>SMVB01435904.1_pt1 | contig 17589 bp, 18 predicted proteins | sample 2456461 | NCBI WGS metagenome assembly SMVB01 (sample SAMN11095934, study PRJNA526329) | marine sediment metagenome | biome: Marine sediment; feature: Surficial sediment; material: Deep marine sediment; isolation source: Hadal surficial sediment | place: Pacific Ocean | collected 2014-05 | depth...
ACCGGGATACTACTATCGAAAGTCACCTCTCCACTGGAGTGGGCATAAGCGACAGAAATGAAATTCATCCCGGTGGGAATGTTAGAATAGAGACGAGGCTCAACATCCGATGCCCTGGCTTCGGTGAGCAAAAAGCAAGTGAAGGCAATGATTGTGACCAGGGATTTCATAAAGCGCCTTTGCCGGTGTTTCCAGGGTTTGATGTGACAAATCATATCGATGTTAGTATCTAAGACAAGCGTGTTCTAGCCGAAATGCCCGGGTACATTATATTACGGTATTTCGACGGGGGAGAGTTATACGCTATTTCCCTGATAATTACCGCTATTTTGAAAAAATACCAGACGAATTTATTCAGAGCAGTTATGCTGTAGAATAGGTGTTAGATATTATTATCCAAACCCTAATTTCAATCCTTACCCATCAACAAGGGAGAAATCATGACTATCGCATTACGTGGTGCAATTTTACTCGCAGCTTGTCTGTCGCTGGTTAGCTGTGGAGGCGGGGATTCCAGCAACGAATCTACAGGCACCATGAAACCTGAATCCACTACGGATGCGGAACCTGCAGCCAAGGGAACCAATAACATCTTTGCCAAAGAGCAACAGTTAATTCGAGATGCAAAAGGTATCCAGGTAATACTGGATAAAGACGCCGAGAAGAAGAAAGAGGCTTTGAAGAATTTAGACTGATATTCCCGGTGTAAAGCTGCAAAAGCATCCTGGTGTTTTATTCACTACCCACAAAATTCATGGAAATGGAATTGACGCAGTGTCGAATATTCTTGTCCGTTAATCCTTCACCTTCAAAAACATGTCCTAGATGACCATCACAGTTAGCACATAAAATTTCAACGCGAATGCCATCCGCGTCAGCTATCCGTTTTACTGCACCTTCGATTTCGCTATCAAAGCTCGGCCAGCCGCAATGGGAGTGGAACTTGTGTTCAGAGCGATACAGTGCCGCGTTACATTGTTTGCAGACATAAAGACCACCCTCAAAGAAGTCATCATACTTACCCTTGAAAGGCATTTCGGTGCCTTTGTTAAGTATGACGGTGCGTTCTTCTGCAGTTAGTTCATTCAATTTATCGGTCATGGAGAATTCCTTACATTAATCAGGGCGATTTCACTCAGAATTTTTTCAATCAGAATCTATACAATCAATGTTCCTGAACAGATGAATCATGCCACAATCGGATGCGTTAATGGCCATCCATATTGAAATATTCTGGATCTGCTGGCACCCAGCTCGTCGTTGGGTATGCCCGATCCTTGATCAATTATGGCTATTACCGGTCGACTATCGATTATCGAGAGTTCCACTGATATTGGTTTCCTAATCCCATACCCATACCGGATGGCATTCTCCAGCAGGTTTGTTGTTACTCGCTTCAAGCTTGCACAGGGTAATATTTGTGTCACATTCGCGTCCGAATTCCAGTTAATCACGACCCCCGTGCAGATGAACACCCGGCTCCCGGTTGTGCCTTTATGTAGTTGTGCCTTTATGTAGAGAGGGGCGTGTTTATCTGCAGGTGACTTTTTTTGATGGGTCTATGCGCGAGGGATTTTTTTAACGAAGAGATTCCTGATCATGGCAATTCTGCAAGATAGTCACAGAATCTGGTAAGGTCTGTCGTTGTTCCATTTTGTGGATTTTGATTCTTCGTGGTTAGATACTCTTTCTTCGTCATTTCATTACTATTGAGTCAACTGGTTGCTGCAGACATATTCGATGATGCTCAACTGGCTGCCCGCGGTGGTCGTTATCACGAGGTCATTTCAATTCTGTCTGGTGCGATTGATGCCGGGGAACTTGAAGGTAAGGAATGGGTCATCGCCTACTCCAATCGAGGCATCGCCTACAGCCTGCTCAGGGCCTATGGCCTTGCCAGGGCAGATCTTGAACAAGCGATTAGCCTGGAGCCCGGGCATGCCCTGACCCAGAATCACCTTGGTATTATTGCGGAACATGTCGATCATAACTATGGAGTGGCGCTTGCGTGGTACCAGCAGGCAGTCCTCGACGGATTTTCAGCAAGTATGGTTAATCTCGCCAATCTCTACCGCAAGGGTCTGGGCGTACCGATAAATAATTCAAGAGCACTCGAACTCTACGAGCAAGCAGCAGAGAAGAATTATGCGATGGCCTATGTTCCTCTCGGCATCATGTATATGGAAGGTCTGGGTGTCAGCAGGGACTATAAATTGGGTATCGCCTGGCTGAGAAGAGGTCGGGACCAGGGAGTAATTAAAGCCGATTACCGTCTGGGCATCGCCTTTGAGAAAGGTCTCGGTGTGAAGCAGGATTACACACAAGCGGCGGCAAGCTATCACGTTGCTGCAATGCAGGGGCATGGGAAAGCACAAAATTCGCTGGGCTATTTGTATCGACGCGGCTCTGGTGTAAAACAGGATTTCCAGGAAGCGGTGGGTTGGTATCAACTAGCAGCTGACCAGGGTATCAACCAGGCAACTAACAGATTGGCGTGGTTGCTGGCTACCTGCCCGACAACAAAGGTCTGCAATGGTGAAGAAGCGGTAGCACTCGCCAGTAGGGCAGTGGAAGAGGAACCCACGGCCAGCAATATGGACTCTCTCGCGGCTGCCTATGCACGGATCGGCGATTTCAAAGATGCCATTGCTACCATCGAACGTATTCTGTCTTTGCCCGATTCCAAACGATACAGATATGCGAACAGGCTCGATCTGTACCGTCAGGGCAAGCCTTATGAATTGTAGTCTTCCTGAAATAACGAATTGAAATAACGAATTGAAATAGCCATTGAATGCTGATTCGCTTTTTTACCCACCTTCTTGATTATCGTATTCCAGTCTCGTTACGGGAGCTTCTGGATTTCCTTGCAGCCTTGAAGGCCAGGCTGGTTTTTGCAGATATCGGGCGATTCTATTATCTCAGCCGAATGTGCCTGGTAAAGGATGAGAAGTATTTTGACCGCTTTGATCTGGCGTTTGATTCATTTTTCAAGGGGTTGGATAACTGGCCAGGTGTTTTCGATTCACCCGTCAATAGCGAGCTTCTCAGATCTTCATTGCTTACAATTTATCCGGGAATTTCCGAGCTTGATCTTCGCCGGTTGATCATTGAATACCAACAAACGATATCTCAACTAAGTGGCTTCGCGCCGTCAAAAAAAGAAGCCGTGGATGTTGGTCAGAAGGTTATCCCCGAAAATGGGAAAGTGACTGGACATGATGAAACAAGAGCAAGATCTGATGGAGAGGGTGAAACTGGAAATACAATAAAGGGCGATAGCAGCCAGGCGGAGGCAGGTATAGAAGAAAGTGAGGAAAGTGATGAAGCTCTTGATGGTGGCGGTGATGAAGAGGGTCATGGAGGAAATGGAGAAAATGGCGAAAATGGCGAAACTGGCGAAGGTCATGATGGAAAAGAAGGTGAGGGGGAAAATGGTGAAGCGGGGGAAGGAAGTGGTGACAAACCAGGTACAGGTGTTAGAACTGATCTTGAATCGGTAAGTCAGCGCTCTGCACTTAAGGTCTGGGAATTACGCCAATTTGAAGATTATGATCCTGAGGTGGAACTCGGCACCAGGAATATAAAAATGGCCCTCAGGAGGCTAAGGAAATTTGCCCGCACCGCGGCAGATCTTGAATTGGATCTTGCCGATACAATTCGTTGTACCGCAAAAAATGGTGGCATCCTCGATATTAAGGAAGTTCCTGAACGCCATAATGCAGTGAAAGTCCTGCTATTCCTCGATGTGGGAGGCTCCATGGATGAGCATATCGAATTGTGTGCACAATTGTTTTCTGCTGCCAGCAGTGAGTTCAAGCATCTGGAGTATTTTTATTTTCATAATTTTATTTATGAATCAGTCTGGTCCGACAATCAGCGTCGCGGTGAAGACAGAGTTTCACTAATAGATGTGCTCAGGAAATATGGGAGGGATTACAAGGTTATCTTTGTGGGTGATTCAGCCATGGGCAGACATGAAATTGCAGAACGTGGGGGTAGTGTTGAACATTACAATGCAGAACCGGGTGAAGTGTGGATGGGCGCGCTTCTCAATCAATTCCGGAAGGTGATCTGGCTCAATCCGGTTGCCGGTCATCTCTGGAAGGATTCCTACACTACAGAAATGGTTCGCAGAATGATGGATGATCGGATGTATCACTTGAGCATCGATGGCATTGAATCGGCGATGAAGTACCTTGTTCGGTAATTTTGTTTGTTGGGGTCGGCCGTTGAGGTCTGGCGTTGGGTGGTGCCGGGAACGATTCAAGTATGAACAGCCTTACAAAAATACCAGGACATAGAGTAATGCCAGTAATATCTGGACGAAGGCGAAAGGCACTGCTGCCTTCACAAAATCTATGAAACTCAATTGGATGTTGTTCTTGTGAATAGCGCACCTGTACCAAACAGTGATTCACCGGAACCTATCACCATAAAAATCCCTTTACCGATTAGTTCCACCACCATGGCATGTTCCATAACGTTGATCACGACAAACAAGGTAATAAAAAAACTGATCAGGTCCCAGTCAACGGAACGATAAATCTTTAGCTAACAACCCGAAGAGGGTGCCCGGCAAGAAACCCCTGTATGTTGTTTGCCATTTGCTGAACAAGGCGTTGCCTTGACTCTATTGAACCCCAGGCGTTGTGTGGCGTTATGATGAGGTTTTGCAGCCGGGAATTCGTCAATGGATCCTCAGCTAATGGCGGTTCGATATTCAATACATCTATTGCTGCACCGGCAATTACACCGGAATCGAGTGCCATGAGTAAATCAGTGGTATTGACCAGTCCTCCACGGGCAGTATTGATGAGGAATGCAGATTTTTTCATCTTTGCCAGGCTATCGATATTGATAAGGTTTTCAGTTTGTTCCGTGAGTGGACAGTGCAGGCTGAGGTAGTCTGCCTTCGGCAAGAGAGTATCGAGTGGTTTCGTGCCTCCGGCATTAGACCCGGGGCGCTGTGCGACGAGTACCTCCATTCCAAATGCACGGGCTACCTGTGCAACACTGCTGCCGAGTTCACCATATCCGACGATGACCAGAGTCTTGCCGCTTAATTCTGAAATCGGGTGGTCGAGCATGCAGAAAGCACCCGCGTTTTGCCACGCACCTGCCCTCACATCCTGGATGTAGCTCGCAATATTAGTTGCCAGTGCCAGCATTAAGTTGATTGTGTGTTGGACTACCGACGGTGTTGCGTATGCAACGGCATTGCTGACGATAACATCGCATGATCTTGCGGCGATGAGATCGACATTATTTGTGCCTGTCGCCATGATGCTCACGAGTCGAATTTCAGGCGTGGTACTGAATATTTTTTCATCAATGACGATTTTGTTCGAAAGTACGACGCTGGTCCCTTTGACTCTTTCTGCGGTTAGGTCAGCGGCTGTTTCGCCAAAAACCTGCCATTCATCCAACAGGTCTGTCACCGGGGAAAGGTCCACCTCCCCTTGCCCCAGGCTGTTTGCATCAAGTATTACACCCTTCATTTATTTTCCTGTCATGATGTTACTTTAAACTGAATGCGCCATAATTGACGAGTCTGTGAAAAAGTACAGTCCGCCTTAAATCCGCTTTGGCGTAGATAACATATACCCTGAAAGTGTTGGTTTTTGCTACTCAAAAATTATGTTTGACATAATATGTCAAACGAGGTGAAATTGAGATATGGAATTGATACTAAATCCTACTGGATGGATCATAGCAGCGCTGGTCATGATGGCGGCGGAAATTATCGTTCCCGGGGGTATTATTTTCTTCCTCGGTGCAGGGTGCCTGATTGTCGCCGGAGCCCTGTGGCTTGGCCTGGTCACAACCTGGGTCAGTGCCCTGACCTTGTACTTCATCAGTTCCCTGGTGCTGATTATCAGCCTGAGGTCCTTCTTTACCCGATTTATCGGTGGTGATTACAGCCAGGCTAATACCCAGGAAATTGTGGATGACCTTGATGAAATAGCCGACGTGATCGAACCTATCGGACCAGGTGAAAGTGTTGGTATGATTAGCTTCAGAGGTACGATGTGGCGGGCACTGGGGAACGGGCAAGAGATAGCAGTCGGGGCCCAGGTCAGGATTGTCGCCCGGGAAAACATCACATATATTGTTGAACCGGTACCACAAATCGATATGAGCTGAATCCATAGACCTTTGACCGGAGAGCTTTTGGATTAAAAATGTATAAAAAGGAGTGACAGAATGCTTGGCTATACCACTATAACGTTGTTGGTATTGGGTTTTTTCCTCTACCACCTGATACTCATCGTACCCATGCGTCAAAGAAGCGTGATTGAACGCCTTGGTAAGTTTCGCGGTGTGTTCGAACCTGGTATCTACTTGCTTATTCCTTTCGTTGATCGCGTCGCTTATCGGCACGAAACAAGGGAGCAATGCTTGAATGTACCAAACCAGAGTTGCATCTCGCGTGACAATATACAAATCGATGTAGACGGATTGCTTTATATCAAAGTCATGGATGCTTACAAGGCGAGTTACGGCATAGAAGACTATCTCATGGCGGCTATTAACCTTGCCCAGACAACAGTGCGCTCAGAGGTGGGAAAATTAACTCTGGGTCAAACTTTCTCCGAGAGGGATGCGTTGAATGCCACCCTGGTCAGGGAGATTGACACTGCATCTGAAACCTGGGGTATTAAGGTAATGAGATATGAGGTTATGAACATCACGCCTTCATACAATGTGATTGATGTGCTTGAGAAGCAAATGGAAGCGGAGCGCCAGAAGCGGGCAGAAATAACATTGGCTAATGCAGAACGAGATTCCACCATCAATTTGTCGCAGGGTGAAAGGCAGGAAGCAATCAACGTGTCAGAAGGTGAAAAACAGAAACGAATTAACGAGGCCCAGGGTCGTGCGCGGGAAATTTCCATCCTGGCGACCGCCACAGCCGATGGAATGACGGCGATAGCCGACGCGATTAGTCTGCCGGGTGGTAAGCAGGCGATGAACCTGAGGCTCATTGAGACATACATTGACCGGCTATCCGATTTGTTTAAAAGTTCTGACATTTCTATCGTGCCGCAAGACCTGGCAAGGATTGAGGGCTTCTTCGAAGGATTCGACCAGGTCTCGAATACGTTAAGAGATGGCAGGCCAGGGAGGACAAAATAGATGATGGACATATTTGTAATGGTTATCTGGGGCATATTGTTCTTGATTCTGATCGCCAAATTCATTCAGAGCATTAGATTGGTCTCCACCAGAACAGCACATATTGTTGAAAGATTCGGTAAGTACCACAAGACGTTGGACGCCGGATTTCATGCGCTTATCCCGTTTGTGGATAAGGTGACCTTCGTGCAGGATCTGCGAGAAGAGGCAATAGACGTACCGCCGCAGGATTGTTTTACGCGTGATGAGGTCAAGGTGTCTGTGGATGGGGTGATCTATATGTCCATATGGGACCCGGTTAAAGCAAGTTATGGCATCGTGGATTACCGTCACGCTGCAGTTCAATTGGCGAAGACCACCACAAGATCCGTGATCGGAACACTCGATCTGGACCGGACATTTGAAGAACGTGACCTGATCAGTGTCAAGGTCGTTGAAGTGCTGGATGAGGCCGGAAAAGCCTGGGGGATAAAAGTACATCGCTATGAGATAAAAAATATTTCGCCGCCGGAGACTGTTCGCAATGCCATGGAAAAACAGGTCAGCGCGGAACGGGAAAGAAGGGCGATATTGGCTGCAAGTGAAGGTGATAAGCAGAGCAGAATTAACCGTTCTGAGGGATTGAAGGCGGAACTGATTAATCGCTCGGAAGGTGAGATGCAAAAACGCATTAACGAAGCGGAAGGTAAGGCAGAGGAGATCCTGTCGATTGCAGCAGCAACAGCTGAATCAATTCAAAAAATTAGTGGGGTTATCACTCGCCAGGGTGGAACTGAAGCCCTGAAATTTCAACTAAACGAACGCTATATCAATACCATGAAGAGCCTTGAAGACAGTCGCATTGTTATCCCGGCAAACATATCTCAGTTCAAAGGTTGGGTAAACAATTTGAATGTGGACTCACTTGTAGATGGTTCTCCAATCAGCATGCCAGAGCCCTCGCCAAATAGCTCTCCGAATAGCTCTCCGAATAGCTCTTCAAATAGCTCTTCAAATAGTGCCAAAAGTAGTGCCAAAAGTAGTGCCAAAAGTAGTGCACCGGATCACAGTTAATGTCCGGGGCCAGGGTCGATAATTTTACAGAATACAAATCCAACTTTGATGCTAATCCTTATCATAAAACATTAGGCATTAGCGTCGTTGAACAAAGACCTGGCTATGGCAAGATTGTCCTGAAGAAAGATGAAAACACCCCGGGAGGAATTGGCGGTAGTGTTCATGGCGGTGTACTGGCGGCAATGGTAGATATCGTCATGTTAGTGGCGATATTTGCCGAAATGCGCGAGGGAGAACAAGCCGCCGGTACCGCAGAGTTGAGTATCACCTATCTCCGGCAAACCCATGGGGAAAATATTTTTGCTGAAGCCAATGTCATTAAACGCGGCAGGCAACTGTCTTTCGTGGAAGTCGATATCACCGATGACGATGGTCGATTGTGTGCCAGGGGAAAGACCCTGTATGCATTCCGTGCTGGTTAGTCGTGGCAATATTCAATTAGAAGCTGATACGGAACAACCAACGTCCAGCCTGGACAGCGTGGCAGTTCGTCTGAAAGATCGGTATAGGGTGTCTTTTCTGGTGATTTAAGATCTGAAATAGGCTTAACTGTGTCGGAAGACGTTACACTGCCATCCGCTCTCGCTCGACGATGCTAAATCACACAAAACGTTGTATTGCTGGCACGGAATGTCTGGATTCTCCTACCAGGGCTCCATTCTGGTTTCACAGTAGTCGGGTCAACGGAGGAGGAAGGACAATGTTCAGAAAGATCGCGATTATTCTAAGTTTTGGATTCTCAGCATCATTGATCGGGACTGCAGCACTCGCTGGTCCGATCACCTTGACGTCCGGTACATCCCTGGCCACGCTGCAAGAAGTATTAGACGGACCACCGACCGGGTTTTTCACCTTATATGATGGTAACTTTGTCAGCGCGGCGGAGCGTTTTTCCGGACTTAACGTCTCGGACCCAGGTGGCTCTGAATTTGAATCCTACTCAGGAACCGCAACGGCCCCTTTAACGCTCGCGCCCGGTGAGGTAAACGACGGCGTCTTCGTTAACGGATTTATAGCTGGACTTGCTGGCGGGACTGGAGGAGTTGAAGTCGGAGAAGGTGTAATCGCGTTCCTGTTCGATTTTGATATCCTAGAGCTCGGGTTCAGTATAATCGGCTCAGACCCCGGCGGCGGGGGCATGACTGCCTTCTTCTATCGGAACGATGGCAGCTTCCTCGATAAAATTACGACAGATTTATCAGGGGATGTCACCTTCACCTCCACGCAGGCATTTCGCGGCCTGGCGATTCAGAATACCGATAAGGAAGGGTTAGGATATGATAACTTCCGCTTTGATGCGGCGTCCGTCCCCGAACCCGGTACCCTGGCCCTCCTGGTCGTTGGGTTGGCAGGGATTGGATTTAGGCGACGACAGGTTCACTAATACTCTTTACCCCATCAAACTAAAAGGCCTGGTTCACGCACTGCTCCTGAAGTACTAACAATCAGCGCTCCATGCCTGGAACAAATTAACAGTGTGGGAAACACAAATAACCAACCATGTTCAAATCCAAACAAATACTCATTTGTATCGATTAAATCTCAATCAGACAAACATCGTCAGATTTATCGGTCACCAAAAGTAATTCATTGAATGTCTGGTTCGGGTCTATTCTTTTCTAAAGTATAGAAGTTTGGAAATGCTCAATTTCTGTGCAAAGCTTCTCATATTGAAAGTGCCAACAATTTAACAGAGGTGATAAGCAGAGTAGAATTAACCGTTCTGAGGGTTTGAAAGCGGAACTGAAGCCCTGAAGCTTCAACTAAACGAACGCGATATTTGCCGAAATGCGCCAGGGAGAACAAGCCGCCGGTACTGTAGAGTTGAGCATCACCTATCTCCGGCAAACCCATGGGAAAATATTTTTGCAGAAGCCAATGTCATTAAACGCGGCAGACAACTGGCTTTCGTGGAAGTCGATATCACCGATGACGATGGTCGATTGTGTGCCAGGGGAAAGACACTCTATGCATTCCGGGCCAGTTAAATGAAACATACTTACAAAGGTTCATGTCACTGCGGCAAGGTTCGCTTTGAAGTCGATATGGATCTCGATCATGTACGAGTTTGTGATTGCTCATTATGCCGTAAACGCGGTGCGTTGAACCATCGCGTCGATGAGTCCTGCATTCGTGTATTGACACCGCTGGAAGACATGACCTTATATCAATGGCACACAAAAACCGCCAAAGACTACTTTTGCCCAACCTGCGGCATGCTTCCGTTTCGCCGTCCTCGCACCGCGCCTGAGGTATGGACCATCAATGTTCGATGCCTGGACGGAGTAGATCTGGAATCAATTCCGATCGAGCGGGTATACGGCAGCAAGCTTGATTGATGTTGATTGAGACTATTCGTTATTAAGCGTTAATCAACCCGGGATCTTCTGCCTGTAGTTTGTTCAGGAGGACAGATTGCGACGAAACAAGGCATGCACCCGTTCCCAGTGCTTCTCGGCAGCTTCCCTGTTGTACCTCTCTCCTCCCGGGGGTGCAAAACCATGCAGCGCATCTTCCATGAAATCAATGCGGTAGTTTACGCCAGCATCGGACAGTGCCTTGTCCATGATCCCCTTCTCTTCAAGGGTTGCGGTTGGGTCATTGTTAGCCCAGCCAAAGTACACCTCAGCCTTGATTTTATCGAGTTGCTTGTGTGGCGAATCATCCTGATCTGAAACCAGCCAGGCACCATGAACAGAGGCAACTGCCGCGACTTTATCAGGCATGGTTTGTGCCAGGGCGAGCACCAATGGACCACTCATGCAGAACCCAACAGCACCTATTTTTCCGGCAGAATCTGCCCTGTCATTCTTTGCTGCGAATTCAAGCATGGCTTCGGCGTCTGGAATGATTCCGCCCCGGGTCACCGACTGCATAAATTTCCTTCGGTCATGCATGTCATCATCACTTGTTCCAAACTCGCGGTACGGACTTACCCTGTAATAGAGGAATGGGAGCAGTACATAGTATCCGGCACTGGCGAGTCTTGATGCCATGTCTTTCAAAGCGGGGCGGATACCGGGTGCGTCCATCAGGTATAACACGATGGGATAAGGACCTGCCTCCTCAGGGTGAAACTCAAATGTCGTCATGGTGCCGTCGACTGTCTCGATCTCAACTTGTCGTTCAATCATCTTTCAACTCCTGCTCAATATTGTCATTACGCAAATATTGCCTGGTATTGGTGCTCTCTATACTGACAAGTGATGGGTGAAAAGCAAAGGAATTATCATGTCGAAACTGGATCGCATGCATAAGCCACGATTTAGCAAGCGCTGCCTGCTGGACCCGGTCTGTTAGAAATCAAAGTTTCCGGACAGGCACTAGTTTACTTCTAATTCATCCCTATCCGGTAAAGAAGGATGAGGTGCTGCTGGTAACGTCTGGTACCAGAAAGCAACCGAGGCAATATCGTCTTTAAGCGGTAGGTAGCGTCGATCTTTACGCCACCCGAGAGCCTGCATGGTTACCTTCAGGTCAGTTTTGAACCTGACCGGATCCGAGATATGCCATCGGTACATGCCGAATCTTTGTTGGCTGCTATAGCGTCCATCGGGCCGGATGACCTGGTGCAATCCTGCCTGGGGAGTCGTGAATTCTCGATATCCACCTTGCTCTAATCCCACGTCGAAGTTATAAGAGCCGCAAAAGTAGTCTTCGGTACCGGTGCCACAGATAGTTGGGAATTCGTCATCGCCATCTAAAAAGAATTTGATTTCGCCTTCTCCCCACCAACCCCGGTTGTTACTACCCCATGCCATATAGGTACCAACGTATTGCCCCTGGCCACGGATGTTATCAACAATGGTATAGACTTCTTTGTAACCTAGCGGATTGCGACGATTATACCGGGCATGGAAATAGGCAATGTCTTCGGGTACTTCAGTCAGTGTGTAATTCAGCTGGAAGTAGAGGACCATTGCTTCATCTGCAATATTGGTCATGGTTATACGACATTTCTTATGGAAAGGCATTTCCCAGTAGCAGTTGAAGGCGCTTCCTGGATTTACGCAGACAGCTAACGACGATAGTTGGGCGTACTTGCCCCAGCCCATTGCGAAGAAATCGCCCACCGGGCATTCAACCGAAGGGCATTCCTGATCATCCCAGTAGATTCGCAATATACTGAAACGCCAGTTTCCAGTTGGGGTCATCCAGATTTGCTGGATAGCACCGGGTCCTTCGATATCAGCAAGCGTAAATGTTTCGCCTGCTTCGACGACTACAGAGGGAGATACTTTCCAGCCCTGGCCCAATCCCCTGGCTGCATTAGCGCCGGTGCCATCTGTTGCCATGCCGCCTTGACCTTTTTCGCCGGAGAAATTTTCCGGGCTGATGGAGCGGGTTTCAGCATTGGACAGTAAGCTGAGATTGCCCATATGCATCCCGAGTCCATTGAAGGCCATGAATTTGCCTATCCCAGATCCGGAAAGTTTTTCGCGATAGCAGTATTCCACTCTTCTATGCGACTGGCATGTGCTGTCAGCAGGTCGTCTGTATCACCTGAAATTGTAACGCTGATAATTTTATCGCCTTGCTCGATGGCATTGACAACGTCCTGGTCTGCGGAAGAAACGACTTCACCAAATAATGAGTGGGCATCATCCAGGTGCGGAGTCGACACATGGGTAATGAAAAATTGACTACCGTTGGTGCCGGGTCCGGAGTTTGCCATGGAGAATTTTCCGGGTGCAGAGTGGCGAAGAGACGGGTCAAATTCATCCTCAAATTGATATCCCGGGCCGCCGGTTCCACTTCCGAGAGGGCAGCCTCCCTGAATCATAAACTGGCCGATAACCCGGTGAAATTTCAACCCGTCATAATATTTTTTATTCACAAGGTTAATGAAACTCGCAACGGTAACCGGCGTTTCATCCGGAAAGAGAGTCAGATTGATCGTGCCTTTGCTGGTCTCAAAACTTACTGATATATCCAAGTGTAATTCCTTTATGAGTGTTTAGTGAAGGTAGTATTCCGACAGCAGCCCCTATAAAAAGTGCCTACAGCGGTTCATATGTAAAGTGCCTACAGCGGTTCATATGTAAAGTGCCTACAGCGGTTCGTATGTAAAGTGCCCACAGCGGTTCGTATGTAAAGTGCCCACAGCGGTTCGTGGGAAAAAAGTGTCCGCATCGGTTCTTGCAAATCAGTTAGCGATCTTTGATGTCAACGTATTCCTTCCTGGAGGGACCGAGATAGAGCTGCCGGGGCCGTCCGATCTTGAAAGGCGCGGACAACATCTCATCCCAGTGGGATATCCAGCCAGGCATTCTACCCACGGCAAAGATTACCGTGAACATGCTCGTTGGAATGCCCATTGATTTCAGGGTGATACCTGAATAGAAGTCGATATTGGGATATAGATTTCGTTCGATGAAATATTCCTGTTCCCGCGCAATCTTTTCCAGCGCTTGAGCGATTTTTAGCAATGGTTCGTCTTCTACACCTTGCTCTGCCAGCACGGCGTTGCAACTGGCCTGCATAACGGTAGCCCGGGGATCGAAATTTTTATAAACACGGTGCCCGAATCCCATCAGTTTAAATGGGTCGTCCTTGTCCTTGGCTTTATCAACAAATTCCTGGATTCGGGATTCATCGCCAATCTCACCCAACATTTTCAGAACCGCTTCATTGGCGCCGCCGTGGGATGGGCCCCAGAGTGCAGCAATACCCGCAGCGATAGCGACATAGGGGTCTGCTTCTGTTGAACCTGCTAATCGGACAGTCGATGTGGATGCATTCTGTTCATGGTCGGCATGCAGGATGAAGATTTTGTCCATTGCACTTGCCAAAGTTGGACTAATTTTCGATGCTTCACCTGGTTTGCCAAAACACATGTTGAGGAAATTTTCGGCATAATCCAGGTCCGGATTTGGCTCGATAAATTCTGCACCGATACTTTTCCTGTAGGTCATTGCTGCGAGTGTGGGAATCTTGGCGATCAGTTGTAGCGCCGCCTCCCGTCTCTGTTTCGGATCGTAGATGTCCATGCCATCGTGATAAAGCGATGCAAGCCCCGCAACAGAGGCTGTTAGCATCGCCATGGGATGTGAATCAGTGGTAAATCCGTCCAACAAATGCTTGAAATGGTCCTCTATCGCCATTCGTGATTTAACGTCATTTTCGAATTTTGACAGCTCAGATGCGGTGGGCAGGTCTCCATTTAGGAGTAGCGAGCAGACTTCCATGTGGCTGGAATTCTCTGCAAGCTGCTCTATCGGGTAGCCCCGGTACATGAGAATTCCCTTGTCACCATCAATGTAAGTAATGCGTGAATCACATGCTGCCGTGGACAGGAATCCGGGATCGTAAGTATAGATACCCTCTGCTATAAGCCCCCTTACATCAACCACGTTGGCACCTTCCGATGCCTCGAGTACCGGTAATTCAATGGTCTTACCGTCGATGGTAATTTCAACTTTTTGTATCATTTAAACGCTCCGTTGTCCCCATATTGATGGGTTCAATCTGTAGGATTTTTGTCATTGTGATCTCAAGGCAGGGGGTACATGAAAGCAAAACCCGTTCAGCTTGTAAAGCCTTGCCATCAGTGGCTTTAGCTGTTCGCGAGTTTGTTTTTCTTGCCCAATATCTCTATCATAGCGCCGCGCAAGGTAATAGGTCTTTCGAATTCTTGCGTTGATGGCGGAGTTAACCAGACAAGCTCTAAATCACCATGTATCTAACGGAGAAAGTATTTGTGAAGAAAGACAATCGCCCGATCAACGTGGGTATTTCAGACCTCTTGATTTTTAAGTGGCCCTTTGCGGCAATCGTTTCGATTACCCACCGTATCGCCGGAGTCGCACTGATGGTGGTCATCGCCTTTGGACTCTATGCCCTGGATCTTTCACTTTCCTCTGAAGCTGGTTTTAACGAAATAAAGGCGATGATCGCCTCGCCCCTCGGAAAATTTGTTACCTGGGGTTGCTTGTCTGCTCTTGCCTACCATTTCGTCGCAGGTGTAAAACACCTGATAGTGGATTTTGGCGTGGGTGAGACAATCGAGAGTACGCTGCTTGCAGCCAGGATAGTCGTCACTGTTTCAGCAATATTGATTTTTCTAGCCGGTTACTGGGTGTTCCAACTTTAGGAGGTTCAGGAGTAATATTAAGAGGTTCACGGAATTTAATGGTTCAATTAATTAAGGTTTATTATGGTCACGCAAGTAACGAGTTATAGCCGCAATGGTGTTTCCGATTGGTTAGTGCAACGGGCTACTGCATGGGTATTGACCATCTATACGATCATTCTTCTGGGTTATGTGCTCTTCCAACCTGAAATTACCTATCAGGGATGGCATGCTTTTTTCTCTCAGACCTGGATGCAGGTATTGACCATTATCGCGTTGATTTCGACCTGTGCCCACGCATGGATAGGAATGTGGACTGTGGGTACAGACTATATTCGCGTTCACCTTATCGGTGAGCGTGCAGATTCAATTCGTTTTATCTATCAAATTATTATCATATTGACCCTGGCGGTCTACCTGATCTGGGGCGTCCAGATTCTCTGGGGGAATTAATGAGTAAGACACCTGTTCTAGATTTCGATACAATCATTGTCGGCGGCGGTGGAGCCGGAATGCGTGCGGCATTACAGCTGGCAGAGTCCGGACGAAATACAGCGGTGATGTCCAAGGTATTCCCAACCCGGTCGCATACTGTTTCTGCCCAGGGTGGTATTACCTGCGCGATTGCAAGTGACGATCCTGATGATGACTGGCGGTGGCACATGTATGACACGGTCAAAGGGTCTGACTATATCGGCGACCAGGATGCAATTGAATATATGTGTAGCGCTGGACCCGAAGCTGTCTACGAGCTTGAACATATGGGGTTGCCTTTCTCCAGGACCGAATCCGGAAGAATTTACCAGAGACCATTTGGCGGTCAGTCAAAAAACTACGGCAAAGGTGGGCAGGCAGCCAGGACATGTGCGGCGGCAGATAGAACCGGCCATGCGCTTTTACATACCTTGTACCAGGGGAATTTAAAGGCAGGATCAGTTTTTTTCAGTGAATGGTTTGCCATAGATCTGGTGAAAAATGCAAATGGTGCAGTGGTCGGCGTGACAGCAATCTGTATGGAAACGGGAGAAGTACACTATATGCGGGCCAGGGCGACTGTACTCGCAACCGGTGGTGCGGGAAGAATTTACCAGTCGACGACCAATGCGTTGATGAATACGGGAGATGGTCCCGGCATGGCGCTCCGTGCTGGTCTTGCGATGCAGGACATTGAGATGTGGCAATTTCATCCCACAGGTATTGCCGGTGCTGGCGTCCTTGTTACCGAGGCATGTCGCGGTGAAGGCGGCTATTTGATTAACAAGGATGGCGAGCGTTTTATGGAGCGCTACGCGCCAAATGCCAAGGATCTCGCCGGTAGGGATGTCGTGGCTCGAAGCATTGTGCTGGAAATTCTCGAGGGCCGTGGTGCAGGGGAGAACGGTGATTATGTTTACCTGAAACTGGATCACCTTGGTGAAGAAATATTACATTCCCGGTTGCCGGGAATTGTTGAACTGTCAAAGACGTTTGCGCATGTTGATCCGGTCAAAGAACCCATACCCGTTGTTCCCACCTGCCACTACATGATGGGTGGTTTGCCAACTAATATTAACGGACAGGTCATATCACCGGATGCACAGGGTAATGACGTTATTATCGATGGCTTGTATGCCGTGGGCGAAACGGCGTGTGTATCGGTTCATGGTGCGAATCGACTAGGCGGTAACTCGCTGCTTGACCTTGTTGTTTTTGGTCGTGCTGCGGGCATTCATATATCAAAAGCTTTAGCCGAGGGAATGGATTCACTCGCCGCATCGGAGAGCGATATCGATGTGGCGCTGGCAAGACTGCGTCGCTGGGATGAATCGGATTCAAGCGGAGAATCAGTTGCCAGCCTGAAGCGTGAATTGCAAAGCTGTATGCAGCTTAATTTCGGTGTATTCAGGAAAGAAGGTCCGATGCAGCAGGGGATTACCCAGCTTGCTGACCTGAGGTCACGAATTGCAAAGGCAACCCTTGGCGACAAGAGTAATGTGTTCAATACCGCGAGATTCGAAGCACTCGAGCTAGACAATTTGCTTGAGGTGGCTGAAGCAACAGCCATCTGCGCTGAAGGGCGTAAGGAAAGCCGGGGAGCCCATGCCAGGGATGATTATCAGGACCGTGATGATGAAAATTGGCTGGCACACTCCATTTATTCGCCCGCAACAAAACAATTGTCAAAGCGTAAAGTTAATATGCAGCCGAAGACGGTGCCGGCCTTTGAACCAATGGCAAGAACCTACTGAGCCCCAGAAAAGAGAACAGGACAAGTCAATGCTAGTAAGTGTATATCGATACAATCCTGACAAGGACAATGAACCATACATGCAGGATTTTGA
>SMVB01204780.1_pt1 | contig 17580 bp, 20 predicted proteins | sample 2456461 | NCBI WGS metagenome assembly SMVB01 (sample SAMN11095934, study PRJNA526329) | marine sediment metagenome | biome: Marine sediment; feature: Surficial sediment; material: Deep marine sediment; isolation source: Hadal surficial sediment | place: Pacific Ocean | collected 2014-05 | depth...
CTGCCTGATTGAATTCCTTTCATCCAATAAAACAGCGCTATTGATCAATCACAATGGCACTACCTGGAAATTAGCCAGGTATAACGGATAGCTATGCTGAAACTTAACTACTACTGGCGTTTATTTGCCACCGCTATTGCCTTCTCACTATTCGGCATTGGCGGAGTAATCATACCGCTCCTAGCACTACCAGTTTTTTATCTGCTGCCAGGAGGATTACCTGAAAGACAGATGCATACACGCAAGCTGGTTCACTGGACTTTTCGATTCTTTATCCAGATTATGCGCTTATTAGGAATATTGTCTTGGGAAATAGATGGCTTAGATAGGTTACAACGGCCCGGTATTTTGGTCCTTGCTAATCATCCAACCTTACTTGATATTGTATTTCTTGTTGCTTTTATCCCCAACGCAGACTGTATTGTAAAAAGCCGCGTAATGCAAAACCCAGCCATGCGTGGTTTCGTTGTCCTTACCGGATATATTACTAATGATAGTGCAGATATGTTGATCGATAATGCAAAAACCTCACTACAACGAGGTAGTGCACTAATTATCTTTCCAGAGGGAACCCGCACCAAGCCTGGCCAGGATCTCATGTTTCAAAGAGGATCCGCCAATATCATTGTCCGTTCTGGAGTTGCCCCTACACCCGTAATCATAAAATGCACGCCAGAAACTTTAAGTAAAAAACACAAGTGGTACCATATCCCGGAACGTAAGTATCACTTCTCATTTAGGGTGCTAAATGATATTCAAATCGATAGTTTTATGGCGTTGAATCCTAGTTTGGGAGCACGTCACCTGACCCGCTATCTTGAAAATTTCTTTGCAGCAGAACTACATATCAATGAACATGAAATCACTTGAGATTGAGTTAAAACAACTTATTATTGATGCGCTCGAACTTGAAGATATCACCACCGACGATATTGTCAGTTCAGAACCTTTGTTCAATGATGGATTGTGCCTTGACTCGATCGATGCCCTAGAGCTAGGCGTTGCACTTCAAAAACGTTACGGTATTAAACTAAATGCTGAAGCTGAGGAAACAAGACGACACTTCGCCAGCGTCAGCAACCTAGCCCTATTTGTTGGAAGTCAGCGCAAAGGCAGGAACTGAGACGTGGAATCAAGAGATGAAATTTACCAAAAGATTACTACAATCTTAGTTAATTTATTTGAAATTGACCCTAACTCTATTTCCGAGGACTCGCTCTTATATGACGATCTGGATATTGACAGTATCGACGCGATCGACCTTATTATTGAGTTGAAATCCTTTACCGGCAAGAAAGTCCCCCCGGAGGACTTCAAATCGATAAAAACTGTCGGAGATATTGTTGATAAGGCCTGTGAACTGTTAGAGCATGACTAGGGCAGCATTACTGAGAGCTGGCACAGGCTTAATCTTTCTACTTTATCCATTCTTGATTTACCTAGGGCTACAGGAATTTCAGCCTAGAGTGCTTGCGTGTTTGCTCCTGATCGCTGTCATACTACGCCTTACTGCAAGTAGGTATGGAAAAAAGAAAGAAGGCGAAATGGGAACGTCATTGTACTGGATTGCAGCAGCGATCTTGGTAACCATTTTTACCCTCGTGACAGATTCAAAATTGGGCCTTTATCTTTATCCTCCGCTAGTGAATCTTACTTTTTTCATCTTTTTTTCAGTCAGCCTACTCCATCCTCCCACAGTCATCGAAAGGATAGCCCGTCGCCAACGTCCCGAGATGTCAGTAAGGGCTATTGCCTATACACGAAAAGTCACCCAAGCTTGGTGCCTGTTTTTCCTTTTAAATGGTGGAATATCTGTAATGAGCATTTCCTACTCCGAAGAGTGGTGGGTGCTGTACAACGGATTTATTACTTATATTTTGATTGGCCTGATGCTAGCAGGTGAATACTTGATTCGTATTAAGGTTATAGGTAGCGGCAATGATTAAATCTCTCCCGCTATCCCTTAATGCAGGCGAGTTTGCTGCTGACCACATCATTGCTTATCTTATGAATGGCCAGCCTGTCACTTGGAAAGAGATTCTATTACGACTGGAGGTCTTACATTCAGAGTTACAGGGGATAGATAGAACAAAAGTTGCTGTTTACCATAGCGACAACATTGAGTTTCTATGTATTGTTCTAACACTTTGGCGTATGGGAAAGATCCCTGTCATCCCAATCAATACTTTGGATTCCACATTGCGATCGGTAGAGTTAGAAACTGACTGTTTTGTTGGGGAATTTTCTGGGCGAAATTGTCTGCCTCCCTGTGATTTAGCAGAACACGCTAACAATATTGATAGGATTAAAAATGATTGCCAACAGGTAGCTTTAATTATGCTTACCTCAGGTTCATCCGGTGCACCTAAAGCTGTTTATAAAACATTTGATCAGATCAATGCCGAGCTTAAAATGCTGGAAGAACATTGGGGAACAAGCTTAAAGAATACAATAACAATTGCTACAGTATCCCACAACCACATGTATGGATTGCCGTTCCTTTTGCTGTGGCCGTTAACAACTGGACGAGCATTTTTTAATCAGGATTTGATTTATCTTGAGCAACTTCATTCGGTACGTCAATTCGATATAACACTTATTTCTAGTCCCACACATCTTGAGAATGTTCCTGAAACATTAGATTTGCAGAAATCAATAAGAATGGTTTTCTCAGCGGGTGCGCCACTGTCTGATTCGGCGGCAAGAAGCAGCCGGGAGAAAATGGGAGCGGTAGTGATGGAAATCTTTGGTAGTACAGAAACCGGGGCCATTGCCTATAGGGATCAGGCCGTAGCGGCATACTGGAGGACCCTAAATGGAATTAGCGTGCAAAATAGTGAGGGCAAGCTGTCGGTGAACTCTCCGGCTGCTGTAAAAGATAACTGGTACGTAACGGATGATTTGTGTGAGATATACCAAGACAACCAATTTTCATTGTTGGGGCGTTCTGACAAAATTATCAAGGTGGGAGGGAAACGTATCTCGATAAATACCATTGAATTACGGCTCAACGATCATCCCTGGGTAGTGAAAGTACGGGTTCTACAACTAAATAAACACAAAAATAGAATGGGTGCAGTAATCCAATTGACTAGTAATGGGAATGCAAGACTAGTAGATCAGGGCAAGCTTGCTATTAGCAGGGAATTAATTTCCCTATTAAAAAATGACATAGAAAGGGTTGCCTGGCCAAGATATTGGCGTTTTGTGTCAAAGTTCCCAGTTAACCAGCAAGGCAAAACAACAAACCAGGAACTTGAAGTACTGTTTGACAACGAAACACGCCCACGCCTGCCGCAGGTTCTGGAAAAATCAATAGATGAGAAATCTGGGGAGCATATTCTTCAATTAATAGTGCCATATGATTTACTCTACCTCGAAGGCCATTTTCCAGGAAAACCGATTTTACCCGGCGTTGTCCAGGTTGGATGGGTTATGCATTTTTGTAGAGAACTATTTGGCATTTCCGGTAATTTTCTCCGGCTCGAAGCACTCAAATTTCAGAAGGTTATTCTACCAGGAGAGAGAATTTATCTAGGCATTAGGTGGAACGAAGAAAAAAACATGCTGACCTTTCACTACACCAGCAAAGATCACTCACTCTCCAGTGGCCGTGTAGTGTTCACTGGAGCAAACTGATTTGCTTGCGGTAAATATTAATCTTTGCGCGATTATTCCGGTTTATAACCACCCTGATAAACTTGATTATCTGGTTACAAAATTAAGCGAGCTCAAGCTTCCAATAATTATGGTTGATGACGGTAGCGATGCAGAATGTTGCCAAATTCTGAAGCGACTCGAGGGAGAGAATACTAATATGATGTTGCAGGCTCATTTGCTAAATCGCGGCAAGGGTGCTGCGATCAAAACGGGAATGCATATGGCACAAAAAGCAGGGTTTACTCATGCATTGCAAATAGATGCGGACGCTCAACACGATCTAAACGATGTCCCCCATTTTGTGGAAGAAATGAAAAAGCACACAGATGCGTTAATTGCGGGCTACCCACTCTATGATGAAACTATACCTAAGTACCGATATTACGGCCGCTATGCGTCCCATGTCTGGACGTGGATTAATACGCTCTCAATGACCATTAAGGACTCTATGTGCGGTTTCAGAATCTATCCCGTATCTCAAAGTTTGCAATTGATTCACGAGGAAAAGGTAGGAGACAGGATGGATTATGACGGGGAATTCATTATTCGCTGGCATTGGACCGGGCAACCAATAGTACAGATACCAACACGGGTAATTTACCCAGAGCACGGAGTATCACACTTTCGATTAATTCATGACAACTGTCTAATTTCCTGGATGCACACCAGGCTATTTTTTGGCATGCTACAGCGACTACCGAGACTCTTGAAAAATAAACGGCAAAACCCATGAGTTCTTCAAAGCATTGGGTTGACATCGCCGAAACTGCAACCGTCATTGGGATTCGCATACTGATCTTCGCCTATCGTATCGGCGGATCCCCACTATTTAGAATTTGCCTATTTCCAGTAATCTGTTTCTACTTCATATTTAGAGATGATTCCAGGCAAGCTTCAAAAGAATATTTGAAACGGGTACAGAAGAAAGCCCCCCAACTACTGACAGTAACATGGTCGCTAAGCTTTAGACACTTCTGGCAGTTTGCCTTGATATTAATTGACAAATTTGCTATTTGGACTGGAAAAATATCTCACGATAAAGTTGTTATGCACAATTATGAATTATTTGAGAGACTAGTTCAGAATAAGAGAGGAGGTATTTTTGCCGTTTCTCACCTTGGGAACATAGAAATATGTCATGCTTTAATACAAAGCTACCCTGGCCTTAAATTAACCATATTGCATCACACCAAACACGCAGAGAAATTTAACCGTGTACTCAATCAATACACGGATAACAGTGACGTGCAGATGATACAAGTAACAGATATGGATGCTGCCATAGCCATGCAGTTGAGTGAAAGGATTGAACGTGGGGAGTTTATTGCAATCGCCGCAGACCGAGCGTCAATCAACAACCCGACAGCGACCGTTTCTTGTGAATTTCTTGGTGAGTCGGCAAGTTTTCCACGTGGGCCTTTCATTCTGGCTAGTGTATTGGTAGCACCCATGTTGCTGCTAATTTGTATCAAACAACAGGGAACATACCATATGTATTTTGAGACACTATCAGAAGGCAACAAGGTGGCAAGGTCTGATCGTGAAGATTTTATTCTTCAAACAGCTCAAACGTTCGCACGGCGACTCGAGTACTATACGTGCAAGGAACCACTACAGTGGTTCAATTTCTATGATTTCTGGCATAAAAATTGATTACTACCTACAATAATTAACCGAAGGTCACCGAAAACCGGTTTATTCGAAAATTCTGGTATAAGTGAAAATACCAGCAATCCAATGAGAGTTAGTGATGGCTACAAGTATAGACCTCAGTGCAGAAACGATTATCGAGATTCCATTTCACGACGTCGACTCAGCTAAAATTGCATGGCATGGGCACTACGTTAAATACTTCGAAATAGCCCGGTGTAAATTACTTGATAAGTTTGACTATAACTACCCGCAGATGACAGCTTCGGGGTATTTTTGGCCGATTATTGATATTCACCTACGCTATGCCTACCCGGCAAAATTTATGCAGCTGATACGTGTAAAAGCTAGCATAGTAGAGTGGGAACACAGATTAAAAATAAAATATCTAATCACTGATGTCGAAACTGGTCAGCGATTAACCATAGGACACAGCATCCAAGTTGCAGTTGACATAAAAAATGAAGAAATGTTATTAGCGTCTCCTGAAATTTTGTACCATAAGCTAGGAATTCAGGAACCCTAATCCCTGCTAACAGGACTAAACTTACAATGAGCTCTAATGAGATTCGTTATCTCTCTACTACTCTTCGTCTGTCTCCCAGTATTAGCTGACAATGACTTACTTGGAAGGCTGTCTAGTAAGGCAAAAAATATTGAAAGCTTAAGTGGTTTATTTGTCCAACAGCGAAAGATTACAGTGCTGCCTCTTCCATTAGTTTCAGAGGGTAAATTTAGTTACCACCATCAAACTGGCATGATCTGGAACACGCTAAATCCTGTTCAGACAACGATAATTATCTCCAGTCAGGGCATCCAAATGGAAGACGATGAGTCAGTCCGCAAAACTGTAGGTTCAGTACAACTTGCAAAGGCTTTGCTAGGACTGTTTTCAGGAAGTCTAGAATCATTATCAGAGCAGTTTTACATTGAAGCTAGCGGTAACATCTCCGAGTGGCAGCTACATCTTAGGCCCAAAAATGACCTATTAGCAGACGAGATAACATTTATCGATATTCGCGGCAAGGAAACAACAGAATCTGTAACGATTGCAGAGGCAAATGGTGATAGCTCAAATTTAACTTTTACAACCCAGAGGCTAAAGTTCCTTGAAAAGTGAAGACTAAAGGGACGCAAGTGCCAGTTCTAAATTTGCAAAGGCGCAGCACATCATTCCTTGCTATCTTCTGGGGAATACTGATCTTTGTCTGTGCAATATACTCTTATACGAAAATTGCATCCGGAAACGGATTTGAAAGTAACGTCCTCAGTTTACTCCCAAATCGTCTAATTCCAGAAGAAAATCAGCAAGTCAGTGAGCAGCTCAGAAAGCAGGTGGAGCGCCATTTTATTATTCTATTAAAGGGAGAAAACAGCGCGGAAGGATTACATCTGGCAAAGACTCTTAAAGCACAACTACAAACGGTATCAGGTGTGACCATATCAGCTGTAGATTCACAGCGTGGGAAAGTAATCAAAGATTTTTATTTTCCGTTTCGTTACCAGTTGATGTCACAAGAAATGCGTAACCAGTTGTTGGCCCTTAGTCCACGGCAGATAGCAAATAACAGATTGCAGACATTGTATAGCCCAGTTAGACCCTATACTCCCTATCAGCTTGAGGACGACCCATTCAATCTAGGAGGGAACTGGATTCAATCGGTTGTTGGCTTGGATAGTCGATTTGTTGCAACAGAGATTCCTTCTGTTATAGACCAACAGAAAAACTGGTATTTAATTTATGGAGAATTACAGCTAAGTCCTTTTAAGCTAGAACTGCAACAGCATCTACTGAGTTTACTAGAGAACTTTAAACTGAAGTATGGCAACCAAAAATTTGAGTTGTTGACCTCAGGACTGGTTTTTCATGCAGCACATGCTGCAAATGTTGCACAATCGGAAATCTCAACCGTTGGCGTTGGTTCGCTATTAGCAGTAATCGCGCTAGTACTAATTATCTTTCGTTCACTAAAAAGTTTTTTATTTATTCTGTTCATTCTAGCTAGTAGTTCACTGTTTGCACTTTCTGTAACCTGGTTATTTTTTAGTAAAGTACATCTTGTAACCCTGGTTTTTGGCGCGACTCTGTTAGGGCTTGCTGCTGATTACAGTTTTCACTTTCTGGTTAAAATGCGCTCAACTGGAAGCGCTACCATTGCTCGCAAGATATTATTTAAGGGCCTTATTGTAAGCTGCCTATCTAGTGTTGCAGCCTATTTGATTCAGCTATTCTCGCCGTTTCCCGGATTACAGCAGTTTGCTGTTTTTGTTGCCTCAGGGTTAGTAGCCGCCTGTATGACAGTACTAATCTTCGGTGTCCTATATAAACCAGCTTCTCCATCTACTATTCCAGCTGGGAGAGTATTTGGAACACTAATTGAACCGTTATATCGCAGAATTGCAGGTATGGGGATCTGGATTGTAGGTACTGCTTTAGTAATTACTCTTTTAGCTATACTGAGTCTATACCAAAAAGGAGCAGTGGATGATGTGCGTCTACTGAACACTTCTGGTAGCCAGCTAATTGAATCTGAGCAGAAGGTTCAGCAACTGCTAAATAGCTTTGGTGGACAACGTTATTTCCTTATCAAGGGCCAATCCCCGCAGCAGGTGTTAGAGCGAATAGAGTTATTAGAAAAAAATATCAGCGAAAAAATTCAGGCTGACACTAACCGGATTCTTGTTTCACCTGCCTCCGTGGTTCCTTCTCTACAACAACAAAAGTCAGATTATCAACTGATTCAGGATAAGATTTTCTCTACAGAGGGCGCAATGACACTACTATGCAGAGCACTTCAAAGCGACTGTGGATGGGTGAAGCCACAACCCAAATTCAATTCTCAACTGCTTCCAGATAACATACCCCAATTATTAGCTTCACTCTCACCCTCTTTGATCTTGCTAAAAAATAATACTGCAATGGTTTTTCTTCGTGGCACACAATTGGCGAATAAAACTGCTAGAGCAGATTTACTTGCACCTGGTGTTACTTATGTTGATCAGGTAGAAAACCTGACATCAACATTGAAAAACTTTCGTCAGCAGGTAAGCTGGCTGTTGGGTGGCTTCTACGTATTCTTAGTTATTTTCAGCCTGCTTATTTTCTCAAGGAAAGGAATTATAGTTATTGTTACAGCAGCATTTTCCAGTATTATCGCGTTATCAGTTGCGGTCGGGCCCGGTATTACACTGTTTCATGTTCTGGCTTTACTGTTGGTTATTGGTATATCCGTAGATACCGCAGTATTCTTTATCACTCCTGGGCTAGATCAAGATACCTGGATAGCAGCAACTTTAGCTAGCTTAACATCTGTAATTGCATTTGGCCTGTTGTCACTTAGTCAAATTCCATTTTTAAACCAATTTGGGTCCGTCGTTTTTTATGGTTTGGTATGCTCCTGGCTGATTACTCCATTAATTTATTATTTATTTGAACATTTTAGAAAATCGAGAAAGTCATTAGGATTGATCACATGACCGAACAAACTGAAGTTGTAGTTATTGGTGCCGGCCCATCGGGCTCAATTGCCGCTGCTCTTCTAAATAAGATGGGGCATCAAGTTCTTGTTCTGGAAAAAGATCATTTTCCCCGATTTTCTATTGGCGAAAGTCTGCTGCCCCAATGCATGGAATTCATTGAACTAGCTGGAATGACCGAGACGGTATGTGCAGAAGAATTTCAGCTTAAGAATGGCGCAGCATTTGCCTGCGGTGATAAGCATGGAAGCTTTGACTTTACAGAAAAATCTACACCCGGCCCTGACACAACATTTCAGGTACAAAGATCTCGCTTTGATCAGGTGTTGGCAAATGCAGCCATGAAACAGGGTGTTGAGGTGCGTTTTGGAAAAAAGATTACGGCTGTATCCTTTGATAGCAATGGTTCTTCCCAGTTAACGATTGAAAATGAGGCCGGAAAGCCATCGACTCTAGCTGCAAAATATTTACTGGATGCATCGGGTTTTGGTCGCGTGCTGCCTCGGTTGCTTGATCTGGAGTTGCCGTCAGATTTTCCTGTTCGGCAGTCTGTATTTACCCATATCGAAGATAACATTTGTGACAACCACTTCGATCGAGACAAAATTCTTATAGTCATTCATCCTCAATACCATGATGTCTGGTATTGGCTTATTCCATTTAGTGAAGGCCGGTGTTCTCTTGGTGTAGTATCAGAAGCTGCCTTCTTCGATCGCTTTGTAGGCAAAAGCAACATGCAGATAATTCGTGAAACTGTTGCAGACTCCCCTAATCTTGCGCCTTTACTTTCGAACTCCTGCTTTGATACACCAGCACAGACTATCAAGGGATATTCTAGCAATGTAAAATCCCTTTGGGGCAAGGGCTTCGCCCTTCTGGGAAATGCTGGGGAGTTTCTTGATCCAGTGTTTTCCTCTGGTGTCACTATTGCCATGAAATCGGCCACACTTGTTGCGCCTTTGGTTAGTCGTCAACTAAAGGGAGGGCAGGTTGAGTGGGAAACTGAATACGCACAGATACTCCAGACAGGAGTTGAAACCTTTCGAGCCTATGTCAATAATTGGTACAATGGCTCATTGAAACAAATTATATTTGCTGACAATCAGTCCCCTGCTACTCGTAAAATGGTCTGCTCCATCTTGGCAGGCTATGCCTGGGATACACAAAACCCATTTGTTCAGGATCCAGAGAGGCGTCTGAAAGCGTTGGCGCAATTATGTGCCGTTGTTTAACCATTCTCGCCCTAATCACACTTTCTGGTTGTGCGCATCTTGTCGGTAACACTAAGATCACGGATCCATTGCTTCCAGATACAGCAAATCTTCCCTGTTGTTGGCAGGCACTGGAGCAACTGGAGATTGAGTTTCAGGGAGAGAAACTAAGTCTGTTTTCGGTAACTGCTGTTCACAACAACAAGCTGACCGTAGTAATCCTCGATCCTCTGGGCCGAAGAGTTTTTACTATCATCCAACAGGGTAGCAACATTGAGATAGAGAAATCTGCCAGAATTCAAAAAGATTTTCCAGCTAAGTGGCTACTAATCGGCATATATCTACGTAATATGCCAGACAGTGGATGGTCATTTGAGCATTCAAACTGGGTTGTTAAGCGTGACGTTAATTATGTACTACTTGAACAGGATAAACGAGAAAGAGTTATCCTGACTGAAGCAGTAGTACAGGAAAGTATAACTAGTAACACTACCCGACAAGAGTTAACTGCTCAGCTTCAATACCCTGACCTTAATCTCAAAGTTATCATAACAACATTATCGAGACATTCTTTATGAGCGAAAAAAATTGTGCTCTGGAAAAAAGACCCATATTTCTGAATTCAGCAGGAGTGATCTGCTCTCTTGGATCTGGGCTAGGAGTTGTAGAAGATAACTTATTTAGCAAAAATACAGAGGTCAGCTATCTAAAGCATTCTCCCAAATTTTCAACGGATAATAATCTCCTACTTGGTTTGGTCGAGCACCCTTTAGCAGCAGTGTCCATTACAGAAGAGGATACCCGTAATAATCGTATGCTAACTACCGCATTGGAGCCTCTGCTGGGTGAAATCCAATCATTAAAAGAGCGCTTTGGTCCACAGCGTATAGCAGTAGCAATCGGCACATGCACATCGGGAATTTCAGATGGAGAGGAGGCTTTTCGCTACCTTCGGAATCAAAATAAGTTTCCCGCTAATTACCACTATCGTAAGCAAGAGCCCTCCTCCCCATCACGTTATGTCGCTAAATGGCTTGGGCTGCGTGGTCCATCTTTTTCTGTATCCAGTGCCTGTACATCTGGAGCGAAGGCATTGGCTTCAGCAGCAAGGCTATTGAGACTGGGTGTTTGTGATGCCGTAATTGCCGGAGGTGTAGATACAATTTGCAATATGACAGTTAATGGATTTTCTTCGCTATTAGTCACAACTGACTCGATATGCAATCCCTTTAGCGTCAACCGCAACGGTATGAATATTGGTGAGGGTGCAGGGTTGTTCTTGCTGACCCTAGAGCCAGGTCCCGTTCGTCTGGTGGGAGTGGGTGAGACTTCCGATGCTCACCATATTTCAGCACCCCACCCGGAGGGAAAGGGGGCAGAAAATGCAATGCGACAAGCTCTGCAGCAGGCTGGAATGGAATCGGAGGAAATCCAATATTTGAATTTGCACGGAACAGGAACAGAGCAGAATGACAAAATGGAAGCAAAGGCGGTGCACCGTGTATTTGGCCCCCAAATAGCCTGCAGTTCAACCAAGCCATTGACTGGGCACACTCTGGCAGCAGCGGGCGCTATTGAGGCAGTATTCTGTTGGCTGGCGTTGCAACGGAAGGATGGTAGGCTGCCACCACATCGCTGGGACGGGCAGCCTGATCCAACGATGCCCACATTAACTGGGATTACGTCAACTAAGCTTAGTGAAAAGCTAACTACAGCAATGAGCAACTCCTTCGCCTTTGGCGGAAATAATGCCTCTTTGATTTTGGTAAGCGAATAGTGAAACCTGATTACAATATAATTAATGTTGTTCCACATGGCATGCCAATGTCACTACTAGATGATATTGAAGATTATTCTGACAAAGGCCTGGTTGCAAAGGTGACAATTAGGAAAGACAGCATGTTCTGTGAATCGGATGGTGTGCCCGCATGGGTTGGTGTGGAATACATGGGGCAGGCAGTTGCAGCTTATGCGGGTGTTAAAGCGCGCATTACGAATCGGCCGGTAAAGATCGGTTTTCTGGTTAGCACTCGCCGCTATGAGTCTCCGTGCAGCCACTTCCCTGTGGGAACCTCTTTATCTGTTAGTGTAGATCAAATTACAGATAGCACTACAGGATTACAGGTTTTTACTTGTAGAATCACTGGTAAAAATATTGAAATACAGGCAAATCTAAACGTATTCCTGCCAGAAAATTCAGAAGATTTCTGAGGAAAAACCTAAATGAGCGACGTAGTATTAGTCACAGGATCGAGCCGTGGAATCGGCAAAGCAATCGCGTTACGATTAGCCGAGAGCGGTTACCAAGTAGTCGTCCACTGTCGAGTCAGACGAGGAGAGGCTGAGGCTGTACAACAACAAATCCGTACACTGGGTGGAAAAGCTAGAATATTACAATTCGACGTATCTGACCGCGAACAAACACGCTCTGTGTTAGAAGAAGATATCGGACAGTATGGGGCCTATTACGGTGTGGTATGTAATGCCGGTATCACTAGTGATTCCGCCTTTCCTGCCATGACCGGTGAGCAGTGGGATAATGTAATTCACACCAACCTTGATAGTTTCTACAACGTACTTAATCCTGTCACCATGCCAATGGTTCGACGACGCAAACCGGGTCGCATTGTAACGCTTGCTTCTGTATCTGGATTAATTGGAAATCGTGGCCAGGTAAATTACAGCGCAGCTAAAGCCGGAATAATTGCGGCAACCAAGTCACTTTCCCTGGAATTGGCAAAACGAGAAATTACTGTAAATTGTGTTGCCCCAGGATTTATTGAAACCGGGATGACGGAGCAGGTGCCAGTTGAGGAAGCACTCAAATTGATCCCTTTCAGACGTACAGGAAAAGTAGAAGAAGTGGCAGCATTAGTTAATTTTTTGATTTCATCTGAATCGTCCTACATAACGAGGCAGGTAATCGCAATTAACGGGGGAATGTGCTGATGAAGCGAGTGGTGATTACAGGTATGGCTGGATTCTCCCCTATTGGAAATGACTGGCAAACTATATCTAAAAATTTAAGAAGTAGTAATACTGGCATCCGATACATGGAAAGCTGGGAGCGTCACAAGGAGTTGGAGACACGGCTGGGTGCACCTGTTATGGATTTTGAAAAACCGGAGCACTTTTCTCGTAAACAGATTCGCAGTATGGGAAGGGTCGCCCTGATGGCGACCGTCGCTACTGAACGAGCATTAGCGGATGCGGGACTACTGAGCAATACTATCATTCCTGAAATTACTGATGGTCGAATGGGTATCAGTTACGGTTCATCAGCTGGTAGCACTGATGCACTCATCAATATCTGCAATATGATACTGGATCACCCTAGCCCCGACAGGGGTATCAATGCCAACTCCTACCTGAAGGCGATGAGCCATACAACGGCGGTAAATATTGGGATCTTCTTCAGCCTCAAGGGGCGCATAATTCCCACTTCCAGTGCCTGCACATCAGGTAGTCAGGGAATTGGCTATGCATATGAAGCAATCAAATATGGTCACCAGGACCTAATGGTCTCTGGTGGAGGAGAGGAACTTTGTCCCACTGAAGCTGCCGTATTTGAAACGCTTTATGCGACCAGCGCCCGCAATGATGCGCCAGAATCTACACCACGACCATTTGATAAAGATCGCGATGGATTAGTTATCGGTGAGGGTGCAGCAACCTTGATATTAGAGGAGAGGGAGCGCGCCATTCGGAGGGGCGCAACGATCCATGCCGAAATCATTGGATTTGGTACTAACTCTGATGGCGCTCATATTACCCAGCCACAAGCTGAAACAATGTATCGGGCCTTAGCTTTGGCATTGGAGCAGTCTGGACTAAGGGCTCAGGATATAGGTTATGTAAGCGCCCATGGGACTGCTACAGAGCTTGGTGATATTGCCGAGAGTCAGGCAACCAATCGATTGCTGGGAAGTAATATGCCAATCAGTGCATTCAAAAGTTTTACTGGGCACACTATGGGCGCCTGTGGTGCGCTTGAAGCGATGGTGGCAATACAGATGATGAACCAGGGATGGTTCCACGGAACAGCAAACCTAGATAATCTAGACCCTCATTGCGCAAAGCTCGATTACTTAACCGGCGAGGGGCGCGAAATAGAAACTAGGTTTGTAATGAGTAATAACTTTGCATTTGGTGGCATTAATACTTCACTGATCTTTGCAAAAGAAAGCTAATCTCATGGGAAATTGCCTGAACAAAGAATAATCCAGAGGCTTTCTAATGAGAATTTTTTTAGAGGTAAAAGATTGGGGCAGTATAAGCAGAATTCCATCTTGAACCTTCTATTACTCTTCTGAGTAATAGTCCAATTTTTTATCTAGAACTCAATGACAAGCACAACTGTAATGAAAAATGAAGCCTGGGTAAAAGAGTCCGCTTTCGGCATTTGGTTTACAGGTACGGAAACATGGGTCAAATACGTGTTAACAAAAGCACTAGATGACCTTGAATCCATGATCAATAACTGCAAACCAAGCTATCCGATTATTCTAGATGTTGGCTGCGGACATGGACTCTCTTTTAAAATGCTTGAAAAGAGATTTTGCCCAGAAAAAATAATTGGGTTAGATATAGACCCTAAGACCCAATTCCGCGCACAACGCAACATCGCATTGTGTAACTGTGAGATTTATTTACAGAATAACAACGCTGCAAATATTGATCTAGAAGACGGCTCCGTTCATATGCTGTTTTGTAATCAGACATTTCATCATCTTGTTGAGCAAGAACGGGCCATCCAAGAATTCTTTCGCGTATTAAAACCCGGTGGCATACTTCTTTTTGCAGAATCATGCCGCTGTTATATTCACTCATTTCTGATACAACTCTTATTTCGTCACCCAATGGACGTTCAGAAAAGTGATCTTGAATATATTGAACTAATTCAAGCGGCAGGTTTTGAGCTTGAAGAACGTAATATTTCCCGGCCCTTCCTTTGGTGGAGCCGAAAAGATCTTGGAGTTCTTGAATTTTTTCATATTCCTGAAAACCGAGAAAATCGTGAGGAAACTATGGTTAACCTTGTCGCATACAAACCTAAATAGCCCAGCTAGGCGAAGAATTTATATAAATCACTATGTCGCGCGGAAAAATACTTACTATCTTGGAAAATATACAAAAAAAATTGTGCGACAGTCCCCTCCCCCTCCACGATGTATAAAATTCACCCATTCACGACAATGTTACTATACAAAATACGTTAATTAAGGCTTGAAATTAGTTTGAAGAAAATGCCGAATTAATTTCTGAATTTAGATTTTCTACCCACTCATTATAGGCGGAATGAATAAGCGCTGGGCGCACACCGCCGCAGGTCTCCTCTGGCCATTTTGTGACAATTACCTCTTCTGTATCGTCCTTTTCATTACAATGGGTCTTCATATTAATACTATAGGCATAATGAATACTATAGTTCTTCGCCGTATACCTAATATTAACAGCAACTGTATGGACACGGACGGTATATGTAGCCAGAATATTACCGGGACCTTCCTTCTCCGCAATCCAACCCGCCGCCTCTAACCCGCTATTGATCGCTTCCTTAACCTGTTGTTCTGAGAACTCATGTCCTATGGACTGGTCATCTATGTTGTGTAATGGGATTATCGATACACATCCCGTAATAAATAGGATTGATACCGAAATGGCAACTAACCGTAACATGGTTTTCATGGGTTATCTCCTAGTAAAATTCTTGATCGTTGACGGAAAACCTCATGGCAGCATCCCATAATATATTTCGTCAATTAAGACCAAATATCAGGACGAAGAAAGTGCCGCATCAATTTCTGAATCTAGTCTTTTAACCCACTTATTATAGCCCGCATGGATAAACTCTGGCTGTGAACCACCACAGACTTTCTCGGGCCACTTCGTGAGTATTATCCCTTTCGGTCTGTCCTTAGCAGTGCAATTGACCTTCATATTAATACTATAGGCATAATGAATACTATAGTTCTTCGCCGTATACCTAATATTAACAGCAACTGTATGGGTACGGACGGTATATGTAGCCAGAATATGACCGGGACCTTCCTTCTCCGCAGTCCAACCCGCCGCCTCTAATCCGCTATTGATCGCTTCCTTAACCTGTTGTTCTGAGAGCTCATGTCCTATGGACTGGTCATCTATGTTGTGTAATGGGCTTATCGTCATGCATCCCGCGATAAATGGAATCGCTACTGAAATAGTGAGTAGCTGCAGCATGGTTTTCATGGGTTATCTCCTAGTAAAATTCTTGATCGTTGACCAAAGGTTAAACTTTAAACTCTACTTTCTAACCTAGATAAGAAATGTAACTTTTTAAACATACCAGTATGGTAGCTCTCTAATGTTAAACAAGGCATAGTTAATCTCTCATCAAGTGAGGCAAGCATTCCCGATTATCACTTACCCGATAAAAAACGTGCTAATGCAGTGTCGTTTTGCAAACTTGTTGCGACTTTACCAAGGCAATCAGTAACAACGTCCTTAATAATGCCTTCACTCGGCCACACAAAGGTACGATCAGTGCAAGTTGCCGTATAGTGTGAATTGTGTACTTCTCCAGCTTGGCCCACAATGGCCAGAGTAATATCGATCTCACCGTTAATATCCCAATAAGATATCGTGTTAGGAGTTACAATCTTAAATTTATTAAGTTGTCCCTCCACCCTAAATTCTTCATCGGAGTCAACGATTTTATTTCCTAAAGCACTTAACTCTGACTTAAGCAATTGTTCGAGCATGTTAGCTGGAATTGGGCTCATTTCGATATCCCCCAATGAAGTGTTGAATGATTTTCTCTCTCCTATAAGATCGCCCAAAATATCTTTCCTAACATCCTTTATTGGCGACACGTAAATTTTTGCCGAAAAACCAGAATATACTTTTTGGTCTGCAAGATTAGTTTGATATTTGGGCAGGGTAACAAGCACGTCCTGCTGCAAACCCGCACATCCCGTAACTAATAATGACAGTGCGATAGGAGTAACATAGGACCGTATAGATTCTACGAAACTAGTAAAAACACTTGTAATAAACAAAACATTCACCATGGAAGTTTCCCTTAATCTTGTGATGTTTTGGTTTTAACATTCGATGACTTATGAAAAATGTTTGACAAAACTTCTGAAACCATTTCTTCAGGGGACTTTCTCGTTAGTGAAGTATGGTAAGACCTACCCGTCGCTAATAATCTTTGTGTTTCAGGATTGTGAATTAAGATTTTGAGCTTGATCATATACATAGTGATGTCCCACATCCAGTTATCGCGATAGGTCACAATCGCCTCTGCATCTTCAGGCACCTCATTCTCCGGACCAGTCATCGCCTCAAATCCCATCACCTGGAGCTCATCCCTAATTAGCATATTAATTCCCCTGCCATCTGGCTGAAATTTCACAACATAAAACTTATTGAACTGCATAATATCAATGCCAGGAGTTACACGTCCTGTCGCAAGGTTGGCGCATCCAATGAAGCTCATAAAAACCAATAAGCAGAGAAGTAGTACTATTTGCTTTGTAGGCATAAAACTATAATTGAATTGTCGATTACTCATCCAGGTTAAGTTATCCATATTACC
>SMVB01025853.1_pt1 | contig 17577 bp, 14 predicted proteins | sample 2456461 | NCBI WGS metagenome assembly SMVB01 (sample SAMN11095934, study PRJNA526329) | marine sediment metagenome | biome: Marine sediment; feature: Surficial sediment; material: Deep marine sediment; isolation source: Hadal surficial sediment | place: Pacific Ocean | collected 2014-05 | depth...
CGCGGCATGCGTCCGATCGGGCGCTTTCGGCGCGGGGGACGGGCGACTACACTGCGCCGCCCATTTTCGAAGCGAGAGAGAGCATGGGCATTCGGGTGTGCAAATTTGGCGGAAGCAGTGTGGCCGACGCCGCGCAGCTCCTAAAAGTTCGCGCGATCGTCGAGAGCCATGACGACCGCCGGTTCGTGGTGCCCTCCGCGCCCGGCCGACGCGACGGCGGGAAAAAGGTCACGGATCTCCTCTACCTCGCGCATAAAACGGCCGCGCGGGGCCAATCGATCGATTTGATCTTCGGCCCGATCGCCGAGCGCTATCGAGAGATCGTCGCCGATCTCGGGCTGAAACTTGATCTCGAACCGGAGCTCGCTTCGATCCACGATCGGATTCGCGACGGCGCGGGGGCCCACTATTCGGCGAGCCGCGGCGAATACCTGCTCGGGCTCGTCTTGGCGAAGCTGCTCGATCGCCCCTTCATCGATCCGATCGAAATGATCCGCTTCGACGAACACGGTCGTTTCCTGGCCGAAGAAACCCACTCGGCCGTCTCGGCGAGACTCTCCGACGAACGCACCGGTGTGATTCCGGGCTTCTATGGCGCGCTTCCCGACGGCTCGGTCCAGACCTTTTCGCGCGGCGGGAGTGATGTCACCGGGGCGATCATTGCCCGTGGCGTCGGCGCCGAGGTCTACGAAAATTGGACGGACGTATCGGGCCTGTTGATGGCGGATCCGCGGATCGTTGACGATCCACGCACGATCGAAGAATTGACCTACCGAGAGCTTCGGGAACTCGCCTATATGGGCGCGACCGTATTGCATGACGAAGCGATCTTCCCCGTCCGGGAAGCGGGGATTCCCGTCCAGATCCTCAACACCAACGATCCGAAGGGCGTCGGCACGAAGATTCGCCGAGCCGATGCCGAACGGCATCCAACCGGGCGCATCACTGGAATCGCAGGACGCAAGGATTTCACGATCATCGCGCTCGAGAAAACCTTGATGAACATCGAAATCGGATTCGGCCGACGCGTGCTGGGTGTGCTCGAACGCCGTTCGATCAACTGGGAACATATCCCGAGTGGAATCGACACCCTCTCGATCGTTCTCAAGAGCGATGCCGTGGAGGACCGAATCGATGCGCTGATCGAGGAGATCGAGGCGGAATGCCAGCCGGATTCGATCGAGGTCCATGATGGAATCGCCTTGATCGCGACGGTCGGTCGCGGAATGAGCCACGCACCCGGTACCGCCGCACAACTCTTCGGCGCCCTCGCCACGGCGGGCATCAACATCCGCATGATCGATCAGGGCTCGAGCGAGTTGAATATCATCGTCGGCGTCGAGAACGCCGATTTCGTTCGGACGGTCCAGGCGATCTACAACGAGTTCGTCCCACCGCGTTCGGATTGATTCCGCGGATCGGCCGGCGGACGGTCCCCGATGAAAGGGGCTACTGCGCCCGAAGGCGTTCGGCGAAAAAGGAAAGGATGCGGTCCAGCGCCTCGCGTGTTGGATGGCCCTCTTCATCGACGAGATCCTTGGTGACGACGCTATGCGATGTCGTCGGGATGCCCGAGGGATTGCCCTTCGAGGAGTCGATCTCGATCGCCTCGAAGCCTTCGCCCAATTCGTTGCGCAATCGCTCGAATCGTTCGGGCGGACACATCGGATCGTTGCTGAAGCGAAGTCCAAGGACCTTGCAGCCTCGATTCTTCACACGATCACGAAGGATCTCGAGGTCCTGATCCGAGACGTGCAACGCGCGTTTGCGTTCTGCGCCAAAGGGAAAGGGCAGCGAGGGCTGGCAAAGAACGGGCGCCATCAGCCACTCGTCGACCATCATGGCCAACCCGAAATTTCCGGTCAGGCACATGCCGATGCAGCCCACGCCCGGGCCGCCACACTCCTCGTGCGCCTTGCGCGCCAAGGCACGCAGCCAGATCGTGATCGGACTCGATCCACGCGAGGCCAGCACATGGAACTCTTTCGCGATACAGGCGCGCGCCATCGATTTGAGGACATAGGCGTTCGAGAAATCGCGTCCGGTCTCGCCGAAGAGTTCGGGCAGATACACCCGGTAGCCCTCGGCGACGAGTCGATCTGCGAACTCGATGACGGCCGGATAGAGGCCGGGGATCTCGTGCATGACCACGATGCCCGGGCCCGCACCCCGGATATAGAGGGGGCGGCAGACCGCGTCGTGTTCGAAGCTCGTCGATTCATATTCACGCAGAAGATCGGTTGCCATTGCGCCAGCATAGGAGATCGACGGAAGCCGGCGAAGGCGTTCTCGGGCGCCGCGCAAGAGGCCTGGCCATGCCTTAGTGCAAATTCACGCTTCTCCCCCTATCCTTGCGCGCATGCAGGGATATCGCAGCCGAATATCGACCGCCGGAAGGAATATGGCCGGCGCGCGCGCGCTTTGGCGCGCGACCGGGATGACCGACGCCGATTTCGGCAAACCGATCATCGCCATCGCGAATAGCTTCACCCAATTCGTACCCGGCCACGTCCATCTCCAGGACATGGGCCAGCGCGTCAAAAAGGTCATCGACGCCGCCGGCGGTTGGGGCGTCGAGTTCAACACGATCGCCGTCGATGACGGCATCGCGATGGGCCATGACGGGATGCTCTATTCCCTGCCCTCACGGGATCTGATCGCGGACAGTGTCGAGTACATGGTCCAGGCCCACGTCGCGGATGCACTGATCTGCATTTCGAATTGCGACAAGATCACGCCCGGCATGCAGCTCGCTGCGATGCGGCTCAACATTCCGACGATCTTCGTGTCCGGCGGTCCGATGGAGGCCGGAAAAACGGTGGGAAGCCATGATCGGGAGGGGCGCAAACTCGACCTCATCGACCCCATGATCGCAGCGGGCGACGACGACGTCAGTGACGCAGACCTGCTCGAAATGGAGCGCAACGCCTGCCCGACCTGTGGTTCCTGCTCGGGCATGTTCACGGCGAATAGCATGAACTGCCTCAACGAAGTTCTCGGGCTCGCGCTGCCGGGCAACGGCACGATTCTCGCCACCCATGCGAAACGCTGGGATCTCTTCGAGTGGGCCGGGAAGCTGATCGTCGAGTTGTGCCATCGACACTACATCGAGGGTGACACGACCATCTTGCCCCGAGGCATCGCGACCTTCGAGGCCTTCGAGAACGCGATGACGCTCGATATCGCCATGGGCGGCTCGACCAACACCGTGTTGCATATCCTGGCGATCGCCCACGAGGCTCGAGTCGAGTTCACGATGAAGGACATGGATCGGCTCTCGCGCAAGGTTCCCAATATCTGCAAGGTCGCACCGGCCAACGAGAAATATCACGTCGAGGACGTGCATGTCGCAGGCGGCATCTTCACGATTCTGGGTGAGCTCGACCGCGGCGGCCTGATCCATCGCGACGTGTATACGATTCATAGCGAGACCCTCGGAACGGCCATCGACGAGCACGACATTCGCCGCGAGACCGCCTCCCAAGCCGCCAAGGAGCTGGCGCTGGCGGCACCGGGCGGCGTCCGCACCACCGTCGCCTTTTCCCAGGACAAATATTTCGCCAAGACCGACGACGACGCCGAGCACGGCTGTATCCGTTCGATCGAACATGCCTACACGGCGGAGGGCGGCCTCGCGATTCTCTACGGCAATCTCGCCGAGGACGGCTGCGTCGTCAAAACCGCGGGCGTCGACGAATCGATCTGGGTCTTCGAGGGGCCGGCACGCGTCTTCGACTCCCAGGAGAGCGCCTGCGACGCGATTCTCAAGGGCCAGATCAAAGCGGGCGACATCGTCCTGATCGCCTACGAAGGACCCAAGGGCGGGCCCGGCATGCAGGAGATGCTCTACCCGACCTCGTATATCAAGGCGAAGAAGCTCGGCTCGTTATGTGCACTGATTACGGATGGCCGATTCAGCGGCGGGACGTCGGGCCTCTCGATTGGCCACGTTTCACCCGAGGCCGCCGAAGGCGGAACCATTGGACTCGTCGAAGACGGCGACTCGATCCGAATCGACATTCCCAACCGCAGCATCGAACTCTGCGTGGACAGCGACGAACTCGCCCGCCGGCGTGTGGCGATGGAAGAACGACGCAGCGCAGGTTGGGTGCCCGACCGAAAGCGAGCCGTCTCCACCGCGCTGCGCGCCTATGGCATGATGACAACGAGTGCCGCTCGCGGTGCCGTCCGCGATCTCGACCAACTCGTCGAACGAAACAAGCTCTAACCACCCACGGTTTCGCGAGACGGCAGAGCGAAGGCAGAGCGAGAACCCATGCACGCGATAGGAGCGGGACCGCTGAGTGCCCCTCGCACAGTCGTCCTCGTCGGAGGCGGTCATACCCACGTTCAGGTGCTGCGTCGCTGGGCGATGGATCCGCCCGCGAATATTCGACTTCAAGTCGTCCTCGACCGGCCCGTCGCGGTCTACTCGGGCATGGTGCCCGGCTTCGTGGCGGGCGACTACGCACTTCACGAATTGGAGATCGATGTCCTGCCGCTGGCTCGCCGAGCCAAGGCGGGCGTCATCCTGTCGGCCGCGATCGGCCTCGATCCGGTGCGCAGGGAAATTTCGATCGAGGGCCGACCGCCGATCCGATTCGACCTCGCGAGCATCGACGTGGGCTCCACCGTCCGCGGTCTCGGCCTTCCGGGCGTCTCGAAACACACCCTGGCGACACGCCCGATCGGACGCTTCGTTCTGGACCTCGACAAGCGGCTCGATGCTTTCGAAAAGCTCGATCGTCCACCGCGCATCCTGCTCGTCGGGGGCGGCGCGGCGGGAACGGAACTCGCCTTGACGCTCGATGCTCGACTTCGGCGGGCCGGCATTCGCCCGTCGATCGCCATCATCACCGGGGACGTAGAATTATTGGGCGGCGCCAGTCGTCAGACCCGCCGCCTCATCGCACGCGAAGTGAAGGCGCGCGGGATCGAAACGATCGCTTTACAACGAGTTCTTCGCGCCGAAGCGTCCGGCGTCGTGGTCGCGCCGGTCGCGGGCGGGGCCGAGGAGGGCGACGAGGACGACGAGCGTCGACTGCCCGCCGATCTGGTCGTGTGGGCAACGGGCGCCGCACCGATCGCGTTCCCCCTCGCCGAAGACAAGAACGGCGCGAGCCATCTATTGCGGGACACGGGGGGCTTTCTCTCTATTCGCGACACGCTCCAAACCGTCGGCTTCGACGATGTCTTCGCGGTCGGGGATTGCGCGCGTCTCGTCAATCACCCCTGGGTTCCGAAGGCCGGTGTCTATGCGGTCCGCCAGGGGCCCATCCTCGAACGAAACCTGCGCGCGCGACTCGAGGGCAAGTCCCTAAGGAACTACCGACCCCAGCGCGGTTTCCTGTCGCTGCTCAATCTGGGCGGAGAGCGTGCCCTGGCCTCGAAATGGGGAATGGCCCAGGCCGGCACGTCCGCATATCGCCTCAAGGATTGGATCGACCGGCGCTTCATGGATCGCTTTCAGGTGCTCGACGAATCGGGTCAGCCCCGCGCCGAGTTGGCTTCCCTGGGTGCGATGGATTCCTCGCTGGACGGATCCGGTGAGGCCGACGACATGGCGTGCGGCGGTTGTGCCGCGAAGCTCGGCGCCGAGCCGCTCGCGGCGGCACTCTCCCGACTGCCGGAAGCGCGTGCGGATTCGACGGTGCTGCTCGGTCTCGACGCGCGGGATGACGTGGCGGCCACGCGTGATAGTCGTGGCACCATCACGCTGCATAACATCGACGTGATTCGCGCATTCTGTGAGGACCCCTGGCTCGTGGGGCGCGTCGCGGCGAGCAACGCGCTCAGCGATCTCTTTGCCAAGGGCGGAACACCCCGATACGCCCAGGCCGTGATCGGCCTGCCCGAGAGTGAAGCCGACGACGCACAGGAAATCCTCTTCCAGGCTCTCTCGGGAATTCGGGAAACGCTGGATGAGGTCGACGTCTCGCTACTCGGCGGCCACACGACGATCGGCGAGGAGCTGACGGTCGGACTCTCCGTCACGGGAGACGCTCCCGACGACGGCCGGCTCCTCCGGCAAACGGGTGCGCAGCCGGGAGACGATTTGTTGCTCAGTCGCGGATTGGGGACGGGCGTCGTGCTCGCCGCCGATCGAATGGGACTTGCCAAGGGTGAGTGGCTGGCCCGAACCCATGCCTCGATGCAACGAACCAATGCGGTCGCGGGCCGGCTCGCTCACGAATTCGGCGCGCATGCCGCAACCGATGTCACGGGCTTCGGTCTCGCCGGCCACCTGCTGACGTTGCTCGAGCCGGAAAACCGGACGGCTCGAATCGACCGCTCCATCGTGCCCTTGCTTCCCGGCGCTCGATTGCTCTGGGCCAACGGCCTGCGAAGTACTGCGCATCCGGCCAATCACAGCGCTTTCGAAGGGCGTATTCACGCGGCGACCGAAGCGGACGAGGCGTGGCTCTTCGATCCGCAAACCGCCGGCGGATTGCTCTTGTCGATCGCGCCCGACCGGACGAATCGCCTGATCGAAGCCTTCGCCCGCGCCGGTGAACCCCCGATCGTCCGAATCGGCCGGATCGTCGCCGGCGAGTCGATCCCGTCCGACTCAGCACGTGGCCGAATCGAAATTCGGGCAGCCGAATCACACGGCTGATTCGGCTTCAATCCTCCCACGAAACGCTTCTGGCGGGCTACACTCCGGCCCCGATGAAGGGTATCCAACAAGACCGTCTCGAAGCCTATTTCGCCGAACACGTCGAGGGCGCCGAACCGCCCCTGCGATTCAGCCTGATTACCGGTGGCCGCTCGAACTTGACCTATCTCGTCGAGGACGCGAAAGGTCGGAAGCGCGTGCTTCGTCGCCCGCCATTGGGTGCCGTGCTGGCGACCGCCCATGACATGGCGCGCGAACATCGCATCATGACTGGACTGGCCGAAACCGACGTCCCTGTGCCTCGGACCCTGGCCCTGTGTGAAGACGAATCCGTCAACGACGCACCTTTCTACGTCATGGACTACGTCGAGGGCGACGTACTCGTCTCACCCGAACTGACGGCAGCCCGCGTGCCGGAAGGCGCGCGTCACGCCCTCGGCATGCATATCATCGAAGTCCTGGCTCATCTCCATCGCATCGAGCCCGACGACGTCGGCCTCGGCAAGCTGGGACGTCGCGAAGCCTATCTCGCTAGACAGCTCAAGCGATGGCAGATCCAATGGGAAAAGTCGAAGACCCGTGAGCTTCCGGCCATGGACGAAGCCCACGCGTTGCTCGAGGCGAAGATGCCGGAACAGAAGGCCACCTCGATCGTGCACGGCGACTATCGGCTCGGGAATTTTTTGACCGACGGCGCCAAAGGACGGATCGAGGCGGTCCTCGATTGGGAGCTCTGTACACTCGGCGATCCGCTGGCCGATGTCGGCTACCTGATGAACGATTGGAATGGGCCCGAGGATCGCCGGCCCACCGCGAGCGGAACCGGTCTTTCCGCGACCTCGTGCGGCGGGTTTCCGAAACGCGAGGAAATCCTGGCCCGCTACGAGGAACTCACGGGCTTCAGCACTCGATCGGTGGACTACTATCGCGCCTTTCAATACTGGCGACTCGCAGCGATCGTCGAAGGCGTCCTTTCGAGGTACAAGCAGGGCGTCATGGGCGACGCGGTCGACCTCAGTGCCTACGAAGCCCAGACGGCCTCGCTTGCCACGGCTGCGCTGGAGCTGGCTCGATCGGACGAGCTGGGCGGGTAGGCTCTCGAGATGTCCAATCGTGAAGTGCTCGTCGCCGTGCTCATCGCCTTCGCGGTCGGTGTGTTGAGCGCCGGCGCATTGCGCGATGCCGATTCGAATATTCGGCCCGGGACAGCGAATGAATCACCGGATCGTTCGCAAGATCCGATGCTTCGCTGGCGGGTAACGAGCGCTTTCGGGACTCATCTCCCGACCCTCGGAGAGAACCCGGTCGAAATCGCCGACCGGCTGCGAATCGCCAGCGACGGACGAATCGATTGGACCCTCGACGATCCGGGTGAGGTCGTTCCCGCCTTCGCCATCGTCGACGCGGTTCGCACGGGCAAGATCAAGGCGGGCTACACTTGGCTCGGCTACGACGAGGGGCGGCTTCCGGTGTCCGTCCTCTTCGGTGCCGTTCCCTTCGGAATGACGCCCTGGGAGTACTCGGCCTGGTGGGTGCGCGGGGGCGGTCTCGAATTGGCGCGTGAGATCTACCGGCCCCTCCAAATCGAACCGATCCTATGTGGAATCATCGGACCCGAAACCGCGGGCTGGTTTCGCAAGGAAATCCATCGCGTCGAAGATCTGAAGGGCCTCAAGATCCGCTTTGCCGGACTCGGCGGACGTGTGCTCCAGAAGCTGGGCGCCTCGGTCACAATGCTGCCCGGCGGTGAGATTTTCCAAGCCCTCGAGAAAGGGGCCATCGACGCAACCGAGTTCTCGTTGCCCGAAGTCGATGCGCGACTGGGCTTCCATCGCGTTGCACGCTTCAATTATTTTCCCGGCTGGCACCAACCCCATACGGCCTTCCATCTCGTCGTTCACAAGCCGACCTGGGACGGACTTTCGGATTCGACGCGTGCGACGATCGAGATGGCTTGTGGCGACGGGGTCCATCGAAATCTCGCCAATGCCGAAGCCGCCCAGGGACCTGCGCTGGCTGAGCTGGCCAAGGCCGGCGTCCAGACACGGGTCCTTTCTTCCGAATTGCTGACCGCGCTAGCGGTTGCGTCAAACGAAGTCCTCAACGAGCAGGCGGCAATAGACGACGATTTCGCGCGGGTGCTTCGCCACCAACGCGCTTTTCGCGCCAGTTATGCGCGCTGGCGCGAGCTTGCATATCCCTCGCAAGAGTTGCTCAACCCGAACCCGAACCCCAGCGAAAGCCATCGGACACCCTCGCCCGAGTCGCCCCTTGAACGCTGAACGGGGCACTGGAGCGTCCCGCATAGAAGCGATACTGGATCGGTTGACGTCCGCCGTTTCCTGGGTCTGGCTCGCGCTGATCATAGTCATCGTGACGGCGGTCGTACTGCGATACGTATTCGGCATCGGTTCGATCCAGCTCGAAGAACTCCAATGGCATCTCTACGCCATCGGTTTCTTGATGGGCCTCGTCGCATGCGCAAGCCGGGATCGACATGTTCGCGTCGATGTCCTGCGTGAAAAGATGTCGCCGCGCATGCGGAATTGGATCGACCTCTACGGCCTCTTGCTTCTCCAGCTGCCCTTTCTCGCGCTGGTCTCATGGGGCGCCCTGCCCTTCGTGATGGACAGCTTCGGGGTCAACGAACGTTCGGCCTCGGCGGGCGGCCTACCCTTCCGCTGGCTCTTGAAGGCGGTGCTGCCCCTTTCCTTCGCGCTGCTCGGCGTGGCCAGCATGACGAAACTGATTCAAGTCGGGCGGCATCTCTTCGGCGAGCCGACCCCGAGCGAAAACGAATGACGGTTCGCGAATGGCTCGCCGTCGCCATGTTCGGCGCTTTTATCATCGGCATCCTGGGCGGCTTCCCCGTCGCATGGGTGCTCGGCGGCGTCGCCGTACTCTTCACGGCGATCGCGATCATCGTGCAACGGGATTTCGGCCATTTCACCGGGGTCGATTGGGGCTATACGTCGATCGTCGTCGACCGCATCTGGGACCTGATGGACAACAGGGTGCTAGTCGCCTTGCCCATGTTCATCTGCATGGGACTCCTGCTCGACCGCGCGGGGATCGCGGCCGACTTGATGCGCGATGTCTCACGACTCTTTGGGCGAATGCGCGGCGGCCTGGCCGTCACGGTCGCTTTGATCGGCCTCCTCCTGGCGGCCAGCACAGGCATCATCGGGGCCTCGGTCGTCTTGCTCGCCCTTTTGGGCCTGCCCCCCATGCTCAAGGCAGGTTATTCGCCCTCCTTCGCCGCCGGAACGGTCTGTGCGATTGGCACGCTCGGCATCTTGATCCCACCCAGCATCATGCTCGTCTTGATGGCGGATCGACTCGCGATCTCGGTGGGCGATCTCTTCCTCGGCGCGATCATCCCCGGCCTGCTGCTCGCCGGACTCTATATCGCCTACCTCATCCTCTATCCCGCATTCCGCCCCGAGGTCGCACCGGCACCCGAGAACGCCGAAACGGTTGATCTCGCCCTGCTTCTCTCCGTTCTTCGCAACATCGTGCCCGCCGCCGCGCTGATTCTCTGTGTCCTCGGCAGCATCTTCTTCGGGATCGCCACGCCGACGGAAGCCTCGGGTGTCGGCGCGTTCGGCGCTCTCCTGATGGCGATCTCGCGTCGCCGCCTCGGCTTCAGCGTCCTGCGTGACGTGCTTCGCGAGACGACCCTCACGACGGGCTATCTCTTCGGCATCTTCGTGGGCGCATCCGCCTTCGCGCTGGTCTTGAGAGGACTCGGCGGAGACGAGCTGATTTCGCGCGCACTATTGGGGTTGCCCTTCGAACCCAATGGCGTCGTTATCTCGATTCTGGTCGTCACGTTTCTGCTCGGCTTCTTCCTTGACTGGATCGAGATCACGTTCATCGTACTTCCGCTCGTCGCACCGGTTGTCGTCGGCCTGGGCTTCGATCTCGTGTGGTTCACGATTCTCTTCGCGGTCTGTCTGCAGACCTCGTTCCTGACACCCCCGGTCGGCTTCGCCCTCTTCTATGTGAAGGGCGTCGCGCCACCGGAAATCGACATCCGAACACTCTATGTCGGCATCTTGCCCTTCGTGGGACTTCAGCTGGTGGGGCTCGCGCTCATCTTCATCTGGCCGGACCTTGTCACGTGGCTGCCCAACCGGGCGTACGGGCCGTAATTCCCCACTCGGTGAAGAGTCGCCTAGTTCTGGACCCGATCCTTGAGCACATAACTGCCATCCTCGAAGCGATCGAAGATCAATTCGAGTTGAGGGTGTCGACACGGGGTCTGCGTCTCGTCCGAAACGAGATTTTGTTCCGAGACATACGCGACATAGGTCGAGTCCTCGGTTTCCGCGAAGACGTGGTAGTAGGGCTGATCCTTGTGCGGTCGAATATCCTCAGGAATCGAGAGCCACCACTCCTCGGTGTGACTGAAAAGCGGATCGACGTCGAAGATCACGCCCCGAAAGGGACGGTATCGATGTTCCACGACTTCACCGATCCCGAATTTCGCTTCTCTCATCATCGCTCCGCCCTGGCATGAATCGTCCTGGGTCGACAACCCCATCTCGTCGACGCGAGGATAGCCGACTCGGGTCGCGACCACTTCCGAGTCGGCAACGAAGCCAGGATCGGCTAGAAACCAAGCCATGGAGCCACGCCAACTGGTCGTCATGCGTCACGCGACGGCGAACTCGGGCGGCGGAGGAGATCACGCTCGAACGCTGACGAAGCGTGGCCGCGACGAAGCCCGTCGGGTCGGCCTCTCGCTTCGCGCCCAGGGTCCGGATCCAGAACGAATCCTCTGCTCCCCCGCGATCCGATGCCGCGAGACCTGGCAGATCCTCGCCGCCAGCCTCGGCTCGACCGCGAGCGTCGATTTCGAAGACGATCTCTACAATGCTTCGCCCGATGCACTCATGCGTTGCCTCGCCGACCTCGTCGACGAAAAGAGCGTCCTGATTCTGGCCCACAACCCAGGCGTCAGCGTTCTCGCCCTCGAATTTTGTCGTGGCCACAGGGAAAGCGTGGCCCTGCTTCGTTCGGGATTCGCCCCGGCCTCGATCGCGTGTTTCAGCTTCGAGGGCCCCTGGTCCATGCTTTCATCGACATCGATCCGATTGACGCGCTTCAAAACTGGCCGAGAGAGCTAACACGCAAGAACACGAGACTTCGTCCGGATGAACGATGGTAGAGTCTGGGGACGCGCGAAATCCATCGCGATCGAGGTCTGTCCATGACGATTCCCTTTTGGTGTGTGCTCGCCATAATTCTCATGCCCATCCTGCTTGCCTTTCTCGGCGGCTACTATCGCGGAAAGGCCTTCGGCACGCCCGACAACAAGAATCCGCGCGCCCAGGCAGCCCAGCTCGAGGGTACCGGCGCTCGGATTTATGCCGCGCAGGCGAACGCCTGGGAAGCCGCGCTGCTCTTCACGGCGGCAATCCTCACGTCGAATCTCGCCGGCCTTTCGGCCGAAGCCGCGACACCCTGGGCGCTGGCATTCGTGGTCTTCCGAGTCCTCCACGCCATTTTCTATATTCAAAATATCGACAAAGCGCGCTCCGGCATGTTCCTTGGAAGCGTCGTTTGCGTGATCGCCCTCTTCGTGAAGGCCGCCTGATCCATCTGGGCCGCCTGAGCCGTTCTACCAACCGCGCAGATCGACCGCCCATTCCTCAACGACCCGCTCGTCTTCCACGACGAAGAGTCGCTCGTGGTAGGCGATGGTCGGGTCGATATGCGCGGGGATCATGCGGATCCGATCGCCCACGCGCAGTTTCGCTGGACTCTCCCATGCGATCGGCGAGCTGCGCCCTTCGTCATCGTTTCTGCCCGCCACAAAAGTCACATGCTCGTCGGAACAGAAGAGAACCTGCGCGCCGGGAATCTCCGGATTGCCGTGGTCCATCCCCATGGCCTTGAGTCCCGCATCGGCGACGGCATATTTTTCCGACACCGAGATGACCGTCGACAGCAGATAGAACGCCTGCACGAAGGGGAGCTCGAGTTTCGCGTAGGCCGTATCCATGAGCGCATAGGAGCCGGCTTGAATCTCCGTCGCAGAGCGGTTGCAATCGTAGGTTCCGGTCCCGCCCGCTGAGATCAGCTCGCCGCCGACCTCCGCATGGGCGCGGACGAGCCGCTCCATGCTCTCGGCGCAGCCGCGTTCCCGACTCTCCCGGTTGGCGTCGCCAACGACATGTCCCTCGTAGCCCATCACACCCCGCACCCGAAGCCCGAGCCGGCGCGCCTTGTCCGCGAGCGCCCCCGCATCTTCAGGTCGACAGCCGCATCGGGGCAAGCCGACATTGACGTCGATCAGGACTTCGGGCACCCCACCCCGCCGTGCCGCTTCGAGGGTCTCCTCGGAGTCCACGGCCAGCGTCACCCGCGCGCCGGACCGCACGACCTCCCCGAGCCGGGAGGCGTCGACCACCTCGTTCGCGAGCAGCAGATCCTCTCCGAGTCCAGCCTGCGCCATGCCTTCGATTTCTCGAATAGTGGCTGCGCAGAAGAGATCATGCCCGTGCGCACGTTGACGCTTGGCGAGTTCGGTCGACTTGTGCGCCTTGACATGCGGGCGCAGTCGATTGCCCGGCAAGCGCGTGGCCATCCTCTCGAGATTCGCTTCGAGTCGGCGGCCGTCGATGATCAGCGCAGGAGTCGGGAGGTCGTCGATCCTCATCGAAATTTTCCCTTCATGGCAGCGGACGAGAACCCGACACGCGAGAGCCGCCTACGATCCCTCCATCAAGAGGGCGAGCAATCTGAGAATCAGAATAGCCTGTCGAACGGCGGCGATGTGGCGCACTCGCTATTCTCCGCCGCTGGAGGTCTGGTGGAGTTTCTCAGTTCGATCTTTCGATGGATCGGCACAAACGAATCGGTGCTCTCGGGCGTCGCGGCGACGATCGTGATCCTGGGTGTCCTCTATGTTCCCATCCGAACGTTGTTCCGACGCTGGACCGGATCCGCGCAATCCGAAGTCGAGGTGTCATCGACCTCGCGGGTCGTCACCGCCGTGCCCCAGCCGGATCGCCCGTCCATCGCGGTGATGCCTTTCGCGAATCTCTCGGGCGATCCAGAGCACGAATTCCTGGCCGATGGACTCACGGAGGACATCATCCTTGGACTCTCGCGTTTCAAACAACTCTTCGTCATCGCGCGCAACACCTGTTTCACCTACAAAGGCACAACGCCGGACGCGCAGGTCGTCTCACGAGAGCTGGGTGTTCGCTACGTACTCGAAGGCAGCGTGCGCAGGACGGGCGACCGGATTCGCGTAACGGCAACGCTGGTCGATGCGGAGACGCGAACCCCAAAATGGGCAGAGCAATTCGATCGTCCGCTCGAGGAAATTCTCGAGGTCGATGATGAGGTCACCGAAGCGATCGTCACCGCGCTGCAGCCGGCCTTGCGACAGGCCGAGGCCGAACATGCTCGACGGATACCGCCCGGTGATCTGACGGCTTGGGCCTTGGTCAACCGCGCCTGGGTCGCGGTGCAGAGCGATCTCGGCGACGCCGAGGCTGCGTCTGAAGCGATCCGTTCGTGCGATCAGGCACTGAAGCTGGATCCCGACTACGCCTTCGCTCACGCGGTTCTCGCCCACGCCCAATCACTGCTCCTTCTTCCAGCCGAGCCCCTGTCCGACGTGAACCGCGCGAATGCGCTGGCCTCGATCGGGCGCGCGCTCGCGCTGGCTCCGAACGATGGCCTCGTCCACCACTGTCACGCCGCCGTTCTGGCCAATCTGGGACCGACGCACGACCCGATCGCCGCGTGGGAGCGCGCGGTCGAACTCGATCCGAATAACGCTGGTGCCCGGGCCGGCCTCGGTATTTCGAAACTATTCAGGCGTCAGGCCAACGAAGGGCTCGACCTGATCGACAGCGCGTTACGGCTCTCGCCGGCAGACCCGCTCCAATACCATTGGCTCGGCCATCGGGCGCTGGCGTTGCTACTCACAGGACAAACGAGGGAAGCGATCGAGGCCGCCAGGGCCTCCATCGGACGCAAACCCTCGCGCCCGGCCCAGGGTGCTCTCGCGGCTGCACTGGCATTCGAGAATCGAACCGACGAAGCCGCATCGATCTGGTCCGAACTCGATCAGCGCTTCGGAATCCTGGTTTCGAACGATCTCGCAAAATTCGTAGGCGGCCTCGCGCCCGATCCAGAATGGGGAAAGAGCATCGAGCGGGCCATCCGTGCTTCGGTCGAAGCCGCGGAGGAACTCAGAGGGAAATGAAGCTACGACTCACCGTCCTCAGCCTTCGCTACTCGTCCTGGTCGATCCGGCCCTGGCTCGCCCTTCGGGCTGCCGGAGCCTCATTCGAGGTCGAGACGGTCGAACTCCCGGGCCTGGGCGTTCAAGGCGCAGACTCCGGACCGGCGCTTGCCAAGATCTCGGTCGACGAACTTTCCCATCGAAGAAGCCTCGGCAGTGTGACCGGTCTCTTCCCGGTCTTGAGCGTAGACGATACGCCCGTGCACGAATCCCTCGCGATTTGCGAATGGGTGGCCGAAGCGTTTCCCGACGCCGGCCTTTGGCCGATCGACTCGCTCGACCGTGCCCGAGCGCGATCGGCGTGCTGTGAGATGGTCTCCGGATTTCAGAACCTGCGTACCCGGATGAGTTGTCACGTCTTCGCGCGCGTCCCCGGGTTTCAACCCGAAGAGGCAACACGAGCCGATATTCACCGCGTCTTCGAGATCTGGCACGATGCGCTCAGCGCTTCGGGCGGACCCTACCTATTCGGACATTTCGGTATCGCCGACTGCATGTATTTCCCGGTACTCACGCGCTTTCGGACCTACGGCATCGAACTCGATCGCGAACTCGAATCGTATGCGAACCGTCTCGAAAAACATGCTGCCGTTCAGGCCTGGGCGAAAGAAGCGAGCAAAGCGCCAGCGATTCCCGCCTACGACGACTCCGTCCGACGACTCGGTGGCGACCCCGAGGCGGCGAGACCCCATTAGGCTACGGCTTCGTTTACGGCAACGAATCGTCGCCAGGCCGATTGCGGATCATCTCGGCCGAACCTGCACCTATCGGGACAGCCCGGACCCTGGACCGGGCCCTGCAGGCCGAAGCTCATAGAGCACGGCGTCGTACCCACGCGCCTGAACGCGGTGTCGTTCGACCAACACGACCCCGCCGTCGCCAGAAGGCATCGGTCTCCCCTTGCGATCGTCGGAGAGGATGCTGCGCTCGACGACCAGAAATCTTACACCACGAAGATCGAGCGCATCGACGCTCAGCAGATTTCCATTTTCGTACAACCTCTGCCACGGGCGGTCGGCGTAATACGCCAACTTGCTTCTCTTCGATGCAATCGCCCCCTGAGGCTCGGGCTTATCGCGCAACCATTCGGCGGCCCGACGGCCGGCGAGCTCCTTCGAGCGATCGTCATGAAAGGTCTTGGGCAAGCTGACGGCCGCCAACCAGACGAGCAAGATGCACAGGATGGATTGCTTCCATCTCAGGGTCCTGGCCCATTTTTTTTCGTAGAATTTGCGGAGGAAATTCTCGATCGCCAATAACCCGATCGCGCCGTAGCCCATGAGCAATGCGATCGGCGGCAGCGCGTGGCGTCGACTCAAATAGCCGTAGTGCACCAGCAGGCCAAAGAGCATCACGCAATAGACGCCCGTGAAGATGGCGACGAAGGCCGCTCGTCGATCGGGCTCCCGTCGCGATTGATGGACCACACCCAGTAGAATCAACACCTCCAGCTCGGGCCGCGCCGTCGAAACCAGTACGGCCGAAAACTCGAGCGCTTCGGGCGGGGCGAAACCCATCGCGAGTATCCCTGTCGCGAGGACCACACCCCCTGCCACGATCCATCCGATTCGAAAACGTCGGGGAGAAGGTCGGGAGGATTGGGGTCGGAATATCCACAAGCCCAATCCCAACATGCTGATGAGCAGCAAAATGGCCGATAACCAGACCGCCGTCCAATCTCCTGCCATCCCCGCGGTGCCCTCGGCGCCTCGTGCCAGATCGCGGAACTCGATCCCCAACAACTCGAGCACCGACTTCTTTTGGGACAGGGTCCAATGGCCACTTTGAATCCGCAATACGAACAAGTAGGGAAGTGCGGGAATGGCAACACCGGCCGCCATCGATGAAACCCAGCCGGCCAACTTCAGCGGCCGCCAGCCATCCCGCAGACCCACGGCGGTCGCCATGGCGATTCCCACGATCGCAACGGCCAGGCCTTCCGGACGGGTGAGGTAGGCCAAGCCGGTCAATCCGCCCGAGAGGAGAGCCATCCCGCTGCTGCGGTCGCGTAGTGCGCGATAGAGAGCGCCGAGCGAGGACAGGAAGAGGGCCAGATAGACCGCGTCACTCTGAACGTCGGCCGAGAAGCGAATCGCGTAGGGGCTCAGCGCCAACAATAGGGCGCCAAGCGTGGCCACCCGTCGTCCATGAGCCGCCACCAGAAACGCGTAGAGTGCCACGACGGCCAACGACCCCGCAAGCACCGACAACGCCACACCAGCCAGCTCCGGATCGGGCACGATCGGACGCAGGGCGAAGATCATCAGCGGATACAAAGGATGGTAGGGATGGCCTAACGCCTCGGCCCAGCGACCTTCGCCCATCAGCCCGGAAATCCGGATGAAGGTTGGACCGTCGCCAAAGATCACAGCCATGCGGAGCGCGGCAATCGTGCGAAGCACCCCCGCGATCACGAAGAGGGCGGCCGGCCAAATGAATCTGGAAGAGCCGAGCTTGGTCAAAATTCTCAATACTTGCGCCAGCTTTGCCGGCAGGGCATGTCATTGTACTCGAAAATGTCGAAATTCGCGCGACTGCGATCCCTCCCACGATTCGTGCCATCCCTAGCGATTGATGATCAGCCTCGACCGAGGAACGACATCGCATAACGCCTTCGCCAACGCCATGTCGCGTTCAATACGCCCGCTCGTTCCGCCTGTCGGTACCTTCTGCGAAACTCGGCGCCGTGTCC
>SMVB01395452.1_pt1 | contig 17568 bp, 13 predicted proteins | sample 2456461 | NCBI WGS metagenome assembly SMVB01 (sample SAMN11095934, study PRJNA526329) | marine sediment metagenome | biome: Marine sediment; feature: Surficial sediment; material: Deep marine sediment; isolation source: Hadal surficial sediment | place: Pacific Ocean | collected 2014-05 | depth...
ATCCGCAAGATTTCGATTGAAGGCGTTCACCCGGTAACTGGCGACGAAGGCGACCTCGTCATCGCCGAGACGAGCCACATAACGGTGGCCCCCGACCGGTGTCGAGCGACCGATTCGAAGTCCACGCGTCTCACCGCCCACCTCGAATCGAATCGTCTGGGCTCCCGCCTCCAGTCCGAACCCCGAAAGCGGGCGATCCCCATCGATACGGCCCTCGCGCGGCATATTGGCGAGCGCGTACACGATCGCATCGAGCGCGGTTGCATCCGCCCGAGCGTGAAGCGGAGACACGACTTCCCAGCGGCCGTCGCGGCGCTCGAAGCGCGCCGGAATGCCGTCGAGTGTCGTCAGCATGACCGCGCCAATCTCCGCCGCGGCCAATCCGGTGTGGATGTTCTTGGCGTCATCGATCGCCGCCTGGCGGGTCAGATCGCCTTCGATCTCATAGAAGAAAACGAAGGCGCCCAAGGCGAGCGCGACGAGCGCCAGGAGCCCGGTGATCTTCGGAGTCACATAACCCCCGGAGCCTTCCGGCGGAACCACCAGGTCAACACACCGATCACGGCGATCGCCTCGGGCAGGACAAAGAGGGAGACGTATTGAATCACGCGGAACTCTGCCTGCGTCATCTGAAAACTCGACGCGCGGGAGACATTCGGACGGACCGTGATCCGTTCGATATCGCCCGCGAGCCAGTTGACGGAATTCACGAAGAGATCTCGATTGCGCAGGGCGCCGAGATATTCGTTGCTCGCGAAATCCGAGTCCCCGAAGACGACGATCCGGCCGGGCGTGGCGTCGGTACCGATCGGGTCCGAAGCGAAGGACTCCGACCGGGGTGATCCCGCGATCGCGATCGGCACCGGCCCCAGCAGATCATGTTCGTCGTATTCCGCGCGCCCGGAGGCCCGCCACTCTTCGAGATCGCGCTCGGCCCAGGATTCTGGACCCGTCCGGGCCAGAATCGTGAACGCGTCGGCGACTTCGGCGTCGATTTCGATGCTGCGCACCATCGGGAACATCGCGGGCTCACGCAGCCGCGCCGTGATCGGATGGCTGCCATCGTATTCCTGGGCGAGCGGTGTCGTCGCCTGTCCGAAGACCGCCAGCGCGCGATCGACGATGACGTCGTCCCCGAGCGTGACTCCCCAGCCCGCCAACAGATCAAAGAGATTCGTCCGGGCCCGGGGATCGATCGCGACGAAGAGCCCGCCGCCACCCTCGACATAACGCTCGAGTGCCTCGATCTCGCCCTCCAGCAAGGGCCGGGTCGGACCGGCGATGACGAGTACCGACGCGTCCGACGGCACATCCTGCAAGCTGGCAAGCAGGAGCGACTCGACCTCGTAGGTCTCGTTCACGAGCGCATCCGCCGCCCGCCCGTAGGTTTCTGCGCCGACGGCGAAGGGCTTCTCTTCACCGGGTGTCTGGTCCGCGGAGGGATCGATCTCGCGTTCGTTGTGACCCGACAGGAAATAGACCTTCTTGCCCGTACTCTTCACGAGCTTGAGCAGCGCATTGGTCACGTCGGATTCCGAGAACGTGGAGAGCCTCGTCGACTCGCCCGAATCGAGCGAGAAGCGGACGATCCCCGTCGCCAGTTCTTCCCTCGCGAACCCCAACTCGTCGACCAGTGCCGGCTCCGCGTTGGGATCGACATAACGAAGCTTCACACGTTCGGAGGCAAAGGCGTAGCGGTCGAGGATTGCTGCGATTGACCGCGACTCGGATTCGTTGAAGAAGACGGTGATCGAAATATCCTGGTCGAGGCTCTCGAGCAGGTCCGTCGTCTGTTGGGAGAGGGTGTGGACTCCCGAGTCACTGAGATCGAAGCGGTGGTGATAGCGAGTCGACAGGAATCCGAGAAATCCCAGGATCACGATTCCGAGCGCCGCAGACAGGATCGAACTCGTCCCATATTTTCCGGCACGCCGCCCGCCGCCGGACCGCAGCCGATCGCGCAAGGAGTCGAGGCTCATGAACACGGCGGCACCGAGTAGCGCCACACCGACCACCAGGTTTCCGAAAATCCAGATCGGATCGGAGAAGGGTTGAAGAAATGCCATCAGCGCAGACAGGATGCCGAAACCGACCGCGACGATTCCCAGGCCCCCCAGCAGGGCTGCTATTCCCGTCATCTATCGCCACCTCGCCGATTCGATCACCGTCTTCGAAAGCAACAGAAAGACCCCACTCGCCACCACGAAATAGATCAGGTCGCCGGTGTCCACCAATCCCTGGAGCATGCGGTCGACATGACTTCCGGTCGCGACCCAGCGCACGACCTGCGCGATTCCCGACTCGCGACCGAGTCCGCTGCCCGCCATCGTGATATCGACGATGAAGGGCAGCATCATGCCCAGGATGAGCAACAACACGAAGGTGAAGATGAAGGCGATCAGTTGGTTGCGCGTCACCGACGACGCGAAGATTCCGACCGCGACATAGGTCACGCTGACGAACAAGAGGCAGACCAGACCCGTGATCGTCTTGCCGATTTCGGGCTCGCCATACACGAAGAGAAGAGCTGGGAAGAAGGCGACGATTGCGGTCATGACGGTCACGAAGCCGACGCCCGCGAAGAATTTCCCGAAGACGATGTCCCAGATGGAAATCGGGCTGGTGAGCAGCAGCTCATCGGTTCCGTTCGCCTTCTCGCTCGACACCAACCCCATCGTAATCGCGGGAAGCAGGAAGAGCAGGATCACCCACATCGATCCGATGAAGGGCTCGATCAGGTCATCGTTCAAGTTCATCAACTCGATCTGCTGGATCATCTGGAATTGCTGGAGCTGAATGATCCGTTCCTGGAATCCGATCAGGCTCGCCAGAAAGAACGTCCCCGCGATCACCGACCAGAGCGTCAGGACCACGTAGGCCACCGGCGACACGAAGAGGGATCGGAGTTCGCGTGATGCGATGGTCAGCGTTCGCTTCATGCCGCCTCCCCTTCCGCGGCTTCGTCTCGGGCCATCACACGCGCAAAGACCTCTTCGAGGGATCGGCCGCCCGCCGTCAATTCGGCCATCGACTGGTCGAGCACCTTGCGCCCCCGATCCAGCAGGATCACCCGCTGACAGATCGCCTCGACCTCCGGGAGGATATGCGTCGAGAGCAGCACCGTCTGTCGACCGGTCGCCGCGAGGTCTCTGATCAAAGCGCGGATTTCGCGGATCTGGATCGGATCGAGGCCGACCGTCGGTTCGTCGAGGACGAGCACCTGGGGTTCGTGCACGATGGCCTGGGCGAGACCGACGCGCTGGCGGTAGCCCTTCGAAAGCTGCCGAATCTCTCGATTCTGGACATCGCCCAGCCCGCAACGCTCGAGCGCGCGCTCAACCACGCGCTTGCGCGTCCCACGCGGAACGTCCTTCAACTGCGCGACGAAGTCGACATAGCTCCTCGGTGTCATTTCCGGGTAGAGCGGTGGCGTCTCGGGCAGGTAGCCCACTGCCCGCCGGGCCTCGAGTGCGTCGTCGAAGACGTCATGGCCCGCGATCCGCACGTGGCCATCCGTCGGCGGGATGAAGCCCGTCAGCATTCGCATGGTCGTGGTCTTGCCCGCGCCATTCGGTCCCAGGAACCCCACAACCTCGCCCGCGCTCACTTCGAATGAGAGTCCGCGCACCGCGTCGAAGTCGCCATAGCGTTTCGCGAGCCCCGCGACGGCGATCGCCGGCACGCCTTCGGTAGGTTCTTGCGTAGTTCGTTCCGACAACTGATCCGACCCCCCCGTCTCGATCGTCTGGTTTTCGAGTTCCCCGGTCGACCCGGGCCCCGATTCTGGTGCTGACTTGATCGCTGACTCTACAGCAGGCGAGCGCCGGATCGAGATCCTCGCGCAATTCGCCGTGCTTCTGACCGTCGCGCAGGATCCCGGCGATCACCCGGAAGAGTTCCCCGACGATCCCCAACCGCTCTGGATCCGAGCAACGCCGGGTTCGCTGGATCTCGAAGACCAAACCCGTTACTCACTCGGGCCGCGTACGGTAGGCGGGCAGGATCACCGCTGCGGCCGCAGACCGCTTTGCTTCGGTCCGTCTTCGTTCCGACATCCAGGATTCGTCGTTCCCGCGTGACCGTCGCGGTATTCGCATGGGGCCGGGAATTTTCGCAATGACCCGGGCCAGCGCCATACCGATCGTTCCGCGCGACCTCGCCGCCTGGCGGGCAGAACGCCTAGGAGCCTGACCGAAGACTCTCGTGGGAAGCCCGAGCGTCGAGTCTTGGGTCAGGCTCCTGGTCAGCGGTTCGCAGCCGACCTGGATCACGGATACCCTCGCCCGCCCAGCCTGGGGGTACCGCTCTGCGCATCGCCATCGTGATCGAACGCTTCGTCCCGGGCTCCGGTGGCGTGGAGAACGTCGCGTGGCAGGTCGTCCACGAGCTGGCGCGTCAAGGCGAGCAGGTCACCGTGATCGCCCGCGAAGGCCCCTCCGGCGAATCGGCGGCCGCCTTCGAGTCGTCGCGTGCGGGCGAAGGGATCGCGCTCGATCGGCTCACGATTCCCTCCTTCTGGCAGCCCCTCCGCGTACACCTCTTCTCCCGCGCATCGAACCGCGCGGCCATTCGGGGGCGTTTCGACGTCGTGCATAGCTTTGCCCGAACCCGCCGCCAGGATCTCTACCGCGCCGGCGGGGGGAGCCACGCGGACTATCTGCGCCGGAATCACGAGGGGATCGGGCGTGCGATCCGCCAGATCTCCCCGCGCCACCGCACCCTGTTGAGTCTCGAACAGGGCGTCTTCCGCGATCCGAGCCAACGCATCCAATCCGCCTCGCGGCTGGTCGCCGACGCCCTCGTCGAGACCCAGGGTGTCGCGCGGGAGCGGATCCTGCTGCTCCCGAATGCCGTCGACGCGCAGCGCTTCAGCGCTCCGGACGCCGTCCGCGACGGCGCGCGGCTGCGCACGGACCTCGGCGGACAGGCCGAGCAGATCTGGCTCCTGCCGGGCTCGGGCTGGCGGCGCAAGGGACTGGCCACCGCGCTCGAGGCGATGGCGGAACTCCGGGACCCTGCACTCCGACTCTGGATCGCGGGCCGTGACGACCCCCGCCCCTGGCAATCGAAGGTCAACGCCCTCGGGCTCGGCGACCGCGTCCGTTTCCTCGGCGAGCGAGCCGATCTACCCGCCGTCTACCAGGCGGTCGACGGGATGCTACTGCCCACCCGCTACGACCCCTTCGCCAACGTGACCCTCGAAGCCGCCGCCGCGGGACTTCCAATCGTCACGAGCGCTGCAAACGGAGCCGCAGAATGGCTCGGCGAGGACATCCGGGTCGTCACGCACGCCGACGACGCGGCCGCATTCGCGAAGGCCATCGGGAGCTTCCGGGATTCGGACGCGCGAAGAGCCTTGGGCGAACGCGCACAACGCCGGGCACGAAAGCTCGATTGGGCGGGGCATGCTTCGTCGCTGCGCGAAGAGTATCGACGAATCGTCGAGACTCGCGCCGACAGAAACCGCCGACGCCGGAAGACGCGATGAATTCGCGACCGATCCTCTGGCGAAACGGAGACCCACAGCTCTGCGCGCAGATCGAGCGGGCCTACGCGGGAGTCTCCGAGGACTCCGAACCGATTCAAACGAGCGTGAGACGAACGTTGCATCTCCTTTCGCTCGAGCGCCTTGCGACCGATCCCACAGCACAGGCCAACGCACCCGGCCCCACGGCGCAGTCCGGGATGCGGGTCGTCCTCAAGGTCTACCACCGCCGGCGCGGGCTGCGTGCGCTGCGCGATTTCGCGAAACGCATCCTGGGCCGCTCCGCCGCGCGACGCGAATGGGCTGCGCTCGAACAGACCACGCTGCGCGGGCTCCCGGTTCCGGAGCCCCTCGCCTACGGCCGCCTGGCGGACGGCGATGAAATCCTTGCGATGCGGTTCGTGCCCGGCAGATCCCTCCTCGATACGCTCCCCGACCCCGACCCCGAAACCTGGAAGCGGACCTGCAACGCGCTCGCCGACGCGATCCAGGATTTCCACGGCGCCGGTCTCCGTCACGGCGACCTGCATGCCGGGAATCTCCGGCTCGGGGCAGCAGGGATCGTGCTGCTCGACCTTCAGCGGACCCGCCGCGCACGTGGCCAGGCCGATCGAATGGCGGACCTGGCAAGGCTCTTGTTCTCATTGCGGCGATCCGGCGCGAGCGAAGAAATGTGCCTCGCGCTGCGCCGCACGTTAGGCGTCGGAGCCGAGCTCGATGATGCCATTCTGGAATTCACGCGCGACTATCAACGCGGCCGGACACGTCGCCGGCTCCGCGCCGGGCGGGAATGGGAACGAACGCGTCTCGACCCGCACACGAAGGGCCTCACGACCCAGGGGCTCGAGCTTGCCCGGCTGGTTGATTCCTTCTCTTCGACCACATCGGGCGGCGGGGATCTTGCCGAAATTCGCCGAACGGATCGTGTCCGTATCTCCGAGAAAACCGTGCTGGGCCATCGCATCGTCGCAAAAAAGGTCTCCGCGGGGGGCTTTTCCCGGGCGATCGCCGACCGATTTCGCGGCAGCGCAGGCGCCCGCGCGTTTCGTCGCGGGCAAGCCGACCGTCTGATTTCCGACCGCACCGCACCCGCCCTCGCCTACGTCGATCTCTTTCGTTTCGGTCTCCCCGTCGAAAGCTGGCTCTTCATGGACCGGGTCGGCGACGACGACCTCGACACCTTTGTACCGAAGAGCCCAGCCGAGGCCCGGCAAGTCGCCCGAGCGTTAGGCCAGTGGCTCGCTGAAAGCCACGCGAATGGCCTTTCCCACCAGGACCTCAAGGGCGGCAATATCCGAATCCGCCGAACCGGTGAGTCGACCCGCTTCTGGCTCGTCGACCTCCAGGATCTCACGGGACCGGGCCCGGTACCCGAATCCGCGCGGATCGACGCCCTCTGCCAGCTGAATGCCTCGCTCGCGGACGCGGCCTTCGACCGAAGCAGTCGGATTTCCGCACTCGAGGCGTACGCTGAGCGAGTCGCGTTCAGCCGTCCGCTCGAAGCGGTCACCGCGGAGATCACCCAACGTAGCCTCGCTCGGCGCCACCGCTTTCGCGCAGAGGGCTGCGCGGCTGCGCGCGGAGAAGACGATTCAAGAGGAGCCGAACAAGCAAGCGTAGAGGGAGGTTGAGAGGGGGCTTGAAAGAAGCCACGGCGGAGCCCGGATCAGCCGTCGCGACGGACCGTGAGCCACTGAAAAGAACTCGAGGAATTCGGGACCGTTCCGGTGTTGCCGACCGAAAAGACGAGCTTCGGACCGGTCGGGGAACTGCTCGCGATGTCCTGGAAGGCCCGGATCTTCCGCTCCGGGTCCTCGGGGTTGAGCCCGTGGAAGACGATCTCGATCTGTTCCTTGGTCGCGAGGACGTTCAGAATCAGCGTCGCGAGGGTGAAGAGTTTGCCGATTCCCTCGACCGCTTCGACCGCAAAACGCGGGACGTCGCAGTCCGTCAGTTGGAAGCCGTATTCGAGACGCATGTAAAACTCCCTGACCCGACGCCTCGCGCAGACTGCGCAGCAGGGTCCGTATTGGGGCGGCGCAGAGTCGCGCCCGGTTTGCAGACTGTCAAGCGCCCGGGGTCGGGCACAATGAGCGTGTCTACTCGGCCTTCGACGAATCACCCGGAGCGGCGGCCCTGATCTGGGCGATGCTCTTCTGGATCTCCTCGAGACTGAGGAGACCCTTCTCGATCAGCAGATGCGCCATCGCCTTGGCGACGATGCGGGTGCGCTCGGTCTCTTCGAGGGCGCGGGTCACGTCGTCGACCAGACCCTCGGGCAATCGGGCGGCGCGCTCCGAGAGTTCGATCTCGTGATCGCGCGAGGCGGGCGGCTTTACGGTCTGCGCCGTCGACGGCTCCATTGCGATGGGCGCGGGCGCTGTTCCGGGTTGGGCGGTGTCGTCGGTCACGATACGAAGGCTTCCCGCACTCATCGGGGCGCAATCGCGGAAGGGATCCGAGCGAGGCGCACCGCCGTTGGCGCCGCGGTGGCCGTGGTAGTAGCGATCGATCGCTTCACCGATTTCGCTGGGCCCGACCATCACGGGATAGATTTCCATGCCCGTTCGAAAGCTGAGATCATCGAGAACGGCGAGATCCGACGGATCTTCCATGCCAAGGTAGAGCTGCCCGTTCGGGGCATCCCCCCTCGTGAAGAGCGGGATCACGCAGTGCTCCGAGGCTACGCTTGCGGGAACGAGCGCGATGACCCGGTCCGGAATCTTCTTGCCCGCGAGGCTCGCGACGGGAAGATCCAGCTGCTTGGCCAGTGCCCGGATCAGGTGGCCCTCTTCGACCATCCCGAGTTTGATCAGCGTGACGCCGAGGCGGCGCCCCCAGCGCGACTGCTCACCGAGCGCGGAAGTCAGCTGCATTTCGTCGATGATGCCGGCGGAGACGAGAATCTCGCCGAGCCTGGGTCGGTCGCTCATGGGTCCCTCTCCAGATGGGCATCGTCCCAATCCAGAAGCAACATGAGAGAAGTAACCTGCTCGCGACGTGACGTGTGAATATCCCCTCGCTGACGGGGCGATTCATCGCGGGGAAATGCGGACTCGTTTTGGGGACATTTCGGAGACTTTGGATCGCGCCTCACCGCCGAACCGTCTCCGCGGTCCCCACCCCCTCGACCGACTCCGCCAGAAAACAACGGCTGCGCCCCCCGGCGACTTCGAACATCGGCGGCGGCTCTCGTTTGCAGCGATCCATCACCGCCGGACATCGGGTGTGGAAATGGCATCCCGGAGGCGGATCGCTTGGCGAGGGCACGTCTCCGAGAACGGGCGGCGTTTCCCCGCGCCGGGTCGGGTCGATCGACGGGATCGCGGCGAGCAGCGCCTGGGTATAGGGATGCGCGGGCGACGCGAAGATCCGCTCGGTCGCGCCCTGCTCGACGATTTTTCCGAGGTACATGACCGCCACCCGATGGGCGAGATATTTCACGACCGAGAGATCGTGCGTGATGAAGAGATAGGAGAGATCGAGTTCGTCCTGCAGTTCGCGCAACAGGTTCAGGATCTGCGCCTGGATCGAGACGTCGAGCGCCGAGACGGACTCGTCACAGACGATCAGCCTCGGCTCGACCGCGAGCGCACGGGCGATGCAGATTCGCTGGCGTTGACCGCCCGAGAACTCATGCGGATAGCGATCCATCCCGCCGACATCGAGTTGAACCCGCTCGAGCAGGAACGCAACACGGTCCGTTCGCTCGGCCTCGTTCGCGCCGATGCCGAAGGACTTCATCCCCTCGGCGATCTGGTCGCGGATGCGCATGCGCGGATCGAGTGAAGCGTTCGGATCCTGGAAGATGATTTGGACCCTTTGGCGTGCCGCACGCAATTCGTCCGCGTCGAGCGCGAGAAGATCACGACCTTCGAAGATGACCTCACCCTTCTGCGGCGTTTCGAGACGCAGGATCGACCGCCCGACCGTGCTCTTGCCACAGCCGGACTCTCCCACGAGCGCGAGGGTCTCACCGGGCGCGATCTCGAAGGACACATCGGTCGCCGCCTGGACCCAACCCGTCGTGCGACGCATCAAGCCCTGGGTGATCGGATACCAGGTCTGCAACCCGGTCACGCGAAGCAGGGTTTCGTGGACCTCGTTCAAGCCACACCCCCTTCGCCCGCGGCACGTTCGACGTCGTGACACCAGACACGGCGTCCCGGAGTTGGCTCCGTCTCCTCCGGAAAGATCTCGGCGCAGGGTTCGAAGCGCTTCGGACAACGCGTCGAGAAGCGACAACCCGCCGGCCATTGATCGGGTGTCGGGACGACACCGGCAATTTCGGGAAGCGGCTCGCCCGGCGCTGACAGTGCCGGAATCGACCGCAGCAGACCCTGTGTGTAGGGATGGCGCGGATCGGAGAGCAGTCCTTCGCGATCCGCGACTTCGACGAGCCGACCGGCGTACATCACCGCCACGCGATCCGCGAGTTCGTTTACGATCCCCAGATCGTGCGTGATCAGCAAGATGGCGGCGTTTCGGTTTCGCTGGAGGTCGCGCAGCAGGGCCAGGATCTGGGCCTGGACCGTCACGTCGAGCGCGGTGGTCGGCTCATCGGCGATCAGGAGCTCGGGCCGCGTCGACAGCGCCATCGCGATCATCACACGCTGCTTGAGTCCGCCCGAGAGTTGATGCGGAAAGGCATCGAGGCGCTGCTCGGGATCGGGGATGCCGACCTCGGCGAAGAGTTCCCGCGCTCGGGCGCGCGCATCCGCCTTCGTAATCGTCTCGTGCAGTCGAATCGCTTCGACGACCTGCCGCCCGACCCGAACGACCGGATTGAGACACGTCATCGGCTCTTGAAAGATCATCGCGATGCGGCCGCCTCGAATGCGTCGCATCTCCGTCACCGGCAGATCGAGCAGCTCCTCGCCGTCGAGCTTCACACTCCCGGACACGACGCGCCCGGGCTTCGGCACGAGCCGCAGGACGGAGAACGCGGTCATCGATTTACCCGAACCCGATTCCCCGACCAACGCGAGCACCTCGCCCCTCGCCAGATCGAACGACACCCCATCGACCACGGGCAACGGCCCCTTCGCCGACGGGAAGGCCGTCCGCAGATCGCGAACTTCAAGCAGCGGACCGGGCATGTCAGAAGTCCCTCAGCGTGCGCGGATCGAGCACGTCGCGAATGGCGTCACCCACTGTGTTGACCGCCAGAATGAGACCGAAGAGCGCGCCACCCGCCGCGCCGATATTCCACCAGATGACCGGATCCCGGGACAACTCGTTTCGTGCCCCGTCGATCATCTGCCCCCAACTCCCATCGACACCGATACCCAGCCACGACAACACCGCCTCCGAGAGGACGAGGCCCGAGAACATCAGCACGAAGGTGATGACGATCAGGTGGGCCAGATTAGGCAGGATATGCTTCAGGACGATCGTCCATTCGGAAACGCCGAGGGCGCGCGCGGCCTGGATATAATCGAGTTCGCGCAGCTTGAGCGTCTCCGCCCGGGCGAGCCGGCAGAAACCCACCCAGCCCGTGACGGCGAGGGCGATGCAGACGGAGAACGTCCCGCGACCCATCACCATGATCAATGCGATCAGCAGCAGGAGATTCGGCATCGATGAGAGCGTCGAGATCAGGAAGAACACGAAATCGTCGAAGCGCCCACCGAAATAGCCCGCCCCGACGCCGAATATCAACGCGAGCGGAATCGCGATGAGGCTGGTCAGCCCGCCGATCAGAAGCGCAACGCGCGCGCCCTTGAGCGAGAGGTAGAGAACATCGCGACCCAGGATATCGGTGCCGAGCACGTGGCTTCCCGGCCGTCGGAGCGGACTTCCGCCGTAGAACTCGACGTCGGCGAGGGGCGCCGAATAGCTCGCCTCCTGGGTGTCGAGAAAAACGCGATCGAGCATCGAGAGCGATTCATTCGGCAAGACGCCCACCGCGCCCTCGGGAATGCCGCCCTTCCACGCGATCGAATCGCTGAGACCGACGACCAGATAGAGGCCGACGACCGCGATCGCCATGCGGCGCCGCCGCCAGAGTTCGGCGATGCCTTCGCGCCAGAGTCGATTGCGCCGGACGATACGCACCGACCATCCAATCCCGACGAGTAGCGCGAGAGTCGTGATATTGGACCAGATATAGGGTTCGAGGTTCATCATTCGATGCGTACCCGCGGATCGACCAACCCATAGGAAATATCCGTCACAACCTGTCCGAGAATGAAGAGCAGCGAGCCGATATAGACCATGGTGCGCATGGTCGAGAAATCGTTCGCCTGGATCGCGTCGACCATCATCGAGCCGAGCCCGGGAATCCCGAAGAAGGCCTCGAGCAGGAGTGCCCCCATGAACAGGAAGGGAATCGCCAGCACCACGCGCGTGAGGATCGGGATCAGCGCATTGCGCAGCACGTGGTGGGTCATGATGCGCGCCTCGCTCGCGCCCTTGGCCCGGGCCGTCCGCACGAAATCACGGCTGCTCTCCTCGAGAAAGACCGTTCGGTAGAATCGAACATCGCCACCGATACCACTCAACAGACCGACCATGAGCGGCATCGCGAGAAATCGCGGCATCATCAGCAGGTCCATATCGAAGCCCGAGATCGGGTACCAGCGCAGCACCTTCCCAATCAGGAACTGTGCGCCGATGATGTACAGGAGCGCCGAAATGCTCATCGCGAGCACGCAAAGGAATACGCCCATCCGATCGATATAGGTCTCGCGGAAGAACGCCACGAGCAGCGCGAGCGGAATCCCGACGAGCAGGCCGAGAGTCAGCAGGGGAACGGTCAGCGACAGACTCGGCCCCATCCCGGCGGCGATCCGATCGATGATCGGCGAGTCGTCCGCGTCGCTCAGGCCGAAGTCGAAGGTCAGCATCCGCCGATAGTGATCGAAGAGAAGGTTCTCGTCCCAGTCCTGCCAGGGCCAGAGCGGGCGGTCATAGCCGTGGTTGGCCTTCCAGATCTCGATCGCCTCCGGCGGAGCCTTGTCTCCGAGCGCCTTGCGCGCGATGTCGTCCGGTGCCGTCACCGTGAAGAAGAGCAGGAAAAGCAGGAAGAGGACACCGAGTACGATGCCCGCTCCATAGACGAGACGTCTGATGACGAAGGCCCCCATCTATTGACGCTCCTTGAAATAGGTTTGGACGCCGGGAATGATGACGGCGAGGGCGACCAGGATCAGCACATAGGCCGGCCAGCGAATGGGTTCGTTCCACTCGAGCCGTCGTTCCCGGCGCATCTCGGGATCCAGATCACGATATTGATAGGTCGGTATCGAGAGCCCCATCGGCTTGACGTTCTTCACCCATCCCTGGTAGAGCGAGTAGTCCTCGCGATGATGGAGTTCGATCCAGGCGCGTTCGCGCTCGAGGATCGAAACCATTTCGCGAATCTCGGCGATACGCTGCGGCCCGTTCTCCCGCGCCTTCATCGAAACGAAGAGTTCATCGAAGCGCGCGTCCGAGAAATTCGTCGCGTTGGGCCCGCCGTGTTCCCGTTTTCCCATCGGCGACCACAACAAGAAGAAGAAATTCTCGGGGTCGGGATAGTCGGCGACCCAGCCGAACTCGAAAACCTGGTAGGCCCCTCGGCGAAGCTTCTCCTGGAATTGGTTGTAGGTCGTGGCATCGATTTTCACATCGATCCCGAGAGTCTTCCAGGCGCCGGTATAGAATCTGATCGCGGTCAGTCCCGCCGTCGACGTGTTGTACGTGTCGAAGGTGAGTGTGAGTGCCTCGCCCGTCGCGGGGTCGATTCCATTCGGGTACCCCGCCTCGACCATCAGCTTTCTGGCGCGTTCGACATCGGTCTGACGAAAGGGGTTTCGGTAGTCGGGATCGAAGCCATAGATCCCGGGCGGGAGAACCGACTGGGCCGGTACGCCGCGACCATTATTGAAGATTCGAAGATACTCGTCGGTATCGATCACCAGACTCATCGCCTGGCGCAGCTTGCGACTCCGATCGCCCCCGCCGCGACCGACGATCGGATCGTCGAGATTGAAGCCGAGATAGAAGACGTCGGGCGAAACGGCCTTGCCCAGGCGGATCCCCATCTTCTCCATCTCCGGGGAGAGTGCGTCCTCCTGAACGACTCGATCGAAGCTCTCCTTGATGATCCCCGACGCGTCGTAATAACCCTGAATGAACTTGTTGAAGCGCGGGATGCTTTCCTTTTCGCGCACCACGACGACGCGATCGATGATCGGAAGCGTGCGCCCGGCATAGTCGAGTCGTCCAGATAGCCGGTCCTCCTCGTCTCCCTCGCTCGGGAAGATCGCAGCGGGTGCCTTCCATTCGGGATGCCGCGCGCCATACCAGTTCGGATTGCGTTCGAGGACATAGCGGGATTGTTTGTCGTACTCCGCGAGCAGGAAGGGCCCCGCACCAACGGGATGATCTTCGAAGCGTGGGCGCCCGTCCTTGCCATCGTAGTAGGCGATCGCCTCCCACGGAACCGGGGTCGAGAACTCCATGGCGAACCAATACTTGATCTGCGGATAGGGCTGATCGAGGATCACTTCGAGCACGTGACTCGTCGGGATGACCAGGCCCGCGACGCCCCCGACACCCGCGTACTGCGCGTCTGCCGGAAGCGCTGCGAACGCCTCGTCCGATTCCCGTCGCGCGGCCAGGCGTTTTCCGAAGGCCTGAAAGCCCTCGATATTCGAGAAGGGTTCGACGACGGGACTCCCGACCTTCGGATCCGCGATGCGCATCAACTGGAACGCGATATCGGCGGCGACGATCTCCCGCGTGCGGCGACCGGGAACACTGCGCTCGAAGCAGTCGTCGTCTGCGAAGAGCATGTCCTTTCGAAGCTCGAAGCGGTAAAGCATTCGCCCGTCGCCGAGCGACTCCACCTCGGGCAGTGCAAGGGCCAGACCCGGCATCAACTCGAGCGGTCGCTTCAGGAAATGATATTTGAGCAGCGTGTCGTACACGACACCCGTGATCGCATGGGAGCGCGTCGTGTAGGCGGTCGCCGGGTCGAGCGTACGAGGCGCATCGATGAAGGAGCTGTAGAGGATCTTCTCGCCCGCCTGTTCGGGCGGGTAGGGATCATTCGAGCAACCCGGGAGCGTGAACATCCAGAATACGACCGCCGCGAGGAGAAGCCGAATGAAGGCGATCCGACGGCCCGATCGACCCTGCCCGATCGCCGCACCGATCGTCTGGAATGGACGCCCCCGCGACACCGTCGATCCCCTCCGACACACAATCGCGTCTCTGCCCCTCAATCGCCCTGCCCCGACTTCCGCCGCTCAGGCAGTCTAAAGAGCCGATCGGACAGCTCGCTTGCCAACATAATGCGCTTCCAACTGAAGCGCGCCTCGGAATCGACACCGGGCGACCGGATCGTGATCCGCATCGGGAAAAACACCCCGTCCGCACCCTCGAGCGGCTCGTATTGCTCGAAGAGCACTCGATATCGGATCACGCCCTCGAATTCGAGGGATCGCAGCTCCACCAGCTGCCCCTCCGCGTTAAAGAAGAACACCTCTCCGCCCCGTGCGAGTGCCGCTGCGCCGACGAAACAATCGCGATCGAAGAGGCCACTCGTCGGATCCACCCGACAGGCCCTCGGCGAGTCCTGCGACGGCCAGGCGAAGGCCAGCGCCATCCGCCCATTCGGCTCGACCCAAACGCCCGCCCGCGCGAGCCCCGGAGAGGGCCTCGGAGCCCCCAATAGCATCCCGACCGCCTCCTCCGGCGACAGGTCGATCTTTGCGAAATCCCAGAGCAGTGCCGGCGAGACACGGCCGCGGCTGATCTCGCCGGTCGAGGCGTCGAAGAAACCGAATTGACGACCATCGGTGGCGAGGATTGCGGCCAGCTGATCGAAGATTCCGAGGATCTCGAAGCGTAGACGCGCCGGGCGTTCGACGACGATGCGCTGGGGCCGATTCAATTTGAAGTCGGGGCCCGAGATCGCCACCCGTGCCGAGCCGCGCAGGCCGGTTCGGCCCTCGCTGACAGCAAGATAGGCTTCGAGGACGCGACCGGCCCGCGCATCATCGATCGCGAGGGGAGTGCCCGCGGTCGAGATGGGTAGCGGCGGCGTGCTCCGACAGCCCGCCAGCAAGAGCGCGAGGAGAAGCAGAGCGACCGGAAGAACCGGAGCGCCTCGGCTCACGGCGCCTCGCTCTGACCCGCACCGCCCTGCGGCGTTCGCTCGACGTATCCAGTCGGTTGTGGGACGGAGCCCCGCCCGAGATCCCGACGCAGACGGTCGCGCTTCTCGAGCAGCTGGGGCTGTTCGGATTCCCGCACGCCCTGATCCGCAGCTTCCTCGTAGTAGTCGAGCGCGCCGGCCTTTTCGCCGCGGAGCAAGAGGACGTCGCCGAGATGTTCGGACACGACGGAGTCGCCGCCTGTGAGTTCGGCCGCCTGCACGAGATGCTCTTGCGCCTGTTCGAGGAGTCGCAGCGCCTCTTCCTTGCGCGACGCCTCGAAGAGATCCTCGGCCATCTTGTAGTAGACCCAGCCGAGGCTGTCGGTGATATAGCCATCGTCGGGTGACAGAGCGATCGCGCGCCGAATCAGCTTTTCGGCCTCGTCGAGATTCTCGCCGCGCTCCGCCCAGGAATAACCGATAAAGTTGAGTGCATTGGCGTTGTCCAGATCGAGTTCGAGCACGCGCTGCATATAGTGAAGGGATTCGTCCGCATCGCCCTGCAGGCCGTATTGCATGCCGAGCTGGTAGAAGACCTCGATATCCTCTTCCGATCCATTCAGCAGATCTTCGAGCAGTGCGACTCCACCTTCGAAGTCTCCCTGCTGGATCCGCAGCGTCGCCGCGCGAAACTCGAGCTGGCGGTCAGGGCGGAGCTTGCGAAGCCGGTCGATCTCGACGAGCGCCTCGTCGAAGCGCTCCTGGGATTCGAGCAGCAGCAGGATCTGGAACCGGGCATCGAAATAATTCGGATGCTTTGGCTGGACCCGTTCGAAGGCTTCGATGGCCCCCGCGTCGTCACCCGCCGCTCGTAGGTTCTGACCCAATACGATCGCGAGCTCCGGTTGGTTCGGGTCTCGATCGAGCACCGCTTCGAGTCGATTCGCAGCGGATTGATATCGCCCAGCCGAAAATTCGAGCGACGCGAGCCGCTGCAGCGAAACCAGATCCTCGGGATAGGCGTCGACGATGACGCCGAAGGTCACGAGCGCCCCATCGATATCCATGTCATCGAGCTGGGCCTGGGCCAACCGCTGGAGGATCCCATAATGACCCGGATGGCTCTCGAGCACCTCCCGGTAGACGGCGATCTCGCCGTCACGATCACCGCGGCTCCGTTCGATCTGGGCCAACCGCATGTAGAGCAGGAAATGATCGGGAAACTCCTCGAGGCCGCGGCGAACGACGTCCTCAGCGGATTTGTAGTCGCCGCGCTTTTCATAGACGGACGCAAGGCCCAGAAGACCCCGAAGTTGATCGGGCTCCATCTCTGCCAACTGGCGAGCAAGATTCTCGGCTTGCATGAAGTCGCTACGTTCGAGGGCGACCCGAAAGAGTGCGTAGGCCGAGTCCGCGTCGATCGGCCGACCTTCGGAATCACGCAGGACCCGGTCGAGTCCATCGAAGTCCCGTCGCATCCGATACAGCCGCCCCAGAAAGAGACGCACGCCGACGTCTTCCGGAGCCAGTTCGAGGGCGCGTTCCGCGTGGCGGACGGCGCCGCCGAAATCGTCGAGCTGCCAGGCCAGTCGGGCCAGGCGGTCTTGAATGAAAGCCGAACCGGGATCCTTTTCGGCAGCGCGTTCGTAGGCTTCCTGGGAGAGCGCGAAGTCGGCTTCGATCTGAGCCAACTCGGCGACCAGCACGTCGTAGTCGGCGGGGGCGTCCTCGCGGACGACGCGGAAGGGCGGAACCGGGCGAGAGCGCACAGAAGAGCCCGGGAAATGGGGAAAACCACCCGGCCAGAGGGACGCGCAGCCGCTCGTGAAGAGCGCCAAAAGGATCAGGGCGATCGGTCTCGCCGCCACCCGAAGCCGGATCGTCCCAGCCCGCTCAGCCCCGGGATCCACACGCAGCCTGACAGGAGAGCCGCCTCGGGAAGCCCCCGCTTCCCGCCGTGTGTCGTCCGCTTTCCTCACTCCACCCCCATCGGTCC
>SMVB01404891.1_pt1 | contig 17553 bp, 20 predicted proteins | sample 2456461 | NCBI WGS metagenome assembly SMVB01 (sample SAMN11095934, study PRJNA526329) | marine sediment metagenome | biome: Marine sediment; feature: Surficial sediment; material: Deep marine sediment; isolation source: Hadal surficial sediment | place: Pacific Ocean | collected 2014-05 | depth...
ACCCCGAAAAGGGTCGGACGGAAACGGCCCCTTGCTGAATGCGACCCTCGCGGACGTTCTTGGCGACCCATGCTCGAGCAGCTCGGTCGCAGGGCCTGTCCGAGAATCCTTCGGCCGGATCGAAGGCGAGTGGGGAATCCCACGTCACGAGCAAGCCGGAACGCGGCTGAAGACGCTCGACCAAGAAGTCTCGAACCTTCCCGGCAGCTACGCGTTGGCAGCCGTGGGCACTCCACACGGCTGTGGGCTTCTTCGGCGCCGGGTCGATTCCCAGAACACGAACATTTGTTGAAGCGCCCGAGACCATGTCATCCATCCTAGTCGAATCGATGGCTTCGTAGCATCGGAGAGGCAGCGAGTTTCTCGGAGAGGTCAGGGACATTTTCCTGACTCGCTACGCAGTTTACAAATTTGGCGGCATTTCGGTTTTCCCTTACACTCCCGAAGCCTTCGCTCCGTTTTCTAGGGGACCACGGGGCGTTGAGCACCTGACACGAAGTCCACTACTCCCCAACCTCAACTTGGGATCGGTTTGGACAGCGAAGGCGTACAACGAGAGTCCCTTTTCGATACGCCGACGGAGCGTGTGCTGCGCGCGCTTCCCGCATCGGCTGCGACGATCTTCGAGGGCCTTCTGGCAGAGAATTTCATCCCTGCCAGGGAGCTTCGCGCGCAGATCCCCAGCTACCTTGCTGAACTCGAGGATGCGACGGGAACACACGAGTTTCTCGATATCGGTTTGGCGAAAAAAGTTGCCGACCAGTCCTTGGGTCTCCTCGATGGCATCGATATCGATACCTCGGAAGAGACGCGAAAGCTGATCCAAGCCGCGATCCGCTACTTCCTCCTCGACGACGACGCCGATAGCGACAAGGAATCCCTGATCGGCTTCGACGACGACGCTCGCGTCGTCGAGCTCGTAGCCCGAGAGATCGGCCGGGAGGACGTCCTTGGCTAGGGCGACTGCGTTGGAGCCCATCGCCCCGGGCGCCCGCGTCGAGATCCGCGACGAAGAGTGGATCGTCAAGAGGACGAAATTCGCACAGCCCGGCGGCCTTGCTGTCCACGTCACCGGCACCTCCGAGCTGGTTCGCAACAAGGACGCCATCTTCATCACCGACCTCGATGACGTCCGCGTCCTCAAGCCCGAAGAAACCAAGCTCGTCCACGACGACTCTCCCCGCTACCGCAAGTCCCGCCTCTACCTCGAAGCCCTCCTCCGCCGTACGCCGCCTACCGACACGGATGCCACCATCCACATCGGCCACCGCGCCGCCATCGACCCTATCGACTACCAGCTTCAACCCGCGGCCAAAGCGCTCCGCCAACCCCGGCCGCGCATCCTCATGGCCGACGGCGTCGGGCTCGGCAAGACGATCGAAGTCGGCATCCTGCTCTCGGAGCTGATCAAGCGGGGCAGGGGGGAGCGCATCCTTGTTGTTGCGCTCAAGTCCGTGCTCACGCAGCTTCAAGAAGAATTCTGGGCGCGTTTCACGATCCCCCTCGTGCGGCTCGACTCGGTGGGCATCCAGCGGGTGCAGTCGCGGATCCCTTCCAACATGAACCCCTTCTACTTCTACGACCGCGTGATCATTTCGGTCGACACGCTCAAGCGCGACCAGAAGTACCGCCGCTATCTGGAGGAGTGCCACTGGGACGCGATCGTGATCGACGAGTGCCAGCACGTTGCGCTGCGTGCGAAGGTGGGAGGTCTGCAGGAATCACAGCGCGCCCGCCTCGCACGTCTTCTCTCCCGCACCTCCGACGCGCTGATCATGACCTCGGCAACGCCGCACGATGGGCGCCCGCAGAGCTTCGCGAGCCTCATGCGCCTGCTCGAGCCTACCGCCATCGCCGACGACGAGAACTACACGAGCGACGAGGTCGCAGATCTGTTCCTGCGCCGCTTCAAGAAGGACATTGCGCACGAGGTCCCCGGCGCCTTCCAGGAGCGCAAGACGGCGCTCGAGAAGATCAGCGCCTCCGACGCCGAGAACGTCGCCTTCGAGTATCTCTCGAAGATCGAGTTCAAGACCATCGCTCGTCAGCGCGGCAGCAAGGGCGGCGGCAAAGGCATCCTCTTTCGCACGCTCCTCCTGAAGGCCTTCCTGTCGTCGCCGGCGGCGTGTTCGTCAACCATCGCGAATCGTCTCAAACACAAACGACTGGCAGAGGACGATCCCGACGTCGCCCACGATCCCGACGCCGCCCACGATCGCCAAGTCCTCGGCGAGCTCAAAGAAATCGTCGACGCAGTGACCCCCGCCGAGTTCCCCAAATACCTCGCACTTCGCAAGAAGCTCGCAGACTTCGGCATCGGCAAGCGCGGTGAGAGTGAGCACGGTAATCGATGGGATTAGCCGTCCCCCTGATCAAGCTAGTCGAGGGAAGGGGGTCTCCGGGCACGCGGACCGTACGCGCCCCGGCAAAAGTCGAGATATCTGCTCTCTCGCCGACCCCATCGGGAGCGAGTAAGTCGATCTGCACTGATCCGCGAACAAAACGATGGCCAATACCCGTGTTGTTCGCGCCCGCGAACTCGTAGCCAAGCCGATCCAGCGTCTCGGCCATGACCCTTACCCCACCCGGCGTCACGCGAACGTCGACAACGACATCCAGATCGGCGCTGTAGCGAGGCGGGTCGGCTTGGTGCTCGAGAGCGTGCAAGAAAACCATCTGAGCACCAATCAAAGTCCAGTCATCCGGCCGCGCTTCGGTTAGCTCGAGAAGCGCTTCCCATAGCTCTTGAACACGTTCATCGGGCGTCGGAACGTCGATCATGATCGAGGTTGTTCCGACGAGAGCTGATGGGCGAGGTAGTTTCGGCCGGCCCGCCGGCTCTTTTCATCGTCCGCTTCGAGCAGGTCGAGAGCCGACACGACCGGGCCCATGGCGTGGTCCGCGCACCGCTCGAGCCATCGTGCCCCGGCGACATGAAGGATCACGTTGGGCTCCCAGCTTGGCTCGAGGTAGTTCTGCTCCTCTACTCCTTCGAGGTCCTCCCGGGACACATAGGCTTCGAACTCGTTCGGCTCGACGATATCGATTTGGTGTTCCGCTGCCATGCTCACGCCGCTAGGCAGCAGGCGCGGGTCGTCGCGCAGCTTTGACAAGAGTGACGGATGTGCCCTGAACAGGACTCTCGAGGCTCGGCCTCGCAACCGCGGTGCCAGCTTCTCGATCCCATCTTCACGCAACCGTCGACGGAGCCTGGAGAGCTCCCACTTGCTGATCCAATCGGGCTGCTGTCCTTGGCTCAAGCACAGGAGCGCCCATGCATTCGCTACGCTGAACGGCCGGCCAGCTACCGAGGGTCGGGAAAGTCTGCCCTCCAGGCTCCTCCGGTCGACAAACCATCGCCCGCCCAGCTTCTCTGCCAGGAGCTGTCCATCAACGATCATCGCTCGCACTCTCGATGGATGGACCTCCAGCATCTCGGCGGCTTCCGAAACCGGAACTTGGTCGAACGCGAGGCGTTTCATTTCAGGTGCCTTGCTTTGTCTCTGGGTGCTTGTGTTGACAGAACTATAGTATATACGACTTGATTGACACAATTATCTTTATATCGCTATAGTTCTGCCATCATGGAGTCCAACAAGCCGCCGCTTGATGTTCCCGGGTCTTGCGCGCGCGCTGCTTGGACGGATTCTTCCAGAAGTAGCGGTCCAGGTAGGAATTGTCGAAGAGCGCCGTCCCACAATCCCGCGGCCCGGTTTCTGACGTACACGACGCCGTCGCGCTCTTCGATTGTGCCCTGCCATTGACGTGAGTCGGAGCAGGCCACCGCCGAGAGCAGCGCCATCAGGACGATGACCAAGCGCAGGCTCATACAACCAAGCCTGCGGCGAAGCTCTGAGCGCTTCAACGGGCCGAGGGAGAACGGAGAGAGGCTTCACGGGTTGGGGTACTATCGCTCCCCCGGCAGCACCAGCCGGTAGCGCTTCACCATGATCGTGCCGGCTTCGTCTTCGATCGCGAGCAGCACGGTTTCGTTGTCCATGAAGGGATCGGCAACCACCGGCAGATCCGGAAGCTCGAGATCACCGAGATAGCGCCCGTCCGACCCGAAGACGTCCCAAATGAGTGGGTCCCGCCAGCACACGGACAATGTCCGATCCTGACGCTGGGCCTGGAGGAAATCGTCCGGACTCGGGTCGTCGATGCAGTCGGGACTCTCGACCCGTTCCCCTGGTCCCCCTCGAGATACGAGCAGGCGGCCGTCCTGGGCCGGGTAGAACGTCTCATACGCGGGCTGGTGTTCGGGGACGGGTGGCCCGTTCCAGGTCCAACTCGGATCGCGGCTGCGAATCCTCGACGTCGTGAAGCGCTCAAGCGCTTCGCGCTCCGCTGCGAGGATCGCGACGGGCTCCGCGAGGCGCTCGACGATCGTTGTGGAGCCATCGGCTGCCGCGATGGTGAATACGTACCCGGGGCCCTCTCCGTAAACGAGTTCCCCCCGGGGCAACATCGCCGTTGCAAACCGAGGCGCGAACGGAACGCGCGTGCCCATTCCACCATCCAGATAGGTCAACTGGAATCTGATGGGAGCGTCGGGGCGAGGAAACTCTCGAAGCTCGCCCGACTTGCCCTCCGGCCCAGCGGCCTGCATTCCCCAGCGGCTTTCGGCCTCCGTCGGAATGCTGCCCTCGAACTCGATTGACTCGAGGTAGGGAATGCCCGCCGACGTCATGACCAGCCGCTGCGTGGCAGGGAATGATCTCAGCGTCCAGCTCCAGGTGTCCACATACTCGCCCGCCGGTGAATACAGGATGACCTTCGCGATGCCACCGACGTCCGAGACGAAAACCGTGCCATCACCATCGATCGCGACACGGTGGGGCTGCTGATACTCACCGGGGCCCTGGCCGCGCCGTCCGATGTCGCGGAGAAATATCCCCTCGCGATCGTAAACACGAACCGCGGGAATCGCCCTGTCGACGACGTAGATCTCGTCGGCCGTCGCCCACACGCTGGTAACCCGACCGAACATGTAGGGGTCGTCGCCGGTATCGACGCCTATCGAGAGCTCTTCCACCAGCGTCGCCGTCCCGCCCCACACCGAGCCCGACTCATTGACGACGGTAGTGACGTTGCCCTCGGTGGTAATCGTGCCGACCCAGGTGCCGTCGGCTCCAGATGAGCTTTCCTGTGGTCCGCAGGCGACCACGCCAAGGGCAAGAGCGGACACGGCGACGATCGAGCGTAGGTTCACGAGCCGGACACCTCCGACGTGTGTAGCTGCCCGCAGGCCGCGGCGATGTCGGCGCCGCGGCTGTAGCGCACCAGCACGTCGAGGCCGGTGGCGCGGGCCGCGATTCGGAAGCTCTCGACGTGCTCCGGGCTCGGTCGCCGATACGGCAGCGTCGGGAGGGCGTTGTAGGGAATCAGGTTGACCTTGGCGGGGAGGCCGTGGAGCAAGGCGCCGAGGCGCCGGGCGTCGTCGAGGGTGTCGTTGACGCCGGCGAGCATGACGTACTCGAAGGTGACGCGCTCGCGCGGCCGCCAGGGAATGTCGCGCAAGGCGTCGAGCAGCTCCGCGATCGGCCATTTACGGTTGATCGGCATGAGCTCGGAACGGACCTCGTCGGTGCTGGCGTTGAGCGACACCGCGATGCGCGGCCGTGACGCCCCCATCTCGGCGAGACGGGGAAGGGCGTTCACCACACCGACGGTCGAAACGGTGATGCGTCGCCAACCGAGGCCGGGGCCCTGGGGATCCTGCAGCGCTTCGACGGCGGCGACGACCGCATCGACATTGTCGAGCGGCTCGCCCTGCCCCATGAAAACGACGTTGACCGGGCGGTCGAGGCGCCCTTGCTCGGCCCGCAGACGCAACACCTGCCCGACGATCTCGCCCACGGTCAGCGACCGTCCGAGCCCCATGACGCCGGTCTGGCAGAAGGTGCAGCCGAACCGGCACCCGACCTGCGAGGAGATGCAGAGCGTGACGCGGTCGGCGTACGGCATGTACACCGACTCGACCTTCAGGCCGTCCTGGAGCTCGAGCAGGTAGCGCCGGGTGCCGTCGACCGACTCGAAGCACGTTGCGATTTCCGGCGGCGCGACGCTGTAGCGGCCGGCGAGATCACGCCTCACGTGCGACGGCACATTTGCCATCTCGCCGAACTCGAAGACGCCGTGCTTGAAGACCCAGTTGGCGACCTGGTCGCCGCGGTAGGCGGCATCGATCTGCCGTTCGATCACCCCGCGCCAGCGGCTGGCGGGAAGGTCGAGCAGCGACCGGCCCGAGCTCTCATCTGCCATCTTCGCCCCGTCCATGAGACCGATTGTCGCACCTGGCAGCGTAGGGAAGAACACCCGGGGCGTTCTTCGGCACGCTACTGGGGATATAATTATCCCGCCCGCCCAACATCGCCGGTGACCGCCGGCACGTTTCCATAAATTTGCCATGTATGCCGCCTATACCCTGCTGTATGCGATCGGGTTGTGCGCCTACGCGCCGCGCGCCCTGTGGCGACTGGTGCGCAGCGGCCGCTATCGCCGGGGGATCGGCGAGCGTTTCGGTACCGTGCCCGACCGGGTCGCCGATGTCGGCCCCGGCGTCATCTGGATCCACGCCGTTTCGGTGGGCGAGGTGCACGCCGCGCGCGGCCTCCTCGGCCACCTCGCCGAGCTGCTGCCGGACGTCCCGGTGGTGCTTTCGACCACCACCGACACGGGCCAGACGTTGGCGAAACAGGCCGGCGCCGCGGCCTGCTTTTACTGTCCCTTCGATCTTCCGTGGGCTCTGCGCCCCTACTTCGATGCGCTCCAGCCGCGCGCCGTGGTGCTGGTCGAAACCGAGATCTGGCCGAATCTGCTGAACGCATGCCGCCGCCGAAACATCCCCGTGGCCTTGGTCAACGCGCGGCTTTCGAGCTCGTCGCATCGCGGCTATCGGCGTCTCGGAGGCCTGTGGCGCAAGGTCGTCGCCCAGCTATCGGTCGTGTGCGCCCGGACCGAGCGCGAGGCGGCGCGATTTCGCGATCTGGGAATGCCGCCCGAACGCGTCTTCACGACCGGCAACCTGAAGGCCGATGCGCTCGTGCTCACCTCGCCGGTTCACGTCCGCCAAGAGCTCGCCGAGCAACTCGGCCTCAACGGCAATGCACCGCTGCTGGCCGCCGGCTGCACGATGCCCGGCGAGGAAGAGATCGTTCTCGAGGCCTTCCGAGCGGCTCGAGCGACGAACCCGGCGGCCCGCCTGCTGCTTGCACCCCGGCACCCGGAACGATTCGACCAGGTGGCCCAGACGGTGGCCGCGGCGGGCTGGAAGTGCCGCCGCCGTAGCACGGGCGGCCCAGCCGACGCCGAGGTGCTGTTGCTCGACTCCATCGGCGAGCTGCCGGCCGCCTACGGGCTGGCGATCGCCAGCTTCGTCGGCGGCAGCCTCGTCCCCAGCGGCGGGCACAACCTCCTGGAACCGGCGATCTACGGGCAACCGGTAATCTTCGGGCCCCACATGGAAAACTTCGCCGACCTGGCGACCCAGATGCGGGAGTCGGGTGGCGGGATCCAGGTCGAGGGAGCCGACGACCTCGCCGCCGCCTGGTCGGCGATGCTCGCCAACGAATCGCGACGACACAAGATCGGCGGGCTGGCGCGCCAGGTGGCGTTGCGCGACGCCGCTGCCGGCCGCCGCACAGCGCGAATCCTGGCCCGCCTGCTGAACGGTTCTGCCGGGTAGAATAGCGCCCATGCTGAGTATTCTGGGATCGACATGGGGCGCCCTCGCCCGCTGCCGCGCTTCCCTCTATGACGCCGGCTGGCTGCGGCGCCACACGCTGGAGCGACCGGTCATCAGCATCGGCGCTCTGTCGGTCGGCGGCGCCGGAAAGACCCCGACGACGGCGCTGCTCGCCGGCCTGCTCGCTGACGCCGGCTGCCGGCCGGCGATCCTGAGCCGCGGGTACAAGCGCCGCGGCACCACGCCGCTGCTGGTGTCGCGCGGCGACGGCGGCGGCCCGATCGTCGAGGTCACCGAGGCCGGCGACGAACCCTTCTGGTTGGCGTCGGTGCTGCCGGCGGTTCCGGTGGCGGTGGCCTCGCGCCGGGAGCAAGCCGCACTCGTCGCCCTGTCGGTAGCGGCGGCCGTGGATGTCTTCCTGCTCGACGACGGCTTTCAGCACCTGCGCGTGGCGCGCGATGCCGACCTGCTCGTCGTCAATCCCGAGCGACCATTCTGGGACGACGTTCCGATGCCGGTAGGCCGCCTACGGGAATCGCCCGCCGCCGCGGCCCGCGCCGATGCGTTCCTGATCGTCGGCGCCGACGCCGAAGCGGCGGCGAAGCTGCAGGATCGGTACCCGGAGCAGCCGCGGTTCGAGCTCACCCGCCAGGCACCGCGTTGCTGGTCGCTCGATGACAAGATCCCGGCAGCGCGGCCGAGCGGTGGGATCGACGACGGCACGGCGGCGCGTATCGACGGGCCGGCCTTCGCCTTCGCCGGCATCGCGCACCCGGAGCGTTTTTTCAAGGATCTCGAGGCGGACGGCGTCGTGCTGAACGGCCGGCACACCTTCCCTGACCACCACGCGTTCGGCGCCCGGGAAATCGGCGAGCTCGTCGCCAGGGCCCGGGAATGCGGCGCCGCCACCCTGATCACCACCGAGAAAGATGCCGTCCGCCTGCCGCACGTGCCGATGGACATGCCGTTGCGGGTCTGGGGGTACCGCCTCCAGGCGAGCACGCCGGAACGCCTGGTGGCGTGGCTCAAGGACCGTGCCGGCCTCTCTTCGCTTCCCGACGCCGCATGAGCGCGCGAGTCGATCGATGAGCGTTGCCGGCAGCTTCATCCGGGCGGCCGCCGCCCTCGCTCCCCGTCTATCGTTCCCGGTAGCGTCGAGCGTCGGCCGTGGGCTCGGTTCGCTGGCCTGGGCGCTCGATTCCCGCCACCGCGAGGTGGCGATGAAGAACCTGCGCCGGGCGTTCCCCGAGTTTACCGAATCCCGCCGCCGCCGGATCACCCAGGGAGCCTTCCAGCAGGCCGGGCGCACCGCCGTGGAGATGCTCTGGAGCGCGGCGCTGAACGACCGCACCCTGCCGGAGGTCGCCGTCTTCGAGGGCCGCGAACATCTCGACGCCGCTCTCGCCGCCGGCCGCGGCGCCCTGATCACGACCGCCCATTTCGGTAACTGGGAGCTCATGGGGGTGACCCTGGCGCACATCGGCGTGCCGATGAACGTCATCGCTCGGGCCATCGACGACCCCCAGGTCGAGGCGGTGTTGCACCGGCTCCGGACGCGTACCGGAGCCCGGGTGATCCACAAGGACAGCGCCGTCCGCGCCGCCCTTCGAGCGCTGCGCGCCGGCGAGGTCGTCGGTGTGCTGATCGATCAGAACACCCTGCCGTCGCAGGCCTCGTTCGTGCCGTTTTTCGGCCAGACGGCGGCAACCACGCGGGTGAGCGCCCAGCTTCACCTGCGCACCGGCGCCCCGGTGCTCATGCTATTTTGCGTCCCCGAGGGCGACCGCTATCGGTTCGTGATCGAGCCGTTGGACATGACGGGGTTATCGACCGACGACGACGATGCCGTCGAGCGACTCACCGCGGCGATGACCGCCCACATCGAACGCCGCATCCGACTCTGTCCCGGCGCGTGGTTGTGGATTCACGATCGATGGCGCTCGCGCCCGCCTGCCGCCGACCGGGCGTCCACCGGGTGAACGGCACCTGGATCGTGCGGCTGCCGACCTGGCTCGGCGACACCCTGATGGCGCTGCCGGTGTTGCGGGCGGTGCAACGATCCTGCGAGCGCACCGTGCTGTGGGGCCCGCCGGCGTTCCGCGACTTGCTGGCGGCGACCGGTCCGGCCACCGACTACCTCCCCTACCGGCGCCGGCGCGGTCTCCGCGGCGTCAGCGACGCGATCCACGCCACCGCCGAGTTACGACACCTCGGCGCCGAGGCCGTCCTGATCCTGCCCAACGCGTTCGAACCGGCGCTGCTGGCCGCCATGGCGGGCGTTCCGCGGCGGATCGGGTACGCCACCGACGGCCGCGGACCGCTGCTCACCGACGTCGTTACCGACACCGGGCCGCGCCACACGGTGCCCGAAGCCGACCGCTTCGCGCGCCTCGCCGAGCACGCCGGTGCCGGCCCCGTCGAGCCCGGCGACCACCGCCTCGATGCGGCGGGACTCGACCGCTACGCGGCGCAGGTGTTGCCGCCGGGACCCGCCTACCTCGGCATCGTCGCCGGCTCCGCGAACGATGCCGCGAAGCGCTGGCCGGCAGCAGCCTACGCGCGATTCATCGATCTGGCGCACGCGCACTGGGGAGCGCGCCCCCTGCTGCTCGGCAGCGACGCCGACCGGGCCGTCAACCAACAGATCGGCGCCTTGTGTACGGCGGCGACGACCGACCTCAGCGGCGGTACCCTCACCGACCTGGCGGCGACCCTGGCAGGCTGCCGCATGGTCGTCGGCAACGACACCGGCGGCACCCACCTAGCGGCGGCTCTCGGACGCCCGACGGCGGTGGTTTTCGGCCCCACCGACCCGGACCGGACCTGCCCGCGCGGCGACGATGTCGTGGTGCTGTCGGCGCAGCGCTTCTGCCAACCCTGCGGTTACGGCGACTGCCCGCTCGACCATGCCTGCATGGAAAAACTGGCCCCGAAACACGTGTTCACGCGGCTTGAGCCGCTGTGGAATCGCTGACCCTCATTCCTCCGCGGGGCGGGTCGGGGTGGGATGATGGGTCATCTCCTGGGCGCGTTGGGCCGGTCCGCGCGCCGGGTGTTGTACCCTAGCGGCTGTATCGGCGGCTCGCGTCGCCCTGCCCTCCGACGGCACCCAAGCTCCTCGCTGCCTCATCGACCTATCCCGATGCCGGATCCGAGATCTACCGACTTGCGCGACGTGGCCAAGCTCGCCGCCCTCTGCCCCTGGTTAGACCGCTTCGCCGAAGCCCGCGTCGTCGTCTGGGGCGATGTCATCGCCGACCGCTTCGTGTACGGCTCGACCACCCGCATCTCGCGCGAGGCCCCGGCCCTCGTCGTCCGGCGCGAGAGCGAGGAAATCCGCCCGGGTGGCGCCGGCAACGCGATGATGAACACCGCGGCGCTCGGTGCGCAGGTTGTCGCGGTCGGTTTCCTCGGCAGCGACGATGCCGGCGTCGAGCTGCGCGCCGTCCTCGATGCCGCCGGCATCGACACGACGCACCTCGTCGCGCGCGATGACGCACCGACACCCGTCAAGACCCGGATCATGGCGGGTGGCCGCCACACCGTCCGCCAGCAGATCCTGCGGATCGACGCCGACCGCCCCTGGCCGCCGGACGATGGCGCCCGCCGCCGCGTGCGGGAAGCGCTCGCCGCCAGCCTCGCCGACGCTGATGCTCTGCTGATCTCCGACTACGGCATGGGCAACGTCTGCCCCGAGACCATCGCCGAGATCAGCAAGCCACTGCGCGATCGCGGCGCCATGGTCACCGCCGACTCGCGTGACGCCCTGATGGCGTACCGAGGTGTCGGCGTCGTGACCCCCAACGAGGACGAAGTCGAAGCGGCGCTCGATATCCCGGCCGGCGGCCTGGGCGACGAGCTCGATGACGCCGGCGGGCGCCTGCTCGCCGAGCTGGCGTGCGACGCCGTGCTCATCACCCGCGGCTCGCGCGGCATGTCGTTGTTCCAAGCCGACGGCACCACGACCCACCTGCCGATCCACGGCACCGACGAGATCGCCGATGTTACCGGCGCCGGCGACGCGGTCATCGCCGCGTTCACGGTCGCCGCCGTCGTGGGCGCCTCGATGCTCGACGCCGCTCGCATCGCCAACGTCGCCGCCGCCCTGGCGGTGATGAAGCGCGGCACCGCGGCCGTTCCAGCGACGGAGCTGCGCGCCGCGCTGCAGGCGCCGGCGTGAGCCGCCGGCCGACTTCGCCCATCTTGGAGCCCGAGGAGCTCGCCGCCGTGCTCGCGGCGCGCCGCCGCGAGGAGGACGTCACCGTCGCGCTCGCCAACGGCTGCTTCGACCTCCTGCACGCCGGCCACATCGCGTTCTTGCAAGGCGCCGCCGAGGAGGCCGACATCCTCGTCGTCGGCATCAACGCCGACGCTACCGTGCGGCAGCTCAAGGGCCCCGGCCGGCCGATCATGGGAGCCGCGGATCGTGCCCATCTCGTCGCCTCGTTGGCGGTGGTGGACTACGCCACCGTGTTCGCCGAACCCACCGCCGACCGTCTCATCGAGCTGATCCGACCGGATGTGCACTGCAAGGGAACCGACTACGCGGCAGGCGTACCCGAGGAGGACACGGCACGCCGGGTCGGCGCCCGCGTCGCGCTCGTCGGCGGGCCCAAGATCCGCAATACCAGCGATATCCTGGACGCGATCCGAGACCGAGAGTGAGCAAGGAACCGCCCCGCAGCGCGCTGATCGTGCGCTTGAGCTCGATCGGTGACGTGGTACACACCCTGCCCGCCTACGCCGCCCTACGCGACGCCTGGCCCGAGACCCGACTCGGCTGGGCGGTCGAGCCCGCCGCCGCCCCCCTGATACGGCGCATCCCCGACGGCCCCGCCGTCCACGTCCTCGATACCTACCCCTGGCGCCGCGGCTTCTGGCGCTCGGCGCCGCGCCGGGCCATGCACACCGCTCTCGACGAGCTCCGCGCGGCGCGCTACGAGCTGGCGCTCGACTTCCAGGGGCTGATCAAGTCGGCGATCGTCGCCCGAGTGTCGCGCGCCTCGGTCTGGGGGCTGGCGAAGGCCGATCTTCGCGAACCCCTCGCCGCCATGCTCTACGACGTCAGCGTCCCGCCCTCCGACCCGGCGGCCCACATCATCGAGCGCAGCCTGCACCTTGCCGGGAGCGCCGGTGCGACGACGTCTGCGCTTCGCTTCCCGCGCGTCTTCGGCGAACAAGACGAGAGCTTCGTCGGCGCGGAGCTGGGCCGGCGCGGCGTCGAGCGCTTCATCGTCATGCACCACGCCGCCAACTGGCCGAGCAAGCGCTGGCCGCTGGAGCGGCAAGCCGCCGTCGGCCGCGATCTATACCGGCAAACCGGCTTGCCTGTTCTCTGGGCCTGGGGTCCCGGCGAGGAGCGCGACGCCCGCCGTGCCGCCGCCGCCGCCGGCGAAGGCAACGCGGCGGCATTTCCCACCACGCTGCCCCAGCTCGCCGCGCTCCTGCACCGCGCCCAGTTGTTCGTCGGCGGCGACAGCGCGCCGCTGCACCTCGCGGTCGCCAACAAGACCCCCACGGTCGGGATCTTCGGGCCCACGTCGCCGCACCGCCTCGGCCCCATCGATCCAGCGGATCGCGCCGTCGTCAGCGTCCAGCCGTGTTCCTATTGTCATCAGAGGCGGTGCCCATTGGGTACGCGCGCCTGTCTGGAGACCCTGGCCGCCGGCGACGTCGTCGCCGCGGCGCGCGAGCGGCTGTCGATGCCGATCGCGCAGGCGGGCTGACGCCATGATGGCTGAGCTAACACGACTCTGGCGGCGCTGGGCGGCGCACAATCGCGTCCGGGTCACGATCATCATCAGCCTCGTGTACATTGCCTTCAGCCGGCCCCACTGGGGCGGCCTCGCAGCCGGGGCGATCCTGGTCGGCGCCGGCCAGGCGCTGCGCTTCTGGGGCACCGGCCATCTGGAAAAAAACGTCAGCCTGGCGCGCGGTGGTCCGTACCGCCTCGTCCGCCATCCGTTGTACGTCGGCAGCTTCCTGATGGGCCTCGGATTGGCGATCAGCGTCGAGAACGAGCTCTGGTGGACGATCGGCTACCTGCTGCTGTTCGTCGGCTTCTTCCTGCCGGCGATCCACGTCGAGGAGCTGCGCCTGCACTCGATCTTCGGCGCCGAGTACCAAGATCTGATGGTGGAGGTTCCGGCGCTCGTACCGCGGCTCACGCGCCCCTCCAGCCCACCACGCCAGCCTGCCGAGACGTCATTCTCGTGGGGCCGCGTGGCCGCTAACCGGGAGATCCGATCCGTCGTCGCCATGGTGGCGATCGTCGCGTTGCAGGCGGTAAAGATCCTCGCGGCCTGATTGTTCGGCGGCCGATCGGATGATCCGAATGCGGTTGACGATCTCCACGACGCCGCGCACCCGGGAGGCTCGACGCAGCAGCGCGCTCACCGGTTCGAGCGCCGATTGCACCCCGGAGAGCACGACGACACCGGCCCGCGTTTCCACCCGTATGTCGTCGTTGACGATGCCCTCTTCGTCCTCGACGATGCGGATCACGTCGGCGGTGATGCGCTGATCCTCCGTGAGAGGCACGCCGTCAGGGCCCACCCGCGTGGCGCATGCGGTGGCGAGAACGGCCACTACGACAAGAATCGCGAGCACGGACGCCGCTCTCGCGGTCTCGCTTCGAATCCTGGTCAAGTTTGGCCTCCTGTGTGAAACAAGCCGCATCGCTGCAGCTTAAGGCTTGGGACCCACGACTAGGGTGTACTACTCTGTCTCCGAATTCATCAGGAGGGTCGTTGCCGTGGCTAAACAACAGCAAGACGAAGCCGGTCACAACCGGCGACAGTACGAGCGCGTCCGAGTTGCGCGGCCGGTGAAGCTCGAGGCGACGCTACGCGGGCGCTTCATCGATATCATGCGCCTCGAGATGACCGGGGTGACGATCGACATGAGCGGCGGCGGGTTCTGCGCCAACGTCGATCAGAGCATCTCGCCCGGCGTCCGCTGCCGAGTCGAGCTCGCCGACGGCGACGGCGGCGAAACGCATAGTCTGTGGGGACGCGTCCGCCGCACCACCGGCGACAAGAACGGCTACGTCGTGGCGCTCGAGTTCGATGAGCCGGCCGAGGCGGCCAAGGTCCTGGGTACGTCGGGTTCAGCCGTGATCGAGGTGGCCGAAACAACCGACGCCGCCGAGGGCGACAAAGGCGACGGCGAGACCGACGCTGAGGGCGAGGGCGACGAGAAATAAGCCGCCGAGGCGGAACCGGCGGCCGCGCCCACGGCATGGGAGAAGTGGCGGAAGCGCCTGGGAATTGAACCCAGCAACGCCGCCTTTCGACGACGCCCATCGGATTTGAAGTCCGAGAGGGCCACCAGACCCCATTCGCTTCCTTCGAGCCGGCCGTGGCAAAAGCCTGACGCACCCGGCACGTCTTCATCCACGGCCTTATAGGCGAAGACCGTCTAGACTCAGGGACCGACGATCAAAGTCGGGGTTTCCCACACGAGGCTTCCATGAAGACCATCACCTACTATCATTCCGCGCTCTGACTCCGCTGTCACATGGCAAGTCGTGCACTTGCACGGATTCTAGTTGATTTTCCCGATGTCGAGATCGAGAAGGTCGAACTCCTGTCCAACCGCGCTCTGGCGCGCGAAGCGGGCGTCAAAACTATCCCCTCCTTGGTCCACGGCGAAAACAAGTTGAGCGGGATCATGTTGACCAAGGGGAAGATTCGCAGCTTTCTCGAGTCTCTGTGATCGCTGGGCGTGCGCCACACGAGTCGGGCGCGGCCAAGGGTGTGAACGGCTTGTTCTCCCGCTAGCGGATCTGTCCAACAATTACCTCGGCCCGCGGGCCCTCCACCGTCACCTCCCGCCGGCTCTCTCGCGTCGCATCGAGGTTCCAGACCCACAGCGTGTACGTGCCGTGGGGCACATCGGGCAGCACGAACGCGCCGTCCCTCGCCGCGACGACGCTGTACGGACTCTCGGTGACGATGATGAACGCCCCCATGGCGGCGTGCACATCGCACAGCACCTCGTAGATCCCGGGACGCTCGAACGTGAGCTGGAAGGTGCTGTCCACCGTTGGCGTCGCGACGTTGGCCACGGTTGAAGTGGTTTCGCGATCGACGACATGGACGTTGTGCAGCACATCCTCGCTGTTGCGGAACTCCAAGGTCTGCCCCAAGCGGACCACGACCACTTCCGGCACGAACGCCATGCCGAACTGGTCGATGATCGCCGGCTCTCCCGGTACGCCCACGACTTCGGCGACACGTCCGGGCACGCCTTCAGGCGCCGTGGGCTCGAGAATGACAACGGAAGGAAAGCCCCCGCTGGCCGGTGGAACGCTCCCCACGACCACACCCGTACCGGGGCGCGCCGCCGCCGGATTGGCGGCAGCGGCGGCCGCTTTCTTGGCGGCTGCCGACTCGGCCGCGGCCTGCCCGGTTGGTCTCTCCGGCCTTTCGGCAGGAGAACACGCAGCCGTTGCGACAAACCAAAACAGCAGCGCGACGACGCCCGGCACAAGCTTCCCCCGAGGGTGCGCCTGACGGCACGCTCGGGAGCTATCAGCCGCTCTGTCGATGCTCACGTACGCTCCCCGCTCTCTATCGGCGTGGCCTGGATACCTCAGTTGAGATAACCGGCCTGGCGGCCACATCCTCTTCATGAACCTGATTGCCACGCCCCCATTGTGGCAAGGGTCCGCATGCGGGAGCAAACTTTTCCGCTCCGATTCCGTTAGAATGATAGAGAAGCTATCCCCGATGGAGCAAGAACGGATGAGCGAACAGGTCGAAAGCGACCAGGCCACAACGGCAACACCGAAGGCAAGCGGAGCGATCAGCGAGGGCATCGGGCGGGTCTGGAGCGAAATCAAGCAGATCTCCAGGCAGGTCGAGCACGAGACCCGCAAGAGCGGTCGGGTTGCCCGCCTCAGGTTGGACCTCCGCAGCCTGCGCCGCGAACAGGTCGAGGTACGCGCCCGGCTCGGCAAGGCCGTCTACGCGGCGCACCAGGAGCACGGCGACTCGATCGCGCTCAGCGAGGTCGAGGGACTCGCCGGCGGCGTCGCCGCGCTCGACTCCCTGCACGAGCAGGTCAGCGCGAAAGAAGCCGAAATCGAGCAGCTCCGCCAGGCCGGCGCGGCCGTCGAGGAGCCGCTCGAAACGTCCGAAGAGATCGCCTGAGCCACCGGAGCGGGCCCGTCGCCGAACCCAGCGGAGTTTCACCACGGCCCGCCAGCGGATAGAATTCGGGTCCCGATCTTCGCGCCGCCACATGGCGAGCAGCGGACCTCAGGTGGGGCTGTAGCTCAGCTGGGAGAGCGCGTGACTGGCAGTCACGAGGTCAGGGGTTCGAGCCCCCTCAGCTCCACCAAAATTCACCCCTTTAGGGTTCCTGGGGTCCCGCTGGGGTCCCGCATCGACCCCGCTAGGAAGGCATTGGGGATCCCGTGCTTGGCGGTGAATCTCAGTCCAGTTGCCAAAGACGTCTGGTGGCCCTCTCGGACTTCAAATCAGAAATCCTGCTCTGAGGGCCATTCTCCGCTGACCCACTGACGGTGGGGGTTCGCACCGTATCCCCTGTTAATGCAACGCCTTACCCGACCGCCTTCTCTTTACGAGGTTTACGAGGTTTCGATTAGTTTAGACTCTCGCAGGGAAAGAAAAGGGAAGGTGAGAGGGAAGGTGGGACAGCCACAATGACCGCGTGGAAGAAGGAAGAGCTGCCCGCCAGCCGGCCCGGGCACCCCTCGCCGCCTCTCAGATGGCAGGGGCTCGTCGGGGATTTGCCACCGCGGGGCTACGTGTGTGGTCACTGCGGGCGCGATGTCACGTCGGCACGGGGCTACACCGCCGCCGACCACCACGGGGTGATCTACATCTGCCACAATTGCG
>SMVB01305163.1_pt1 | contig 17550 bp, 20 predicted proteins | sample 2456461 | NCBI WGS metagenome assembly SMVB01 (sample SAMN11095934, study PRJNA526329) | marine sediment metagenome | biome: Marine sediment; feature: Surficial sediment; material: Deep marine sediment; isolation source: Hadal surficial sediment | place: Pacific Ocean | collected 2014-05 | depth...
GCCTGCTGAACTTCGAGTGAGCGCCGAATTCTCTATTGTCGTGTCGATTCGTTTTGTTATAAGCTCCGCCCCAGCAGTTCCCCGCAAGGAAGCGGGGAGCGGGCCGGCAATGAAGCCTTTGACGCGCGTGAACAGCGCGCGGAGGGTTCGTTGCTTTTTTTATGTCCGGCCGAAACGGTCTCGCGACTGGCCGTCGGCGCGCCGGGCATGTCCGGGGGGAGAGCCATGAGCGCGGGGCACGCATTGGGCGGCGGTGGGCGATTGTTGTTCATCGGGCGATGAAAACATGGGCAATCCGATATTTTCATCGCGCGGCGTTGGCGTTGACCCGACACCGGAAACAGGGTCCAGCGGGCAATTCCGGGCTGGGAGGGAACATGGTACGGCGATTGCAAGGCCTTGAAGTTTAGAAGAGCCTTTTTGCCCAGGTTCACGGAGCGAATGTGACTGGGTGTCACTATCGGAGTATGGGAGGAAGTTCTGAAATGGCGATCACACGACGGAAGTTCATAGCCACTACCTCGGGTGTGGCGGCGGGTGCCATGGCGGCTCCGTATTTTTTCACCAAATCGGCGAAAGCCGCCGACGAGGTCGAGGTCGGCATTCTGTTTTCGCTTACCGGTGGCCTGTCGATTATCGAGAAGTCGCTTGCCGACGCGACCTTGATGGCGATCGACGAAATCAACGCCGCCGGCGGCGTGCTCGGCGGCAAGATGATCAAGCCGATCGTCGAGGACGGCGCCTCGGACCCCAAGACCTATAACGAAAAAGCCGCGAAGCTCGTGATCCAAGACCGCGTGCCGACCGTGTTCGGGTCCTACACGTCCGCGTCGCGCAAGGCGGTGCTGCCGGTGTTCGAGAAGCGCAAGAATCTTTACATCTACCCGACCTACTACGAAGGCTTCGAATGCTCGAAGAACGTCGTCTACACGGGCGCCGTTCCGAACCAGCAGCTGTCGAACTACATTCCGTGGATCATCAAGAACCTGAACAAGAAGAAGTTCTTCATCGTCGGGTCCAACTACATTTACCCGCGCGAGATGGCCAAGGTTTGCAAGATCCTGATCGAACAGGCCGGCGCGGAATGGATCGCCGACGAATATCTCGAACTGGGCCACTCCGAATGGGCCGCGATGGTCAACAAGATCAAGAAATCGGGATGCGACGTGGTGCTGTCGAACGTGGTCGGCGACTCGGTCGTCGCGTTCTACCGCGAGTTCGGCAACCAGGGCCTGACCCACGACAAGCTGCCGATTTGCGCGACAGTGACCTCGGAAATCGAAATCGCCGCCATGGGCGCCGAGTTCGCGGTCGGCAGTTTCACCTCGTTCCCGTACTTCCAGGCGATCGACACCGACATCAACAAGGCCTTCATCGAACGCTACCGGAAATACGTCAACGACTCGACCGCGGTGACCCACCACGCGCTGGAAAGTTCTTATTTCGAGGTGTTCTTGTGGGCGCAGGGCCTGAACAAGGCGGGCGAGGCCACGCCAGCGGCAATTCGCGAGGGCATGAAGGGCCAGGAGATGGACGCGCCCAACGGCCACGTCAAGATCGAGGCCGAAAACTTGCACACCTATCTAACTCCCAGGATCGCCGAATGGCTTCCCGATGGTCAGGGCAAGATCGTCGACGAGTACCCGGCGCCGATCATTCCTCTGCCATATGTCGCCTATGGCGAGACCGCGGATAATCTGTTCTGCAAGGAAGGCGGGCTCGATACGTCGAAGCTTTAGTCACCGCGGAGGCCCGGCGGGTCGATTGGCCCGCCGGGCCTGTTTTCGTGGCGCCTGGACAATGCGCATAGCAGATGGTTGACGTTATTTTCATTGGGCTCAGCCTGAGTTCCATCCTGTTGCTTATCGCCATCGGGCTGTCCATCACCTATGGCGCCATGGGCGTCATCAACATGGCGCACGGCGAAATGGTCATGGTCGGCGCCTACAGCACGGTGCTGTGCGGCATTTACCTTGGCCTCGGCATAATCTTCGCCATTCCGGTCGCGTTCATCGTCACCGCCTGTCTCGGTTGGCTGATGGAACGGGTGGTCGTGCGCAGACTTTACGGGCGCCTTCTCGACACCCTGCTCGCCACGTGGGGGGTCGCGATCCTGATTCAGCAGGCGGTGCGCCTGGAACTCGGCCTGTCGTTTTTCGACATTCACATCAAGGGTCTTGGCCCCGGCCTTCAAAACGTCCCCATACCGGATTATCTGCGGGGCACGATTTCCGTGTTTGGCGCCGACGTCAGCGCATACCGGACCTTCATCATTTTCGTGACCATCGTCGTGACCGCCGTGACCTGGTTCCTGATGTACCGGACCCCGATCGGCACGCAGGTGCGCGCCATCATGCGCAATCCGCAAATGGCGGCGGCTTGCGGAATCAACGTGTCGCGGGTCAACGCCTTGACGTTTGCTTATGGATCGGGGCTCGCCGGTATCGCCGGGGTCATGATGTCCGGGTTCAAGACGGTGTTTCCGGCCATGGGCACGCCGATGGTGGTCGATGGCTTCCTGGTCGTGGTCGCCGGTGGCGTGGGCAGCCTGCTGGGCACCATCGCCTCGGCCGGCCTGTTGGGGCAGATCAACGGCGTTACGGCGTCGCTGACCAACGATATTCTGGCCCGGGCGCTCGTCTTCGGGGTGGTTATCCTGATCCTGATCCTGAAGCCGCAGGGTCTGTTCTCGTTCAAGGGACGGTGAGCGTGAAGCGCCTTTTACTCAATCGCGAGGCCTTGGCCTACATCATCTTCTTCGCGGTGATATTGTCGCTGCCCTTGTTCGTCGACCTGTTTTGGCTCAATCGCTATTCTAAGTATCTGGTTTACGGAATGCTCGGGATCGCGATTTCCCTGTCGTGGGGCTACGCGGGCGTGCTCAATCTGGGGCAGGGGCTGTTCTTCGGGATCGGCGCCTACGCGCTGGCGATGTCGCTCAAGCTTGCCTCGCCGACCAGCTTGATGCAAGGCTCGGACACGCCGGTACCCGACTTCATGCTGTGGAACGCCGAGCCGGGGGCCCTCACCCACCTGTGCTGCATCACCAAGGCATCGTTCCTTTGGATCCCCTTCCAGGCGCAGTGGTTCGGCATTTTGATGGGCGTCGCCCTGCCGGTGATCGTGGCGCTGATTGTCGCCAACGCGATTTTTCGCAAGCGGATATCGGGGGTCTTTATCGCGATCATCATGCTGGCGCTCGTGCTGTTGGTGCGCCTCATCGTGATCGACGCGCAGCCGGTGACCAACGGGTTCAACGGGTTGACCGATCTCGGTTGGTTGACGCTCGGCGGTTTCGAATTCGACCCCTATCTGACCGAGACCTTTTATCTTATCGCGTTCTCCCTGATCGCCGTGTTGCTGCTCACCCGTTTTTTGGTGCAGACGCGCGCCGGCCTGATCCTTCAAGCGACTCGGGACAATCCCGACCGCGTGCGCTATCTCGGGTTCGACGTGCCCGGCTATCAAATCTTCTTCTTCGTCGTCTCGGCCGGTATCGCGGGTTTCGCCGGCATGCTTTACGTGGTGGCTTCGGAATTCGCCTCGCCCACTTTCATGGACCTTACCTTTTCGATTTCCATGGTGATCTGGGCCGCGGTCGGCGGACGGGCGTCGCTGCTCGGCGCGTGCATCGGCGCGATCCTGATCAACACGATCGAGGCCGCGGTCAGCGAAACCGAAATGTTCGTCGAGGCCTGGCGCGTGATCATCGGGCTCATATTCGTCCTGGTCGTGCTTTTCATGCCGCGCGGGCTGGCCGGCGCGATGAACGGCATCTGGGATTATTTATTCTCGCGCCGCCGGGGCGCGGCCGACGACGCGAGCCCGGCGGAGTAGGCGGGTGGCGGACGTCGCCTTGCAGGTCGATGGTCTCAGCGTCGATTTCTCCGGTTTCAAGGTTGTCGACAATTTCACCATGAACGTCATGGACGGCGAATTGCGCGTCTTGCTGGGCCCGAACGGCGCCGGAAAAACCACGCTGCTGGATTTGATCAGCGGCAAGACACGGTCCACGGGTGGGCGCGTGTTTCTGTACGACAAGAACATCACGAATTGGGACGAGCGGCGCGTGGCGCTGGCCGGCGTCGGCCGCAAGTTCCAAATTCCCAGCGTTTTCAGGGATCTTAGCGTGCGCCGCAACCTTGAGGTCGCGGCGATCGACAGCCGCTCGGTATTCGCCAATCTGGCTTTCGGGATCGGCGACAAGGCCCGGGTTCGCGTCGATGAAATCCTGGCATTGATCGGTCTCGACGATCGGGCGGATCAGACCGCGGCCAATCTATCGCACGGGCAGGTGCAGTGGTTGGAACTGGGCATATTGATGACCCAGGACCCCAAGGTGTTGTTGCTTGACGAACCGACCGCCGGAATGACCCAGGCCGAAACCAGGCGAACGGCGGAGATCGTCAATGAACTGAAAGGGCGCCATACGGTCCTCGTGGTCGAGCACGATATGGCGTTTGTGCGGATGATCGCCACGACGATCACCGTTATGCACCTGGGAAAGATCCTGGCCGAGGGCGATATCACGGCGATCGAGAATAACGCGCAAGTGCGAGAAGCATATCTCGGGCCCCAGGGAATCGCGTAATGATCCGTATTTCAAACCTCAACAGCTATTACGGGCGCTCTCACATCCTCCATGAGGTGTCGCTGGAGGTGCCGACGGGCGCCATCGTCACGGTCATCGGACGCAATGGCGTCGGCAAGACGACGTTGCTCAAGACCATCATGGGGCTCACCGATCGGGCGACCGGTTCGATCATGCTCGACGACCGCGAGCTTATCGGCGCGCCGACCTTCGAGCGCGCGCGCGCCGGCATCGCCTACGTTCCGCAGGGACGCGAAATCATTCCGGACTTCACGGTCGAGGAAAACATCCTGATGGGCGGGTTCGCCAGCGACGGCAAGCGCGCCATACCGGAAATGGTTTCCGAGTTGTTCCCGTATCTGACCGACAACCTCGATCGCCCGGGCGGCCTTTTGTCGGGCGGGCAGCAACAGCAGTTGGCGATTGCCCGCGGGCTGGCCGCGAGGCCGAAAGTGCTGTTGCTCGACGAACCCACGGAGGGTATCCAACCCAACCTCGTGGAGTTGATCGAGCGCACCATTTCGGTACTCAACGAACAGTTTGGAATATCGATCCTGCTCATCGAGCAGAACGTGGAGTTTGCGCGCAGGGCATCGCATCATATGGTGATCCTGGAGAAAGGCGAGGTCGTGGCAAGCATGCCGGCCTCCGAAATGACCGAGGAGATAACTTCGAAATATGTCGCGATTTAGGACGGAGGACAACGCGTGCGCGTGAGCCGCGCTTGTACGGCCAGCGCCGGCGCAACAGAGGAAACCGAGAGGAGATCTTAAATGCCACAGGGTTCGATTTCATCCAGTGACGACGCCGTCGGCGTTGCCGTCGTCAATTACGAGGTTCCGGTCGTCGAGACCAAGGAGCAGGTGCTGGACAACTGCAAGAAAATCGCCGCCTTCATCGATGGCATGAAGCGCGGCTATCCGGGGCTCGACCTGATCATCTTTCCCGAATACACCACCCAGGGCTTCCATCCCACAAAGTGGTCGGAGTTGACCACCACCTTGGACGGGCCGGAAGTGGAGATCTTCGCCGAGGCGTGCAAGTCCAACGGCGTCTACGGCATTTTCTCGCTGACCGGCGAAGAGCACCCGGACGGGCTCAATCCCTACAACACCCTGATCATGCTCAACGACAAGGGCGAACGGGTGTTGACCTACCGCAAGATCTTCCCGTGGTGCCCGATGGAGCCGTGGACGGCGGGACACGAGACCGCCGTGGCCGAAGGCCCCAAGGGCCTGATGGTCGGCGGCGTGATCTGCTATGACGGCAACCTGCCCGAGATCGTCCGCGACACGGTCATGAAGGGCGCCGAGTTGGTGGTCCGCATCCAGGGCTACATGTACCCGTCGAAGGAACAGCAGCGCATCGTCTCGCAGGTCCGCGCGTGGGAGAACCTGACCTACATGGCGGTGGCCAACATGGCCGGGCGCGATCTCGTATATTCCTATTTCGGCCATTCCAACATTGTCGATTTCGACGGCAGTGTCCTGGCCGAATGCAGCACGGGTCCGAACGAGGCGACCTATGCCACCTTGTCGCTGACCACCATCCGCGACGCGCGGCGCAACTGGACCGCCGAGAACCATCTCTACAACGTGGTGCACCGCGGCTACACGTCCGAGCCCGGCGGCCACGCGACCTGCCCGTTCGATTTTTACAAGAAGTGGGTCAACGACCCCGAGGGCCTGCGCGATCAGGTCGAGATGCTGACCCGCGACGCCGACCAACCCGAAAAGGCCAGCACCCCGAAGATCGCCCCGCCGGCGCGCTCGCCGATGGCCGCGAAGGGCTGAGCACAGGCCCCGTTCTTCGCGAACGGTCGCGGAAGCCGCCCATTTCGGTGGGCGGTTTCCTAGACCCGGGACCACGGTCCGACCCATCCGTGGGCGGTCAGGAGGTAAGATGACGAGTGGCGATACCGTCTCCCTGACCGCGGAATGCGCCTCCAGGGGGGCGCGCGACCTGGTCGTCAAACGTATCCTGGTCGCGCCGGGCGACCGGGTCGTGGCGGGCGAGTTGATGCTGATCACCGAGTTCTACAAGGTGGTCACGGAACTCAGGGCGCCCGAGGCGGGGACGATTGAGAGGATTCACGTCGCCCGCGACGACGAGGTGCAGGTGGGCGACAAATTGATCGACATGCGCCTCGGTTGAAGGACAAAGGACGGACCAGGACGGAATGAAACACGGACCCGAGGCCCTTCAGAAGGTCGTGGACCGCATGTTGACCGAGGCGGCGACGCGCCTGTCGGCCGGCAAGACCATCGAGGCGTCGCGGTCCTACAACAAGGCGGCGCAATATGCCGAACAGTACGCCGAGGCGCTCGGGGACCCGGTCGAGGCCGAGGTCATGCGCATGCGCGCGGTCGAATACCGTTCACGCTCGCTGGCCCTGGCCAAGGGGCGGGTCGATCTCAAGCGCTCGAGGCCTTACGAGGATCACGAGGCCGACGACCGGGTCTACACCGACGAGGAGGCCGACGCGCATGAACAGCAGATACTTCTGCTCATCGACGAACGGCCGCGCAACATCGACTGGAACAAGATCGGCGGGCTGCACGACCTCAAGAAGGAACTCAAATTCCACTACGGCCTGACCATGGCCCAGGTGCCCGACGGCGTCGAATTGGAGGGCTGGAACAACGTCATGTTCCACGGCCCCCCCGGCACTGGCAAGACGCTGATGGCCTGCGCCATCGCGCGCAAGCTCAACGCCACGTTTTTCAGCGTCAAGGCGTCGCATATCGTCAGCAAGTGGGTCGGCGAGTCGGGCCGGCTGATCAGCACGCTGTACCGCCTGGCGCGCAAGTTCACCCGCGACGGCCGGCCGTCGATCATTTTCATCGACGAGTTCGACGCGCTGTGCAAGTCGCGCTCCGACGAAGGCCAGCTTCACCACCAGCAGATGTTGGCCGCGATCCTGTCGGAGATCGACGGCTTCGCCCAGAAGGGCCGGCGCAACATGGTGCTCACCATCGGCGCCACCAACCGGCCCTGGGACCTGGACGTCGCGGTGCTGTCGCGCTTCGAGCGCCGCATGCTGATCCCGCTGCCCGATGTCGAGGCGCGCGACGAGATCTTTCGTATTCACCTCGAACACAAGGGCATCGAGGTCGACGAATCCTCGATTTCCTACGCGGAACTGGCCGAAAGCACCGAACGGCTCACGGGCCGCGAGATCGCCCGCCTGTCCAAGGAAGTGGTCGCCAAGATGGTAGCCGAACTGAACCCGAGAATTCCCGAGTTGGTGGACGAGGGGCTGGACAGCATCGCCGCCTACACGATCAAGATTCGGCCGCTGTCGAAGCAGGACTTTGGGCCCTTGCTCGACAAACTGGTGCCGGATACGTCGCCGGAAGCGCTGCGGCTTTACCTCGAATGGGGAAACGTGGCGGACTTCAAGGGGGCTTGACGGAACTGGGCGAACAAGGGAGGACTTCTCTGATGACGGTTGCCGGCGCGCCTCCGTCAGCCGCTCGCCTGTCGTCGGGCGCCGCGCCCCTGTCGTTGGCCGGCGCCGATGGCCGCGCCGAGATCGGCTTTGTGTTTCGCGATGGCGTGACGCGACTGGCCCACCTGTATCAGCGGACGCCGCTACGGGTCATGTTCCCGCGCCCCGGCGCCGGCGATCCGCCGACCGCGGTGCTGGTGACCACGTCGGGCGGGTTGGTGGCCGGCGACCGCATGGCGATCGATATCGAGGTGGCGGCGGAAGCGGAAGCCGTGGTGACGACCCAGGCGGCCGAGAAGGTCTATCGCTCGACCGGCGCGGATTGCCGGATCGACGTCGCGCTCCGCGCCGGCGCCGGTTCGTGGCTTGAGTATATGCCCCAGGAAACCATCCTGTTTCAGTCGGCGCGCCTGCGCCGGCGCACGCGGATCGAGCGCGCCGCCGGCGCCCGCGTCATGGCCGGCGAGATCACCGTGTTCGGCCGCAAGGCCCATGGCGAGGTGGTGAGCGAAGGCTTTCTGCGCGATGCCTGGGAGGTTCGCCGCGACGGCCGTCTCGTGTGGGCCGACGCGCTGCGCCTGGCGGATGATCTGGCTGAATCGCTCGCCGCGCCGGCGGGTTTCGATGGCGCGATCGCCGTCGCCACCTTCGTTTACGCGGCCGACGACGCGCCCGCGCGCCTCGACTTGGCGCGGCAACTGGTCGAAGGGCCGCGCGCCGGCGCGACTTGCATCGGTGATGTGTTGATCGCGCGGTGGCTGGACCGCGACGCGGGCCGCCTGCGCGCGGCTTACGGCGAATTCTGGTCCGCGTTCCGCGCGGAAGTGGCGGGGTGGCCGCGGCGGACGCCGCGGGTCTGGCAAATTTGATCGTCGCGGCGATGCGAAGAGGAGGGACGAGGTGAACCTGACACCACGCGAAAAAGACAAGCTGCTGGTCGCCATGGCGGCGATGGTGGCGCGGCGGCGGCTTGAGAGGGGGGTCAAGCTGAACCATCCGGAAGCGATCGCGCTGATCACCGATTTCGTGGTCGAGGGAGCGCGCGAAGGGCGCGGCGTCGCCGAGTTGATGCGCGACGGCGCCGGCGTCATCAACCGCGACCAGGTGATGGAAGGGATCGCGGAAATGATCCCCGACATCCAGGTCGAGGCGACCTTTCCCGACGGGACCAAGCTGGTCACCGTTCACCAACCGATCCGTTGAAGGGGGGCGACATGATTCCCGGTGAAGTGTTCCCGGCCGAGGGCGATCTGGAACTGAACGCGGGCCGCGAGACCGTCACGCTGGAGGTGGCCAATACTGGCGACCGCCCGGTGCAGGTCGGCTCCCACTATCATTTCTTCGAGACCAACGAAGCGCTCGATTTCGACCGCGCCGAGGCGCGCGGCTTCCGGCTCGACATTCCCGCCGGCACCGCCGTGCGCTTCGAGCCCGGCCAGAGCCGTACCGTGCAACTGGTCGCCTACGCCGGCGCGCGCCGCGTGTTCGGCTTCAACGGCAAGATCAACGGACCCTTGGAGGGCTGAGCGGTGGCCAACAGAATTTCCCGCGCGGCCTATGCCGACATGTTCGGCCCCACCGTGGGCGACAAGGTCCGGTTGGCCGACACAGAACTTTACATAGAGGTCGAAGAAGACCGTACAACATACGGAGAAGAAATAAAATTCGGCGGTGGAAAGGTGATCCGAGACGGCATGGGCCAAAGCCAGGTCAGCCGCGCCGAGGGGGCCGTGGACACGGTCGTCACCAACGCCCTGATCGTCGATCACTGGGGCATCGTGAAGGCCGATATCGGCATCAAGGACGGCCGCATCGCCGCCATCGGCAAGGCCGGCAACCCGGACATCCAGCCCGACGTCGACATCGTGGTGGGGCCGGGCACGGAGGCGATCGCGGCCGAGGGCAAGATCGTCACCGCCGGCGGCTTCGACTCCCATATCCATTTCATTTGCCCGCAACAGATCGACGACGCGCTCTATAGTGGGCTGACCACAATGATGGGCGGCGGCACCGGCCCGGCCGCCGGCACCAACGCCACCACCTGCACGCCGGGGCCGTGGCATATCGGGCGCATGTTGCAGGCGGCCGAGGCCTTCCCGATGAACCTGGGTTTTTTCGGCAAGGGCAACGCCACCACGCCGGCGGCGCTTGAGGAGCAGGTCCGCGCCGGCGCCTGCGCCTTGAAGCTGCACGAGGACTGGGGCACCACCCCGGCGGCCATCGACACCTGCCTGTCCGTGGCCGACGCTTACGACGTTCAGGTGCTGATCCATACCGATACCCTGAATGAATCCGGCTTCGTCGAGAACACTATCGCGGCGTTCAAGGGCCGCACCATCCATGCCTTCCACACGGAAGGCGCGGGCGGCGGCCACGCGCCCGACATCATCAAGCTATGCGGCGAGGCCAACGTGCTGCCGTCTTCCACCAACCCGACGCGGCCCTTCACGGTGAACACGCTCGATGAGCATCTCGACATGCTGATGGTGTGCCACCATCTGGACCCGAAAATTCCCGAAGACGTGGCCTTCGCCGAAAGCCGCATCCGGCGCGAGACCATCGCCGCCGAGGACATCCTGCACGACCTCGGCGCGTTCTCGATCATCGCGTCCGACAGCCAGGCCATGGGCCGGGTCGGCGAGGTGATCATCCGCACCTGGCAGACCGCCGACAAGATGAAGCGCCAACGTGGCCGGTTGGCCGAGGAGACCGGCGACAACGACAATGTCCGGGTGCGGCGCTATATCGCCAAATACACCATCAACCCGGCCATCGCGCAGGGGGTCGCCGACCACATCGGCTCCCTCGAGGTCGGCAAGCTGGCCGACATGGTGTTGTGGTCGCCGGCCTTTTTCGGCGCCAAGCCCGACGTGGTGATCAAATGCGGCACCATCGCCGCGGCGCCCATGGGCGATCCCAACGCCTCCATTCCGACCCCGCAGCCGGTCCATTACCGGCCCATGTTCGGCGCCTTCGGCCGCTCGCTGCAAGCCAGTTCCGTGAGCTTCGTCAGCCAGGCCGGCTTGGACGCCGGTGTCCGTGAGTCGCTGGGGCTGTCGCGTGAATTGCTCGCGGTGCGAAACACGCGCGGCGGCATCGGCAAGGCCGACATGATCCACAACAACGCGACGCCGAAAATGGAGGTCGATCCGGAAACCTACGAAGTGCGCGCCGACGGCGAGTTGCTGACTTGCGAACCGGCGGAAGTGCTGGCCTTGGCGCAGCGCTACTTCTTGTTCTGATGCTCCGCGCAACCGCCATGGCGCGGGCTGGACAGTGGCCGGCGGAGCGGGCCACCGGCGCCGTCACGCTGGACTTCGACTCGCGCCACCGCCGCCGCGTGCGGCTGGCGGCGGACGATGGCGCGGCGTTTCTGTTGGACCTCGCCAAACCGGTGGCCCTGCGCGACGGCGACGGTCTGCATCTGGAAGACGACTCGTGGATCGCCGTGCGCGCCGCGCCCGAGGCGGTGGTCGATATTACCTGCGCCGACCGGCGCGAACTTTTGCGTGTGGCCTGGCATCTCGGCAACCGCCATTTGCCGACGCAAATTCTCGACGGCGCGCTACGCATCCGCGACGACCATGTGATCGTCGATATGGTGCGCGGCCTGGGCGCGGAGATTCGCAAACACACGGCCGCCTTCGACCCCGAGGGCGGCGCCTATGGTACCGAGCACGTTCATGGATGACGCCGCGCTTTATCGTCTTATGACATGGCTGTCGCCCAGCTATCCGGTGGGCGCCTACACCTACAGTCACGGCATCGAATACGCGGTCGAGGCCGGCCGGATCGGCGACGCCGACGGGCTGCGCGAATGGATCGCGACCATTCTCCGCCACGGCGCGGGGCAGGTCGACGGCGTCATGTTCGCCGCCGCGCATGAAAGCGCCGCCGCCGATGACATCGACGAACTCGCGCGGGTCTGCGAATTCGCCGCCGCGTTTCGCGCCACCGCGGAAACCGCCCTGGAAAGCGCGGCCCAGGGACGCGCGTTCCTGTCGCTCACGGCGGATGTCTGGGCCACGCCGGTCATGGACCGATTGACCGAAGCGTGGGACGGCCCGGTGGTCTATCCGGTCGCGGTGGCGGTGGCCAGCGCCGGGCATGGCATCGCGTTGCGCGAAAGCTTGCTTGCCTATCACCACGCCTTCGCGGCAAATCTGGTGTCGGCCGGATTGCGTCTGATCCCGTTGGGCCAAAGCGACGGGCAGCGCGTCGTGCGCGCGCTGGAGCCGGTGGTCGGCGCGGCGGCGGAGACGGCCCTGAACACACCCATGGACGAGCTTGGCACCGCCGCGCCGATGGTCGATATATGCTCCATGAAACACGAAACCCAGTACACGAGGCTGTTCCGCTCATGACACGCTCTCCGCATGGACCGGTCCGGGTCGGCATTGGCGGGCCGGTTGGCTCGGGCAAGACCGCGTTGACCGACGCGTTGTGCAAGACCCTGCGCGACCGTTTCGAGATCGCGGTGGTGACCAACGACATCTACACCAAGGAGGACGCGGAGTTCCTGGTCCGCTCCGGCGCGCTCGCGCCCGAGCGCATCGTCGGCGTCGAGACGGGGGGCTGCCCGCATACCGCCATCCGCGAGGACGCCTCGATCAATCTGGCGGCGGTGGAAGACCTATGCCACGCCTTTCCCGACCTCGACATCCTGATCATAGAATCCGGCGGCGATAATCTGGCCGCCACGTTCAGCCCGGAACTGGCCGACATCACCATCTACGTGATCGACGTTTCCGCCGGCGACAAGATTCCGCGCAAGGGCGGTCCCGGCATCACCCGTTCCGATCTGCTGGTGATCAATAAGATCGACTTGGCGCCGATGGTCGGCGCCAGCCTCGACGTCATGGAGCGTGACTCCAAGCGCATGCGCGGCGAACGGCCGTTCCTGTTCACCAACCTGAAGGTGGGCAAGGGCGTGGACGAGGTCGCGGCGTTCATCCTGCGCACCAGCGGTTTGGCGGAGACGGCGCCGGCCGCCGGCTGAGCGGAATGGTGCGGCTGACCACGATTTTGGGACAAGCAACCGATTCCGGCCTTGCCGAGCGGCTGCATCGGCTCGGCCACGACGGCCGTGTCGAATACCTGGTGCTGGATCGCGCCGATACACAACGCCACCGGCTGCGCGCGGAAACCGACCAGGGCACCGAATGCGCCATCGCGCTGGATCGGAAGCAACATCTGGACAACGGCGCGGTGCTGCTGCTCGACGACGACCGCGCCATCGTCGTGCGCATGAAGGAACAGCCGTGGCTGTCGCTACGGCCGCGCGACGCGGCGGCGGCGCTCGAACTCGGCTACTGGGCCGGCAATCTGCACTGGCGCGTGCGGTTCGACGGCGATGTGATCAAGGTGGCGCTCGACGGTCCCGAACAGGAATATCTCGATCGCCTGGAGCCGTTGCTGGCCGACGGCCGGGCGCGGCGGGTGGACGATGGCTGAAGCGGACGGCATCGGCGCGGTTCTGGTCGCCTTGCAGCACGGCGACAGCTTTTTTCCCGGCGGCGCGGTGTCGTTTTCCTGGGGACTCGAGGCCTTGCGCGCGGACGAGCGGGTCGGCGACGCCGCCACGTTGGGCCGCTTCATAGAGGGCCAATTGCGCGGCCGCTGGGCGAGTAGCGACCGCGCGGCCCTGGTCGCCGCGTATCAACACGCCGACGAACTGGATGTGGTGGCGGTCATCGATGACAAGGTCGAGGCGCTGTCGCTGGCGCGCGAGCAACGCGAGGGCTCGCGCAAGGCGGGCGCCGCCTTGCTCAACGCGCATGAGCGTCTCGGCACGCCGGGCGCGAGCGCCTATCGCCAACGGGTGATCGCTGGCGACGCGCCCGGGCATCTGCCGGTGGTCCAGGGCCTGGCGTGGCGCGGCGCCGGGCTGACGCTGGACATCGCCACCGCCACCGCCGCGCATATGCTGTGTGTCGGATTCGTCGGCGTCGCGGTACGATTGGGCTTCGTCGGCGCCGCCGACGGCCAACGGCTGCTACGCGATCTGCGCGCGGTTATCGTCGCGGTGCTGAACGACCCGGCGCCGACGCCGGAGGAGATGCACGCCTTCGCGCCGGCCACCGACATCGCCATGATGCGCCACGAAACGCAGTTAACGAGATTGTTCGCCAACTAAGAAAGGGGAGGGAGGTCCATGCTTCTCACGCCAACCGAAATGGAGCGGTTGACCATATTCACGGCCGCCGAAATGGCCCGCCGCCGACGCGCCAAGGGCCTCGCGCTCAACCACCCCGAGGCGGTCGCCTTCATCGTCGACGAAATCCTTGAGGGCGCGCGGGAAGGGCGCACGGTGGCCGACCTGATCGGCTGGGGCTCGACCTTGCTCAACAGCGATGACGTGATGCCGGGCGTGGCCGACATGATGCCGATGATCCAGGTCGAGGGGACGTTTCCCGACGGCACCAAGCTGGTCACGGTGCACGAGCCGATCCGCCCCGGCAAGAAGCGCGTGGCCAAGAAGGACCGGGTCCAGCCCGGCGAGATCATCGTGGAGGACGGCGATATCGAGCTCAACGCCGGGCGCAAAACGGTCACGGTCACGGTCAAGAACACCGGCGACCGCCCGGTCCAGATCGGCAGCCACTTCCATTTCTTCGAGATCAACAAGGCGTTGGATTTCGACCGCGCCAAGGCGTTCGGAATGCGGCTCGACGTGCCCGCCGGCACCGCGGTTCGCTTCGAGCCCGGCGCGCGCAAGCGGGTCACGTTGGTCGAATTCGGCGGCACCGGCGAGATCTACGGTCTCAACAGTCTGACCGACGGATCGACGCGAAGCGCGGTCAACAAGGACGCGGCGTTGCGCGCGGCCGGCCCGCGCGGCTTCAAGGGAGCGTGAGCCATGGCCAGGATGTCCCGCAAGGATTACGCCGCGATGTACGGCCCGACCACCGGCGACGCGGTGCGTCTCGGCGACACCTCGCTTCTGGCCGAGGTCGAGTTCGACCACGGCGTCCCCGGCGAGGAATGCCTGCACGGCGGCGGCAAGACGCTGCGCGACGGCATGGGGTTGGTGGCCGGCTATGACAGCGCCGCCGGCTCGCTCGACATGCTGATCAGCAATGTCGTGGTGATCGATCCGGTGCTCGGCGTGGCCAAGGGCGATATCGGCATCAAGGACGGCCATATCGTCGGCGTTGGCAAGGCCGGCAATCCCGCCGTGATGGACGGCGTCGACGCCAACATGGTGTGCGGCGCGGCGACCACCGTGCGCGACGGCGAGGGCCTGATCGCGACGCCCGGCGGCATCGACGTCCATGTCCATTTCGACAGCGCCGGGCTGTGCGAACACGCCATCGCCTCGGGCATCACCACCATGATCGGCGGCTCGCTGGGTCCGATCACCGTCGGCATCGACTGCGGCGGCGCGTGGAACGTGGGCAGGATGCTGCAAGCCTCCGAACAATGGCCGATCAATTTCGGCTTCCTTGGTCGCGGCAATTCCTCGAAGCCGCGCTCGCTCTTGGACCAGATCGATGGCGGCGTGCTGGGGCTCAAGATTCACGAGGACTGGGGCGCCATGCCGGCGGCCATCGATTGTTGCCTGGGCGTGGCCGACGATTTCGACTTCCAGGTCCAGCTTCACACCGACACGTTAAACGAGTCCGGATTCTTCGAGGACACCCTGGCCGCCATCAACGGGCGCACCATCCACATGTACCACGTCGAGGGCGCGGGCGGCGGCCATGCCCCCGACATCATCCGCATCGTGGGCGAGATGAACTGCCTGCCGTCCTCGACCAACCCGACAAATCCGTACACCGTGAATACCTTCGACGAACATCTCGACATGATCATGGTGTGCCACCACCTCAACCCGGCGGTCCCCGAGGACGTGGCCTTCGCCGAAAGCCGGGTGCGCGCGCAGACCATCGCCGCGGAAGACGTGTTGCACGATATCGGCGCGATCTCCATGCTGGGCTCCGACAGCCAGGGCATGGGGCGGATCGCCGAAGTGATTTGCCGCACCTGGCAACTGGCCAGCAAGATGAAGGACCAGCGCGGGCGCCTGGCGGAAGAGACCACGCGCATCGGCGACAACGAGCGCATCAAGCGCTACATCGCCAAATACACCATCAACGCCGCGCGCACCTTCGGCATCGACGCCTATATCGGCTCGCTGGAGCCAGGCAAGATCGCCGACGTGGTGCTGTGGCGCCCGGCCTTCTTCGGTATCAAGCCGGAACTGGTGGTCAAGGGCGGCTTCATCGCGTGGTCGGCCATGGGCGACAGCGCGGCCTCGCTGATGACCTGCGAGCCGATCCTGATGCGTCCGCAATGGGGCGCCTTCGGCCAAGCCAAGCAGGGCCTCAGCGTGTGCTTCGCGACCCAGACCGGCGTCGATGCCGGCGTCGCCGATCGGCTCGGCATGACCAAGCCGATCCTGCCCGCCCGGGGCACGCGCAAGATCACCAAGCAGCACATGCTGCACAACGACGTCTGCCCCGACATCACCGTGAACCCGGAGACCTTCGAGGTCTTCGTCGACGGCGACCTCGCGACCTGCGAACCGGCCGAGACCTTGCCGTTGACCCAACGCTACATGCTCCGATGACCGGCCCGGCGCGGGTCGGCATCGGCGGCCCGGTGGGATCGGGCAAGACGGCGCTGGTCGAACAGTTGGTGCCGCGACTGGCCGCGCGCGGCACCGAGGTCGCGGTGATCACCAACGACCTGGTCACGCGCGAGGACGCCGAGCGGCTGATCCGGGGCGGCCTGATCGCGCCGGGCCGGGTGCGGGCGGTGGAGGCCGGCGCCTGCCCGCATACCGTGATCCGCGAAGACCCGACGCTGAACATCGAGGCGTCGGAACAGCTGGAACGCGACTTCCCTGAACTGGATTTGATCCTCATCGAGAGCGGCGGCGACAACCTGGCCTCGACCTTCTCGCTCGATCTGGTGGACTACTGGATGTTCGTCATCGATACCGCCGCCGGCGACGACATTCCGCGCAAGCGCGGCCCCGGCATCACCCAATGCGATCTTCTGGTGGTCAACAAGGTCGATCTGGCGCCCTATGTCGGCGCGGACCTCGACGTGATCCGCCGCGACAGCGCCGAGGTGCGGCGTGGCAAACCCGTCGTGTTCACCAACTGCCGCGTCGGCGACGGGATCGACGAGGTGATCACCCATCTCGCCCGCGACGTGTTGCTCGAGTGAGCGTCGAGCCGGCTCTCCTGGATGCCGATCTGACCGGCCGCGCCGCGTTTACCTTCGCGCGCGACGCGGACGGCGTGACCTATCTGTCTCATCAGTTCGCCAGCTATCCGTTTCACGTCACGCGGCCGTTCTATCTCGACCCGGACATGCCGGGCATGGCGACGCTTTACCTGCAGTCGGCCTCGGGCGGGCTATTCCAGGGCGACCGGCTTCACCTCTCGGCCCGCTTCGCCGACGGCGCGGCCGGCCACCTGACCACCCAGGCGGCGACCAAGGTGCACGGCATGGAGCGGGGCCACGCGACGCAGACGGTCGAAATCCATGCCGGCGC
>SMVB01394540.1_pt1 | contig 17550 bp, 21 predicted proteins | sample 2456461 | NCBI WGS metagenome assembly SMVB01 (sample SAMN11095934, study PRJNA526329) | marine sediment metagenome | biome: Marine sediment; feature: Surficial sediment; material: Deep marine sediment; isolation source: Hadal surficial sediment | place: Pacific Ocean | collected 2014-05 | depth...
CCGCTTCGACCGCGCTGTTGCCACCGCCGACGACAAAGACGTCCTCGTCGTGGTACTTCGTCGGCGAGTAGAGCTGGTGATAGACCTGCTCGAGGTCCTCGCCGGGGGCGCCGAGCGTGCGCGGGTTGCCGCGCTGGCCGGTGGCGAGGATGACCTTCTTCGCGTGGTACTCGCCCCTGGTCGTCTTGATGTCAAACGTGCCGTCGCCGCGGCGATGCAACTCCGTCAGCGGTTCCTCGGTCCGTACGTCGAGGCCGTACTCGCTGATGATCTGGCTCCAGCGGGCGATCAGGTCCTCCTTGAGGGCGCCGTCGAGCCAGAGCTTGCCCTTGGGGGGCGTGTCGTCCGGTTCGCGTAGACCCACTTGCCCTCCGGGAAGTTCTCGATCGTGTTGGCGATCTTGCACTTCTCCAGCACGACGCTCCGGTACCCCTTCTCCTGCGCGGCGAGCGCCGCGTTGAGCCCCGCGGCGCCGGCGCCGACGATGATGACATCCAGCGTGTCGCCCTCCGCCGGCGTCTGCATCTCGGGCAGCTTCGAGATGAAGTCGACGACCTCGACACCCTGGGCCATCGCAAGCTTGATGACCGGCGCGCCGGCGAGGTCGCCGATGATGTACATCCCGCGGACGCTGGACTCGTTGCCCCGTCGCAGCACGGGTCGACGGTGGTCGCCGCTGCCGCTGGCGAGTACCGCCTCGATCCGGTCGCGTGTGTTGCGTGCGAACGTCTTCATTCGGCGACCCGCCCGGTCTCGGGTGTGACGGTTGGCGTGAGCGGGGCCCGGCAGCCGGCGCATCGGGCCGCGGACGGGTGATTTGCCGCGCCGCATGACGGGCACGCCGTGGGCGCGTAGGTGGTCGGAATCTTGGCGAACCCGGCCGGGATCCCCGCCGGCAGCGCCGCGGCGTCACCACGCGCAACGAACATGACGAGCCCGAGACCCGCGACGTTGCCGAACAACCCGGCGAAGAACCACGACAACGGCATCAGCCCCTTGCACACCGCGATGTACCCGCATAACGCCGCGCAGAGCACGCCCGCAAGAATGTAGCCGCCCAGCCACAGCCAGCCGAACGCCATCGGCCGATTCGCGGCAAGCGCGTTCTCGTCGAAGAGCGCCGAACGCGCCTGGATCCTGGCGAAGTAGCGTAGTGGATCCGTCTCGAATTCGGCCATGAACGGCTTGCCGACAAAGAACGTCCGGCCCTTGTACCGGATCTCGACGACATCCTCGTCGTACACCCGTTTGCGGCACACGAGGCATTGCTCGCCGTTGCCAGGTCGCTGGTCGAGAACGACCCATTCCGCTTCCCCGTCCGTCCGGTCCGGCTCGACGTCGGCGGCCACCGCTGCGCTCACGAGGGCGATGGCAACGGCAATGGCAATGGCGACTGATCGCGGAACCTTCACTGCCTGGGCAGTGTACCTGATGCGACATGCGTGGAATGCGACCGGTGGCCGTCCTAACCTCATGGGACGCCCGTCTGTCGGTCCGGCACGGCCGGACACCATTGGAGAAAGTGACATGAGAATCGGTAACGCGGCCCGGCACGCGATTGTCATCGGTGTACTCACCGTGTGCGGCTCGGCGCATGCAGGCGGCACGCCGGTGACGTTGATCGGCCAGTGGGACGGGTTCGGCGGAACCTACGCCGACGTCTGGGGCGACGGCAACTTCGCGTACATCGGCCACTTCGGCCACGACGCGGTGGACATCGTCGACATCAGCGATCCCGGCAACCTGGTCGCGGTCACGTACCCGCTGTCGGCGCCGAACCAGGGCGCGTCGGCACAGGACGTCAAAGTCGGCGACGGGCTGATGTTCATCGGCATGGAGGGCGGTTCCCAGAGCGTCGAGATCGTGGACGTCCGCGACCCGATGAATCCTCAGCACGTCGGAGCGATCGCCATCCCCGGCTACCGCTCGATCCATAACGTGTTCTACGACAGCGGGTGGCTCTACATCGCCGACAGCGGCTCGACCCGCGTCGGCATCATTGACCTCAGAACGTTCGACCCGGACAACCCGCCGGCGTCACCGATCACCACCGCCGCCTGGATCATCGAGAATGTGGGGATCTCCATGGTCCACGACATCACCGTCGCCGACGGCCGCCTGTACGCCAGCGCCTGGGACAGCGGCCTGTGGATCTACGATGTGACCAACGTGGCCACCGAAATACCGACGTTCCTGGGCAGCACCGGTGGCAACAACACGCACTCGGCATGGCCGACGGCCGACGGCGACTACGTCGTGACCGGCGAGGAACGCACCGGCGGTGGAATCCAGGTGTACCGGATCACCGACAACGGCGGATCGGTGACGCTGGACCTCACCGACAGCCTCGCGTTACCGACGAACCAGGCCGGCAGCGTGCACAACCAGCTGATCGTCGGCTACCGGGTCTACAACTCGTGGTACGGCGCGGGCTTGCTGATCCACGACATCGATCCGGTCACGGGGTTGCTGACCGAGGTCGCGACCTTCAACCCTGCCGGCAACGTCTGGGGCGTCTACCCGTTCCTGGGGCCCGGGCGCGTGCTGCTTTCGAACATGGCCTCGGGGCTGATGATCCTCCAGGTCGGCGACTCGCCGTTGGGCGATATCGACGGCGACGGGCTCGTCGGAATCACGGATTTCCTGATGCTGCTGGCGGATTGGGGCCCGTGCGATCGCCCATGCCCGCCGCAGTGCGCGGCCGATCTCGACGGTGACTGCAACGTCGGCATCAATGACTTTCTGCTGTTGCTGGCGAATTGGAGCGAATAGCCTTGCGAACACGGACGGGTCGTGCATAATGCCGAACTTGAGGTCGGGCCACCGCAAGGACGGCCCACCCGTGCGACCGCGCGTCGAGCGATCACCCGAAACATACCCGGGGGTACCGCCCAGCGGAGCTTCTGTGAGGCTCGAGGCGGTCGCTAGTTATAGCGCTCCGTACGGCCCTCCGGGCCGACACTCGCTTTCGTACGACCCGCCGAATTCGGGTGGCACGGTTGACGTCGCGAAGCGACGTCGGCCGTGGAGCGACACCCAACCACGGCCGACCGAGCTGCGCTCGGTCAACCGTGCCACCCCAGACGTAGACTAAGGACTGTTGCTATGACACCGATCGTGCTCATTTCGTTGCTTGTCGTCTCGGCCCCCATCGATCCGCCCGCGTTGCCCGGCGCGATGGCGCCGGCGTTGAGCAGTGTGGGTGGGGATGTTGCGCTGACGTGGCTCGAACCGGCGAGCGCCGACCTCAAGCGCAGGACCCGGCTTCGTTTCTCGCGGCTCGCGGACGGCGCGTGGAGCGAACCGGTCACGATCGTCGAGCACGACGAGTTCTTCGCGAACTGGGCAGACGTTCCGTGGCTGGCCGAGGCGGGCGACGACGTGCTGATCGCCACGTGGCCGCAGAAGACCGCCGAAGACACTTATGCCTACGACGTCATGGTGGCGCGCTCCGAAGACGGCGGCGCGACATGGCGTGTCCTGGGCCCGGCCAACGACGACAAGACGCCCACCGAGCACGGGTTCGTGTCGCTGGTCCGCGAAGGCAACAACGTGCGCGCGTTCTGGCTGGACGGGCGGGCCATGACGGATGGTCACGGCGGTCACGCGGGGAACGGCCCGGGGGGTGACATGACACTGCGAACGGCCGTCATCGGCACGTCCATCGGGCCGAGCGTCGTCCTGGACGACCGCGTGTGCGAGTGCTGCTCGACGGCGGCCGTCGCGACGCCGGCCGGACCGCTGATCGTCTACCGCGATCGCAGCGACGGGGAGGTCCGGGACATCTCGATCGTTCGTCGCGTCCAGTCTGACTGGACCCAGCCGCGAACGGTGTACGCGGACGACTGGCTCATCGCCGGCTGCCCGGTCAACGGTCCCGCGATCGACGCATGGGACAGCACGGTCGTTCTCGGCTGGTACAGCGGCGCCGACAACAACGGCGTCGTCCGTGTGTCGTTCTCGCTCGACAACGGCGCGTCGTTCGCGGCGCCCGTCACCATCGACGACACGTGGCCCATCGGGCGGGTCGGCGTGCTGGCGCTGTCGTCGAACGAGGCCGTCGTCAGCTGGCTCGATTCCGGGACCGGGGACGGCGCGGTCATGCTGCGTCGCATCGCGGCGGACGGCCGCGTCGGGAAGCCGCTGCTGGCCGCCGTGGCGGGTGTCGGCCGCTCGACGGGGTTCCCGAGAATCGCGCGGGCCGGGTCGGACATCGTTGTCGTCTGGACCCAGGACGACAAGACGACACGGATCCGCGCGATCACGATCCCGATCGCATCGGTGACGATCGACGACGACTAACTGTCACTCGCCCGCCGGTGTTTCGTAGTCGATGTCGTCGCCGGAGTCCTGCATGCCGGGCTTTACCAGGAGACCGAGCGTCACGCCCAGCAGCAAGGAGGCGAGCAGCGTGTCGCCCGCCATCTCCAGCGAGAACTTCAGCGGATAATTCAGCCAGTTCCAGCTCATCAGGTGCGTGCCGATGGCGGTGTACACCCCCAGCAGGACGACGAAGATCACGCGGCCGTGCAGGCCCGGCAGGGCGGGCGCCGCCAGCATCAGCAGGACCGCCGCGGTCGTCGCGACCATGAAGTTCAGGAAGAACCCGATGACGATCGTCCCGAAGCCTTGCGGCGAACCGCCCTTGGGGTCGTAGACGACCAGCGCGATCGGGCCGTCCTTTTCGGCCCGCTTTTTCGCCTCCTTCATCGCGTCCAGCTCGGCGCCCGTGAGCGCCGACTTGTCGATCGAACGGTCTTCACCCGGAATCAGGTACACGCCGCGCTGGGCCTTCGTGAGCTTGAACGTCTGGCGGATCCCTTCCTCGCCCGGGAACTTGTCCATCGTGTGCCATGGGATGAGCGTCCAGGAGATGGAACTCCAGATGAACAGCACGACGGCCCCGGCCAGACCGGCGATTGCAAGACGCTTCATCATTGCGGGAACTCCTTGGAGACCGTCAGGGCATCGCCGCCAGCGAACTGCGGCGCCACGACCATTCCTGGGACTTGGGTTGATCGTTTTCGACGCCCTCGATCCGCACGCGCAACTCGTTGCCCCGCCGCTCGTAGATGATCCGTTGGGGGAAGTCGTGGTCCGGGTTCTCGAACGTCGCCCGCCGAGCACCGCTGTCGACGAGACCGAACGGGGTCGCGGGGCTTCGGCCGCCGGGACTTGCAAGGTAGACGATGCCGTGGGGGGTGCTCTGGATCCGCAGGAATTCCCAGGCGACGGTCCTGCCCCGGACGATCGTCCGGTTGAGCCCGAGCATCGTGCCGCCGGCGGGGCGGGTCCAGTGCTCCTCGGAGCTGCCGTCGCCGTCCACCATGACCCACGAGCCGGTCAGCCAGACAAACCCGGCAAGGTCGCCATGCGGCCCGGTTCCCACGACGGCATCCGCGGTGGACCGGCAGCCGCCAAGCCCGAAGGCCGCCAGCACGATCCAGCACATGATCCGACGCGCCACCATTGATCGCCGGCCATGTTATCCCGCAAACGACTCCCATGTGCCTACGAGCCTCCGTGCCTTGCGATACCATGTCCACCCTTTCCCGGCACCACCCCAGGAGCATGAAACCCATGCGACGTGCGAAGATCGCGATCATCGGCGGCGGCAACGTGGGCGCGAGCTGCGCGTTGTGGGCCGCGAGCAAGCAACTCGGTGACATTGTCGTCCTCGACATTCCGGAAGTGGCGGACAAGGTCAAGGGCCGGATGCTCGACCTCGCCCAGTGCGGCCCGGTCGAGCGGTTCGACGCCGACATCACCGGCACCGCCGACTATGCCGACATCGCCGGCTCCGACGTGGTCGTCGTGACCGCCGGGCTGCCTCGCAAGCCGGGCATGAGCCGCGACGACCTCATCCAGAAAAACGTGACGATCGTCCGGTCGGTCGCCCGGCAGGTGGCGGCGCACGCACCGGACGCCGTGATGATCGTCGTCTCCAACCCGCTCGACGCCATGGTGTACACGGCGTGGAAGTCTTCGGGTTTTCCGACCAACCGAATCGTCGGCCAGGCCGGTTGTCTCGACGTCGCGCGGTTCCGAACGTTTATCGCCTGGGAGCTTGGCGTGTCGGTCGAGGACATCCAGGCGCTGCTGCTCGGCGGCCACGGCGACGACATGGTACCGCTGCCGCGGTACACGTCGGTGCACGGCATCCCCGTCTCCAACCTGCTGCCCGCCGAGACGATCGCGAAGTGCGTCGATCGGGCCAAGGCCGGCGGCGGCGAGATCGTGAAGCTCATGGGCACGAGTGCGTACTACGCACCGGCCTCCGGAACGATCATGATGGTCGAGTCGATCGTGCGCGACAAGAAACGGATCCTGCCCTGCGCCGGCTATTGCGACAGCGAGTACGGCGTCGGCGGCTACTTCGTCGGCGTCCCCTGCGTGCTCGGCGCCGGCGGTGTCGAGAAGATCATCGAGGTCGAACTCGACGACAGCGAGACAAAGCTCATGAACGAGTCGGTCAGCCACGTCAAGGACCTGGTGAAGATCGTCCAGGAGACGTTCCCCGAACTGGCTTGAGCAACTCCGTCGGGCCGCCGCATTCGGGTGGCACGGTTGACGTCGCGAAGCGACGCCAGCCGTGGAGCGACGTCCAACCACGGCCGAGCTCGCTTCGCGATCTCAACCGTGCCACCCAGCGCGGCGGTGCGCGGACGGACGCGTCCTACGCGTCCTTGTCCGCCATCAGCTTGATCATGTCGATACAGCGGGTCGCATAGCCCATCTCGTTGTCGTACCACGCCAGGACCTTGAAGAAGCGATCGTTGAGCTCGATACCCGCGCTCGCATCGAAGATGCTGCTGTGGGTGTCGCCGATGAAGTCGCTGCTGACGACGGCCTGCTCCGTGTAGGCCAGCACGCCCTTCATCGGTCCCTCCGAGCTCGCCTTCATCGCCGCGTTGATGTCGGCGAGGCAGGTCTTCTTCCCGGTCCGGAAGGTCAGGTCCACGCACGACACGTCGACCACCGGCACCCGCAGCGCCATGCCGGTCAACTTTCCCTTGAGCTCGGGGATGCACAACCCGACCGCCTTGGCCGCCCCGGTGCTTGCGGGGATGATGTTGGCGTATGCGTTGCGTCCGCCGCGCCAATCCTTGCGTGAAGGACCGTCCTGCGTCGGCTGCGCCGCGGTGACCGCGTGGACGGTCGTCATGAGTCCCTCTTCGAGGCCGAACTGGTCGTTGATCACCTTGGCGACCGGGGCCAGGCAGTTGGTCGTACACGAGGCGTTGGAGATGATCGTGTGCGTGTTCGGGTCGTACTGCTCGTGGTTGACCTTGTACGCCAGCGTGGGAACCTGGTCGGGGGACTTCGTCGGCGCGGAGATGAGTACTCGCTTGGCACCGGCCGTGAGATGCTTGCCCGCGCCCTCGATGTCCGTGAAGAGCCCCGTGGACTCGATCACGTAGTCGACGCCGAGATCGCCCCACGGCAACTGGGCCGGATCGCGCACGCTCAGGCACGCGGTCTTCATGCCGCCGCACTTGAAGTGATCGGCCTCGGCCTTTATTTCCTTCTCGAAGCGCCCGTGCGTGCTGTCGTACTGAAGCAGGTACGCCAGGCCGTCCGCCGGCACCAGGTCGTTCACCGCCACGAAGTCGATCCCGCCCCGCCGGACACCGGCCCGGTAGACAAGCCGCCCGATTCGACCGAAGCCGTTTATGCCTACCCGAATCGCCATGTGCTCGTTCTCCTGGACGTCTGAGGGGTCGCCATTCTAGAGCAGGTCAACCCCAAGTGTAGCGTTCTGAGTGCGATGCTCTTCGTCGTGGCGGCGCCGGCGGATCGATGGCATATTGCTCATATTCCGAGATTCGGCGACGTCGCTACGGCGGAGATGATCGTGCTCAGAACGCTACGCTTAGGGTTGACCTGCTCCAATGCGAGTCGGCGCCGTCAGCTATCCGCTATCCAGCGGATATCCGGGACCTCCAGATCCGCGTTGGCGCGTCGCGCCATCGCGAACAGGAGATCGCTGAGCCGATTCACGTACCGCACCGCCTCCGGGTTGATCTGCGACATCCGGGTCAGGACGACGATCCGCCGCTCCGCGCGGCGGCACACGGTCCGGGCGACGTGCAGCCGGGCCGCCAGATCGGTCCCGCCCGGCAGCACGAAGTTCTTCATGGGCTCGTTGCCGCCGTCGACCTCGTCGATCCAGCCCTCGACCTCGGTGACATGGGCGGCGGTCACCGGGGCGACCTTCGCGCGGTGCTTTGACTCGGCAGGGGTGGCCAGGTCGGCGCCGAGATCGAAAAGCCGCGACTGAAGCTCCCCGAGGATGGCGGCGAACCGGCTTTGCAGCGGCCGCGCGACGTCACACGCGGTCACGGCCAGGCCGAGCCACGCGTTGAGCTCATCGACGGTCCCGAACGCCTCGACACGCGGATGGTCCTTGCCCGTGCGCTCGCCCCCGAACAAATCGGTCGAGCCGTCGTCACCGCGGCGGGTGTAGAGATCCATGCTGGTTCGGGTCAGTCGAGCGCCGCCGCTCCACTGATGATCTCCATCAGCTCGGTGGTGATCTGCGCCTGGCGTGCACGGTTGTACCGGCGGGTCAGGTTGCGGGCCAGGTCACCGGCGTTCTCGGTCGCCGACTTCATTGCCACCATCCGCATGATCTGCTCGCTCACGGAGGACTCGAGGAACGCCTGGAAGAGAAGGGTCTTGACCGCCAGGGGCATGAGTTCGTCGAGGATGTCGCGGACCGAGGGGCTGAAGTCATACAGCGGCTTCGCACCCGCGGCGGCTTCGTCCGAGGGCACCGACGGCTGCAGCGGCAGCAGCTGAACGATCCGCGGAATCTGCCTGGAAGTGCTCACGAATTGCATGCACGCCACGTACACGGCGTCGTGCCGCCCGGCGATGAAGTCGTCGATGTACGAGCGCGCCATGTGGTCGATCTCGTCGTATCGCGGCTCGTCGCCGACCGGGTGGCTGATGGAAACGGGGATCTCCTTGAACTTGAAGTATCCAACCGCTTTCTTGCCGGCGGTCTCCAGCTCCAGTTCGCGCCCGCGATCGCGCAGTTCCCGGATGTGACGCGACGACACTCGAAGCACATTGCCGTTGTAGGCGCCGCACATCCCGCGGTTGGAGGTAATCACCAGCAGGCGTTCGCGCGACGGCGACTCGACCGGCCCGCCGATCAGCGGGTGCTCGAAGTCGCCGCCGGCGGCGGTCAGCGCCTCGCCGACCAGGCGCCCGATCCGCTCCGAGTAGGGCTTTGCAGCGTTCACCCGCTGCACGGCAGTGGTGAACTTGGCGGTCGCGATCATCTGCATCGTCTTGGTGATGCGCTGGACCGTCTTGACGCCACCGATGCGTTTCTTGATCTCTCGGAGCTGGGCCATGGGGCGGGTAGTGTAGGGAAAAAGGACCGCCGGGGGAGGAAAGACACCTGGTGTCTCTTCTCCCCCGGCGGTCCTCTATTCCCCCCTACCTCAGCACCAGGCCGTCGTAGGACAGTGCCATGCCCTGGGGCAAGGTCTCGTCGAGGGTCGCGTGATCGATGTCGTGGGTCATGTGGGTGAACCAGGTCCGGGTGGCGCCGATCCGGCCGGCGGCGTCGATCGCCTCATCGACCGAGAAGTGGGTGGGATGGCGGCGCGGCCGGAGCATGTCCAGGATCAACGTGTCCAGACCCCGCAACAGGGGCCACGTTTCCGGGGGGATCGCCGAGACGTCCGTGCAGTAGGCCAGCGGCAGCGGTCCGGGCTGGTCCGCGGCGATCCGGCCGGTTTGGTCCAAGGCCTCCAGCCGGTAGCCGAGCACCGGCAGCCGGCCGTGCAGGAACCGCAGCGGTGTCAGGCGCAGACCGTACAGGTCCAGCGGCGTGTCCTGATCGATCTCGTGCGGAATCAGCGTTGCCACGAACGAGTCATTGATGTTCTTTTCGCGAGCGAAGATGTGCCGGTAGATCCGGTTGAGGTGCTGGAGCGTGTGCGGCTCCGCGTAGAGGTCAATCGGCGCCTGCATGACGACATTGAACCGGCGCACGTCGTCGAGGCCAAACGTGTGATCGACATGGTTGTGCGTATAGACGATCGCGTCGCATCGCTGCAGGCCGTGCCGCAACGCCTGGGCACGCAGATCCGGCGCGGTGTCGATCAGGATGACGCGAGGGTTCCCCGACGAATCCAGGAACCGGACGCACGCGGCGGGCCGAGTGCGATTGTTGCGGGGATCGTCCGACGTGCACACCGCGCAATCGCAACCGATGACGGGAACCCCGGCGGAGGTGCCCGATCCCAGGATAAGCAGTTCGACGTCGACGATTGACATGACGCCATCAGGCTAGCGTAGTTTACAATTGCGGGCCCGATCAGACCCGCAGCGCGCTGGTGGCACGGTTGTGCGAGCGCAGCTCGCTCGGCCGTGTCTTCGAACGTCGCACCACGTCCGAAGACACGGCCGAGCTCGCTTCGCGAGCACAACCGTGCCACCCAATGAATCGGCGGGTCGTACGAAAGCGAGTGTCGGCCCGGAGGGCCGTACGGAGCGCTCTAAACGCAGCATAACAGCGCATCACGCAACGCCCCGGCGACGCGGTCCGGGTGTTCGGCGGCGCAGATGGCTCGCGACACGGCGACGCCCTGCGCCCCGGCTTCGACGAGTTGCCCGATGTTCCGGGGCGTGATCCCGCCGATCGCCAAGTGGGGCATCCGGGGATACGCCCGGACGAAGTCGTCCAGGACGCCCCGTCCGGTCGTGGCCGTCCGGGGCTTGGTCGCGGTTTCGAACATGGTGCCGACGCCGCAGTAGTCGGCGCCGGCCGCCACGGCGGCGCTGGCCTCGTCGAGACCGTGCGTGCTCGCCCCGAGCAGCAGCGTGCGCCCGGCCAGGCGGCGGGCGTCGGGGAGCGAGAGATCCCCGGTGCCCAGGTGGACCCCGTCGGCGGCCGCGGCGAGCGCGACGTCGATTCGATCGTTGACGATCACGCTGACGCCGGCGGGGCGCGCGATCGCGATGACCTGGTCCACACGGCGGCGCAGCTCACCGCCTTGCATCTGCTTCTCGCGGACCTGCACACAATCGACACCGCCTTCGATGGCCAGGCTCAACACGTCGCCCCACGGCCGCGTGCAGAGACGCTCCGTGAGCAGCAGGCAGACGCGCCATTGCCGGGCACGGCCGCCGGCCAGCTTCGCGAGCAGCGCACGCTCGGCGTCGTAGGCCCGGTAGCGGAGCGCCTCGATCCGGACGGACAGCGCCGAATCAAAGGTCTTCGCGGTCTCCTCGATCACGCGTAACGCCTCGCCGAGCCGTTTGCCCGCCGCCGTGGCAACCGCGATCAGGCCCGCCCGCTCGTGTTCGCCGTCAGCGGTGACCCCGGTCCCCACGTCGCCGGCAGCATCGCGATTGACTTCCAGCCACCCCTGGGCCAGGCACGCCAGGGCGTTTGCAAGTTCGTGCCGAAGCCCCTTGAGCTCCGCGACAAGCACGGCGTCCTCCACGGCGAACCGCGCGACGTCCTCCATGACCCGCAGCGCTTCGCGGGCGCGGTTTGCGTTGGCGTCGAGGATTCGCGCGACCGGCTGCACGATTCAGGCCTCGACGGCCTCGACCGGGTTCTCTCCCCGCTCGATGGCCGCGATCTTGTTCACGCGACGGGCGTGACGACCGCCTTCGAACGCCGTCGACAACCACGCGTTGACGATGCGGAGGATCTCCGCGTCTTCGGTCAGTGCGTCACCCGCCAGGCACAGGACGTTGGCGTCATTGTGCTGCCGGCTGAGACGTGCCGCCGCCTCGTTGTGGACCAGCGCCGCTCGCACGCCGGCGACCTTGTTCGCGGCGATCGACGCGCCGATCCCGGTGCCGCAGATAATGATGCCGCGGTCCGTCTCGCCGGCGGCGACGGCTTTCGCGACGGACCACGTCACATCCGGGTAATCGCATGGCTCGCCGTCGCAGGATCCCAGCACTACAACGTCGTGGCCGTCGTCGGGCAGACGCTCGGCGAGCACCCGCGCCACCTCGACGCCCCGATGATCCATCCCGAGTGCGATCTTCATCCGTTCATGAATTCCTTGAGGCGGCGCGGGATAATCTCCAGGAAGGTCTGCGCCAGCGCATCATAGGCGGATCGGTCCAGGCCGATGGGGTCGTCGATGTCGGCGTCCGGATCGAGCCGCACCACGCGATCGGCGGCCTTGTCGCCCGCCGCGGCCCTGGCCGCCCGCACGTGTCCCTCGGTCATCCCGAACACGATGTCGGCGTTGCGTACCATCTCACCGGTAAGCGGCGTGGACGTCCCGGTATGGTCGATGCCCAGTGCCGCGAGCGCCTGCACCGCTTCGGGCGTCGGCCGGGAACCGCCACCGGTCGCCACGCCCGCCGAGGCCACGAAGAACCCGGACCCGTCGCCGAGGAGGCCTTTGTCCAGGAGTGATCGGGTGATCGCTTCGGCCATCGGGCTGCGGCAGGTGTTACCGGTGCACACAAAGAGGATTGTCTGCATGGTGGCTCCTGCCCCCGGTCCCCAGCGGGCGACCGCATCGGTGATCCTACCGTAGGGCCCCGGCGGCCTGTCGGCCCCCCGAGGATCGCAATGACTTACGTTTGACGGTACATTACGGGCGAGGTCGTCATCAGCCTCGAATTGGATCGGGAGCATCCTGTGGAATTCGTCGATCGCGACGAGGCAATCAAGGCACTGAAGGAACAGGGGCTGCGCGAGGTTCCCGACGGCGAGGACATCATCGGCCTGGCCCTTGAAGACAGTGGCAATGTCGTGCACCTTCACCTGTCGTTCGGCCAGAGCGCCTGCGTTCCGCGCGAAGGTGCGGAAGTCGTCCAGGTCGAGATGGACCAGTTGCCCGATGCGGTGGAGCACTTGCTGCACAAGCTCCACCTGTCGCAGGTGCTGCTCATCCCGGTCGGCAAGTGGCGGAAAGTCTTCGACGCCGTGGCGTTCAGCCTCGCCGACAATGAGGATTGGCAGGCCGTCGACACGGCGGCGACGGTCGTGCTCAACACGCGCGACCCGCTTCTGGCCGAGCCCCTCGACTTCCACACCATCAACGCATTGATCGGGGCGTTGCTGCACGACGCGGAAAACCCCGACCAGGGGCTCATGATCACCACGACCACGGCACCCCTGATGGTCGAGATTGTCCCGGACGCCGCCATCCGCGTTTCGATCGGCGATCCGGTGCTCGCCGACGAAGTCCTGGAGACCTTCGGATCCCTCCGGTGAGCGGCGGCCCGTCCGTCGCATCGGCGGTCGGATTTGCCCTCCAGCCGGCACGCCGATCGACCGATAAACCTGCGAGTTGAGTCCCGTTCCAATGCCGAGGGCCAGAACGTCATGCAGATCCTCATCGACGATCTCCCCTGCGATATGGACGCCAACACCGTCGGCGAGGCGATCGAGGGCGCCGCGGATCTCGCCCGCGACCGCGGTCGCCTCATCGTCGACGTGACCGTTGACGGCGACCGGTGGACCGAAGCCGACCTGGCATCGACCGGGCGGCAGGCCCAGACGGCCCAGGTGATCCGGTTCGCCAGCGCCGAGCCCGTCGAGCTGGTGCGCCAGACGCTCGAGGACGCCGGCAACGCGCTCACAAACGCCGATGCCCTCCAGCGCGAGGCGGCGGAACTGCTGCAATCCGACGACGCCGCCGTTGCGATGGATAAGCTCGGCGAAGCCATATCCATATGGCTCGGCGTGCAGAAGGCGATCGTGAGCGGCGCCCAGCTCGTCGAGCTGGACCTCGACACCATGACCGTCGGCGGCAAGCCGCTGCCGGAGGCCATCGCCCGCCTTGCCGACCGCCTCGGTGCCGTTCGAAACGGCCTGAAGCAAAGGAATGCGATCGATCTGGCGGACACGCTCCTGTACGAGTTCCCACCGATCGTCGAGGAATGGCGTCGTCTGCTCTCCGAACTGCAGGAGCGGATCGCGCCGCCCGAAGCGACGCAAACAGGCGGAGAGTCGAGCGAATGACCATTGCTTCCCAAACCCGGATGATCGACGAGCTGACCGAGGAAGCGGCGACCGCACTGGCGGGGAAGCATCACTTCAAGGCCGAGGCCCTCGCACACAAGGCCATGCTCCTGTCGCACGAAGACGGTGACTTCGAGCGCATGACACTGACCATACCGACGCTGCGGGAGGCCCGGCTCTGCCGCCTGGACGCGGCGATGAAAGTCGGCACCCTCCAGGTCGTCGACGTGCCGTTCGAGGACGACGTCACGATCGAACCGGGTTGCTACCTGCTTCAACCGCCGCTCGTCGGCGCCCACGCTCGGCGTCTGCGACTTCTGGCCGTGAGCCGCGAGATCGATGCGGTCGTGCTGTGCCGCGAACCCGTCATCCGGCTGGGGCTCGTCCCGTTTGTTGCGCTGGGAACCGGCGCCACCGTGCGGACAAAGATGAAACTCCCCGCAGACATTGAGAACCCCGATCTCGACTGGTTCATGACCGCCCTGGAAGCCCTGGGCGAGGCGGCGGCCGAACTCGACCCGGCCATGAACGTCCAGAAGCGCGTCAACGCACTGCTGCCGCGCGTGGACGCGATTCCCGAACACGCGGGCCTGCATCAGTTCCTCGAGGACTCATGCCGCGAGGCCGCCGAGGCCCTCGCCGACAACGGGAAACCGTGAGCCTGCGAGAGGCGTCGCTGCGGCCACGACGACGACGTTGGATCATCGCCATCGTGCTGCTGTCCGCGACGGCGGTCGCCGATCACTGCGGGTGGCTGCTGGCGCGCGGCCAGGACGACATGACGGCGTACCACGGCATCCGGGCGCGCGTGAACCGGGTCATCGACGGCGTCACGTTGGAAGTCGACATACCCGACAGCCTGTACGACCGGCGGATGACTCGCGTGCGTCTGTGGGGGGTCGACAGCCCCCGGCCCGCCGGTCCCGAGCGGTATGCCGAGCCGCTGGCGGGTGATGCGGAGCAACTCGCGACGAAGCTGACCCACGGCCGCATGGTCGTCCTGAGCCTGGAAACCCAGCGCACCCGCGGCCCGATGGGGGCCGTGCTCGCGCACGTGCGTCTGCCCGGCGGCGCGAGCCTCAACGAACGAATCCTGGCCGAAGGCCTTGCACGAGCCGACGAGCGGTGGCCGCACGCGCAGCTCACCCGGTACGCCGAAATCGAGCGGTCCGCGAGACGGATAAGAAGGGGGCAGTGGTCAGATATCGGTGATCGGTGATCGGTGATCGGTCCGAAACCGACAACTTCCTAATGTCCATACCCATGTCTATGTCCACGCCCATACCCATGTCCATACGGGTATCCGACTTCCTCGTGGTCGCTGCCGATCATGTAGCCGACACCGGCCCCGACGCCCGCACCGATCAAGGCGCCGGTGTAGGCACGATTGTTGCAGCCGCCGAGCATCGTGACGGCTGCGAGCAGGGCGGCGAGGGAAGCCGCCAGTGTTCCGCGATGGCGACGTGAAAGATCGGTTCGTGTTGTGCCTGTCATGCCTGTCATGGCGAATCTCCTCATCGATTGCGTCCGTTGTCCTCGACACGGTGAGGAGGTCGGCCATTCCCGGCCCGTGGCCCTTCGGGCTCAGTAGTCGTAGCGGCCGGTCGTGCAGGCCGGGCACTCGCAGGGCCGGTACCACTCGCGTGGCTCGCGGCGACCGTAGTCGCGGTCGATCTCCTGGCCGATGACGGCCCCGAGGAATGCCCCGGTCAGCACGGCCTCGGTGGTCCCGCCGGCCACGGCCCCGAACCACCCGCCCAACAGGGCCCCGTTGACGGCGTTGCATCCGCTGAGCATCAGGGTGATGCCGATACAGACCGCTGCGGCGGCCGCACGGCGTCCGGAAGATCGAGCTGTCCTGTGTTTCCGGTTCATCGGGTGTGGGCCCTCACGATGTGCAGGGCACGGCAAGTTGGCAATTAAGACGCCCCCTCGTCCAAGCGATTCCGAACGATCCGCGGTTTTTGCCGTACCGGGAGAGGACCGGGAGGGTTTCGGAAGCTGCCCCGGCGGCGATGGCCACGGCAGCCTCGTCCGATAGATACGATCTCACGCTCACTGGCGAGGAGGAACCATGGCCATCGAAGTACGCGTCTCGCGTGGGTATGCCTGGCGGATGATCATCATCGCGGTGGTCAGCCTGATTTTCGGACTGTGGGGCGTGTACGACTACGTCCACGCCATCCCCCACGCCCAGCAGCAAGCAGATCGCCTGGACCTGCTCCGTATGAGCAAGGACGCGTTGGAGACCCCGCAGGCCGGCGGCCAACTGAACCCGGAAGCGAAACTTGCCCATGATGCGGTCGTCGCGGAACTCACCGAGGTCCTGCAGCAGGAGCTCGCCGCATCCGGGAGCCAGGATGGCCCGGTCACCGACCCCGAACAATTCCGGGAGGCTGCCGCAGCCTTCCGCGAACAACTGGAGTCCAACGGCGATCTGCTGTGGGTCGGCCGGCTGGCGACCATCCGTGACGGGCTGGTGGCGGAGCGTGGAGAGGTTCTGACCGAAGCCGACTACCCCAGGGCATACGCGGCGTACACCCAGTCACAGGCGGCGATCAAGGAACTCGGCGACATCACCGCGCCCGGCAAGTACGACCGGGCCGTACAGTGGGCGTTCATCTCATGCCTGCCGTGCGTGCCGTACTTCGCGTGGATGTTCCTCGCCACCAGGCGTCGCGTGTACCGGCTCGACGACGACGGCACCCTGCACATGCCGGAAGGCACGTGGGTCCGGGGTGACATCGCCGACATCGATATGAGCCGCTGGATGGCGAAGTCGATCGCACGGGTCGTGCACAGCGACGGCACCCGGATCAAGCTCGACGACTACAAGTTCCGCGACCTGCACCTGATCATCGGGGCCATCGCCTCCAAGCTGCGACCCGACAAGTGGACCGCCGAGGCGAAGCCCATCGACGCGAAGACCGATGCGGCGACCGGGGCGGACGAGGCCGCGGCGACCGCCTCGACGGACGCGGGCTGAAATCGCGGCCGGCGGCCTCCGAACAAGGTTTCCGAGGAGGCCCGCCATGAGCTTCGTGATGAGCGCCCAAGGTCCATACGCCGAGCCCGCTGCCAACCCGATCAGCGATATCGATCGCCACTTCGGCGTCGGCATCCACCTTTCGCCGCTGGCCGCGTTCGTCGTCGGACCGCTGATCCTGGCCCCCCTCGTGCTGTGGCTCATTCGCAAGGACAAGTCGCTGTTCGTGGACGACCACGGCCGCGAGACGATCAACGCGCTGATCTCCTTCGTCATCTACAACGTCGTGGCGGTCGTCACGGTCGTCGGGATCATCGCCCTGCCGGTGCTGTACATCGTCGGCGTGGTCAGCCTCATCCGCGGCGCCGTCGCGGCGGGCCGCGGTGATTACTTCCGGTACCCGATGACGATGCGGTTCCTTTCTTGAGCGCTCCGTACGGCCCTCCGGGCCGACACTCGCTCTCGTACGACCCGCCGGATTCATGGGTGGCACGGTTGACGCCGCGCAGCGGCGTCGGCCGTGTCTTCGGACGTCGAACCACGGCCGAGCTCGCTGACGCGAGCTCAACCGTGCCACCCATCGCATCAGGTCTGGCCGGAC
>SMVB01022832.1_pt1 | contig 17549 bp, 13 predicted proteins | sample 2456461 | NCBI WGS metagenome assembly SMVB01 (sample SAMN11095934, study PRJNA526329) | marine sediment metagenome | biome: Marine sediment; feature: Surficial sediment; material: Deep marine sediment; isolation source: Hadal surficial sediment | place: Pacific Ocean | collected 2014-05 | depth...
AGCAGCGCTACAACCGCATTCGTAGACCCGCATTACATTCAAGCAAGGCCAAGTCTGATTTCAAAGGTGCGGCGCGCGGACCTCGTGATTTGCAGCGGTGCTCAACTGGAAATCGGCTGGCTTCCGGTTCTCTTGCAGAAAGCGAACAATCGCGACGTGATGCCAGGCAGCTTAGGCTATTTCGAAGCCAGCAGTTTTGTACTCAGACTCGACGCGACCAGCAATACCGACCGGGCACAAGGAGACATACATCCATTTGGTAGCCCGCATGTTCAAACAAACCCGCATAACATCACATTAGTTGCCGCAGCGCTTGCCGAACGCATGCAGCAGCTGGACCCGGAAAACAAAGACGCAATCGCAGCACAGGCGGCGGATTTTTCGAGTCGCTGGGTAGACGCGATCGCGGGCTGGGAAGAAAAAGCGGCCCCGCTTCGCGGCAAGCAAGCAATAACGCACCACAAGTCGTGGGTATATCTTGAGCGCTGGCTCGGGATTGAAGAAGTTGCCAATCTTGAAGCGGTGCCAGGCTTACCGCCGACAACCGCCCATCTGAGCAAACTGGTGTCACAATTCAGTGACGGCGGCGCGGATTTTATTATCCGTTCTACCTATCAGGACGACAGGCCTTCGAACTGGCTCCAGAGCCGCACCGGCATCGAAGCCGTCATGCTGCCCCTGACCGTGGGAGGCACTGACAACGCCACAGACCTTTTCACGTTATTCGATGACATCATCGATCGACTACTGCAGGTGTCACAGCCATGAGTGAGTTGCTCGACTGGACTATCATCGGCCCGGCACTGGTCGCCGGACTTATCGTCTTGAGTACTCATGTTCCACTCGGGCAAGAGGTGCTAAAGCGCGGCATCATCTTTATCGATCTCGCCATCGCACAGGTTGCCGGCCTTGGTGTAATCGCCGCGCATGGTATGCAATGGGAGCCAAACGGCTTCGAAGTTCAGATTTTTGCCGTCGGGGCGGCTCTTTTGGCCGCTTTGGGGCTGCACTGGACCGAGAAGCGCTGGCCAAAGATTCAGGAACCGCTGATCGGCGTGCTGTTTATTCTCGCCGCCACCGGCGGCATCTTGTTGTTGTCCGGCAATCCTCATGGCAGCGAGCACCTGAGAGAACTTCTTGTCGGGCAAATTCTCTGGTCGACCTGGTCGTCACTATTGCCGATCGCTATGCTCTATACCGCTGTGCTGGTTATCTGGTTTAGTTTTCGGGACAAACTCCGAGGACTGGGCTTCTACATCACGTTCGCCATTGTTATTACGGCATCCGTTCAGGTGGTCGGCATTTACCTCGTGTTCGCGAGCCTGATCATCCCGGCGCTGGCGACGGCAAAGCTACGCTTTGGAAATCGACTGGCCATAGGATATATCATTGGTGGCCTTTCGTATTTTGCGGGAATCGTTTTGTCATCAATTTTCGACCTGCCGACAGGCGCAATTATCGTGTGGTCGATGGCGGCGATTGCACTGCTTGCGGGTCTCTCGCTATCAAAAAAACAAATCGACTGATCGCTTATGAGGGATTGTTGCCGACTGCCTTGTCGTAATACGGCCGCCACCAACCTATCGTCAGCGGCACCGCTATGTTCAGGAAGAAAGCGGTAATCATCAGCGTAAAAAACGCCTGGACGTTCAGGATATGGTGCTGCACGTAGGCAATATCCATAACCACGAACGCCAGCTCGGCACGACCCAACATACCGAAGCCGATCATCAGGCTTTCTGCCGCGTTCATGCCGCTTGTATATCGGGCAGCGAGACCGGCCGAGGCTACTTGCACTACGAATATACTGACGGTCAGTATCGCCGCGTACGGGAGCACCTCCATGAACACGGACGATTCGAATACGATCTTGGCGCCAAGGTTGACGAAAAAAACGGGGCCGATCCAGGAGAACGCCGCATTGTCGATAATGGTTTTGGTCTCCTGAAATACGTTTAGCTTTCGTTTGCCGATTTTCGAGGCGTCCGAACGCTCATCGATGTTGAAATATTCCTCTCTTATAATCAGACCGGCCATGTAAGCGCCCACTGCAGGATGGAACCCGAAATAATGCGCGATCAAGCCGACAACAAGTGCAACCAGCAAGATACCCAACGTTGCGTACCGGCCTTCATCGAACGTTAGTATGTGCTTGACGCCAAGGCGCCCGAGCAAGGGTACATGCCGAAACCATCCTTTCGGTTCGTGCGGAAAAATCCACAATCCGATGATTGTTACGACGACGAAAAACAATACCGCCTTGCCACCCGTTGCCAGCATCGACACCAGCGTCACGGTCCCGTCTCCGGTGACGTAGGGCACCAGGACTGCAACCATGAATAGTGTGCCGATGTCGTCCAGCACGGCAGACGCCATGATTCGCGTTGCGACTGGCGTGTTGTGCAGACCGACGCTCTTGAGTGTCACCATGGTCAACGATACCGCCGTCGCGGTCATGGTTAGCCCGCACATCAACGAAATATTCGGGTCATGCCAGATCTGCTCCGCGACGACATAGGCGGCCGCAAATGGTGCCAGCGCGCCGAACAGCGCTATGCCCCAGCTCTTCTTGACGCTGCTAATGAAGCGGTCAGTCGACTCCTCAAAACCGAGGGCGAACATGATGAATATGATGCCAAGCTCGGCGAATTCGGTGATGAAGCTGCCGCTTTCTTCTGGAATGATTCCGAGGTTGACGAGGATAAAACCGACGAACAGAAAATAAAGCACTGGCGTAAGCCGCGTTTTCTTCGCGGCAACCACGGCCGCGAAAACGCCTGCCCAGATTATTGCAAGGTGAACCAGGGGGCTCATCAGTACGACTCTCGCCGGTCGCTGCTAGCGCCGGCGCCCCCCACGTGAAGCACCACGCGACCTGTTGTAATTGCTGGTCCGCTGGCTGCCGTGTTGCCGATTGTTATAGCTGTGGTTCAACTGCTGGCTGGTTGATTTGTTAGCGCCGCCATAACTCGATTGCGTCGGCTGCCGGGTTGTTGTTGGCTTGGTTTGTTGCGTTCGTATCTGGCTAGTCGATCTGTTGTCACTGCTCGGTTGGCTGGTCGGTCGTTGTGCTGTCTGCATCTGGCTTCGCTGACTGGAGCCTTCCCAGCCATTTTTCGTTTTTTGCTCCCAGCCGCCCTGATCGTTTCGTCGATGCACGTTGCCGTCACGGTCCGAATAGACATTATTGGCACGCCCGGTGCTCGGTGCTGCGGAAGCCTTGTTTCTCGCCGGGCTTTGTTGCGTGGAACGTGCCTTGTTACGTTGATTGTTGTACATGTTCTGCTTGCCGGAATTTCGCTGCCCGGCCCGATAACCCGCGCGATACCCTGCTCTGGCACCATGCCGGTAGCCATGTCGATAGGCGTGCCGGTAACCGTGGTAGCGAGATGGTCCCCAGAACCCGCCGCCATACCAACTGCCGCGACCAATATAAAAAGTGAACGGCCCATTCGAATAACTCAGGCCGAAGTTCCACCCGGTGTAAGGGTTGTAACGCACATGAAAACCCCAGGTAGCCGGGCGCGGGTAGTAATAGGATCCATACCAGTACGGGTAATAATAGCCGGTTCCATATACGACGGTCGTGTTGTAGACATAGGTGCCAGTGTAGCCAGGCGAATAACCCACATAAACGACGTCGGGCGTGTAGTCATAAATCCTGACGTAGGTGACGTTGTACATCGGTGACGTCGGCGGGATAGTGTAGATAATGTCCGGGACAGACGTTGCAACAACCCATGGTCCCGTCGCGTTGCTCGACACAAACCAGACGGCATCATCGACAGCGTAGTAACTGGTGCCCGTCTGTATGACCGGCGTCGGCGAATTCTTCGCATACGACATTGTTGTTTCTTCGATCGCTTCGAACTGCGGCTTGCCGTCGTACTCTACGTCGAGGCTGGCCTTGTCCCGTTCAATCGTCGCGGTCTGCGGAATCTGCGCATCCAGAACCGCCTCAATAGCCAGATCCGTTCCGGGCACAGCGTAAAGAACCGTGCCCATCTGGCTGTCCTCCGGTATTGCGGCGAAGTCGTCCGGCAGATCTTCGCCAGCAACATAATTCCAGGGACCATCCATGGAATTCGCAGAATACCAGCGACCGGCCAGTAACACGTAATGTTGCTGGTTTGAAAGGTGCAGAAACACATCACTGTCCGTGTTACTCATGTACAAGAGTTCAGTTCCGGATATTGGTGTGTATTCCGGCGCACCACTGCTCGAAATCAGTTCCGTTGGTTCGGTTGCGACGATAATCTTCGGCGGCGGGCCCGGTTCTTCATCGCTGTCCTCGTCGTCGCTTTCCTCAGGCTGCGGCGCCAGCGCAGCAACTTCTTTGGGGACCAAAGTCGCTACTGTCCAGCTTCCCTTCAAATCCGATGCGCTGTACCACGTTTTCGCATCGGCATTAAGGTAGTAGGTTTTTGAATCCAGCAAGATCGTGAACGGCGTATTGATTACCCGCATGAGCTTGCTGCCCCCTTCTTGTTTGAGGCGAGGCTCACCGTCAATCAGGATCAATACAGCGGGGTCCGGCTCGAAAAGGATAACAGGAGCATCCGTGCTGATTTGATTACTCGTTCGAATTTGCTGATCGCGAAGCTCCAGAGACGCAAGCAGGCGGTCCATCGAAATCGTCAGGCCCCATTTCGGAATTTCGGATTCCAACAATATCTTTAGCTGATCCGCCAACGCTTCGTCTTGTTCCTGGAGGCGTGTTTGCGTCACTGTGATATCCACCAACGTGGCAGTGCGCTCATCCCGGTCCGTATCGAGCCGCGACTTGAACCAGACGACGCCGAATATCGGCGCTTCTGCATCGTTGAGCTCGACGGCCAAAGCTGACCGGGCGGTCACAATATTTCCTTCCAGTGATTCCGGCTGGGGCTGATACATCACGACAGTCCCTTTCTTTGTCTGGATTTCCCGGGGCCATGGATTATCGACTTCGTCATCGCAGTAGCCTGCAGTGCCCACACCAAAAAACAGCAAAGCCAGTACGACTAAAGATAAACGATGCTCCATGGATGCTTCCTTGATTCTGTACTAACGTATTTTGAGGAGAACTCTCGAACCCGCGATTATACAGATGATAATATGCACGCTGCACGAGATGCAGCGATTCCGGAGACGTAATGCGTAAAAAGATCTTAAAGATCCTGGCAGCGATAGGCCTGTTGAGCCTGGCATTTGTTCACTGGTTTCTTCCGGCGATCGTCGAAAGCTCCATGAACGTTGTCCTGCCGCACACCGCCTATCAGATACGGCCAGCCGCGGCCCGCCTCCACGAGTCACTGTTCATTGCCGATTTGCACACCGACTCACTGCTCTGGAAACGCAACCTGTTAAAGCGATCTGATACTGGCCAAATCGATTTACCACGACTCCAGGAAGGAAACGTCGCCTTGCAGGTTTTCTCGGCAACAACCAAGAGCCCGTCCGGTCAGAACTACGACCAGAACACCGGGGACTCCGACAACATTACGCTGCTTGCCGTCGTACAGTTCTGGCCCATATCAAGCTGGGGCAGCCTTTACGAACGGGCACGTTACCAGCTGCAAAAACTGTGGTCCTTTGCAGAGAAAAGCGACGGTCAGCTCGTTGTTATTCAAACGAAGTCGGACATGCGCTCATTCGTTGAGCGCCGCGCAGCGGGAGAAAACATAACTGCGGGCGTATACCTGATCGAAGGCGCTCACCCGTTTGAAGGCGATATCGAAAACCTGGATCGGCTGTTCGAACAAGGCCTGCGCGTGTCCGGCCTGACGCACTTCTTCGACAATGAACTGGGCGGATCATTGCACGGCATCAGTGGCGAGGGACTGACCCCGTTTGGCAAGCAAGTTATTGTGCGAGCCGGCGAATTGGGGCTGATCATTGACGTCGCCCATGCGTCTCCTGCCATGGTCAGTGACGTGCTTGAGATATCCGAGCGACCGGTCATCCTGTCGCACGGTGGCGTTAAAGGTGTATGCGACACTAATCGCAACCTTGAAGACTCGTTGATGCTCGAAATTGCGGATAAAGGTGGAATTCTGGGCGTTGGTTTCTGGGATGGGGCAATTTGCGACGCTTCACCACTGGGCATTGTTCGTGCCATTCGATATGCCATTGATCTTATGGGTATCGATCATGTTGCCCTTGGTTCCGACTACGACGGCGCAGTAACGACCTTGTTGGACACATCGGAACTCGCCATTCTCACACAGACGATGATGGACGAAGGATTTTCGGTGCAGGAGATTCGCAGCGTGATGGGCGAGAACGTCAGGCGCTTTTTGCTTGAAAATCTTCCTGACTAGCTTGAGCTGGTTTCGCTGTTTTGACGTGATCCGCGATCAGGTCAGCAATACGATCGCACAACTTTGGCGGCAGGTCATGACCCATGCCGTCAATCAATTCCAGCTTTGCCCCGCGTATCTGCTCGGCGGTGTGTATGCCACACTCGACCGGGACCAGTGGGTCTTCCTTTCCATGGATAACCAGCGTAGGCGCAAGAATCCGCTTGAGTAATTCGACCCGACTGCCATTTGCGGCTATCGCGGCAACCTGCCGCATGAATCCTTCCGGGTAGTAGCTGCGTTTAATGCTGGCCTCGGCCAACTGGCGCAATTCTTCGTCGCTTCGTTGAAACCCCGGGCTGCCGATTGTTCTGTAGCTTTGCATGATTCGTTGCACAACGGCTTCTGGCTGGGATGCATCCGGCCGTGGCGCGAGCAACATCTTCCTTACTTCGGCGCTGGCCGCGGGCAACGAAGGATCGCCACTCGTTGACATTATTGACGTCAGCGACATGCTGCGATCAGGGAAGCGGCCTGCAATTAGTTGGGCAATCATGCCGCCCATGGACGCGCCAACTATATGTGCCTCATCGACGTTAACAGCATCCAGCACGCCGATTGCATCATCGGCCATATCATCCAGCGTGTAAGGAACCCGCAGCGAAAGGCCGAGTAGCCTGGTAATCGCGAAACGGGCCAAGCCCGGTGCTCTTTCGCCATGAAACTTGCTCGACAGTCCGACATCGCGATTGTCGAATCGAATAACCCGGAAGCCATAACCGGCCAGTCTTTCACAAAACGGCAAGGACCAGGCGGTCATCTGCGTACCCAGGCCCATGATGAGCAGGATTGCGGGTGCGTCAGTTGCACCGAATTCGTCGTACTCTATCTCAAGTCCATTTGCTGATATTTGTGTCATTTGGAATTCGCGCCTTTCATTATTGGAATTTGTGAGTCCTGCAATGCCACAAGATCATGCGACACAAGGGCGTCTTTTTCCTAGTGTCATACGACGAATGATCAAGCTACGAATTTAATCGGTGACCATAGTCTGCGCACCTGAAATGAACTTGTCACGAGCCTCATCATTCTCGTCTTTCAACAGTGCACTCAGGTCCTCGGGAACGGCGATACCTTTTTGACAGCCCGGTCGTTGCTCCAGTTGATCGAGCCAGCGCTGCAGATGCGGCAAGTCGCTGACATCGACTCCCGACCAGGCATGGGTTCGGGCCCAACACCAGTTTGCGATGTCGGCGATGCTGAAATCGCCTGCAAGATATTCATGATCTTGCAGGCGACTATCAAGTACGGTCATCAATCTCTTGGATTCGTTTTGATAACGATCGATCGCCGGCTGATATTTTTCTTTCGCGTAACGAAAATAGACATTTGCCTGGCCCATCATCGGTCCAAGCCCGCCCATCTGAAACATGAGCCATTGCGTGACCAGCGATGATCCTTTCGCGTCACTGGGCATTAACTTGCCTGTTTTCTGCGCGAGGTACAAAAGAATGGCGCCGGACTCGAAAACCACGAAACCATCGGCATCATTGTCGACGATAGTCGGAATGCGAGCATTTGGATTTAGCGCGATGTAATCCGGATGGCGCTGCTCGCCCTCCAGAATGTTTACACGTTTGACGGTGTAAGGCAGCTTAAGCTCTTCAAGCACAACCGACGCTTTCCAACCGTTTGGCGTTGGCGCGGTGTAGAGATCGATCATGATTTGCCCCTGAGGGCTGGACTGTCTATCAGACTTGTAAACCCGCAAGCTCAGCCGGAGTAATGCGCAATGCGTCGGCGACCCGATTGAAGAAGTCGATCTCCAATACGCTGATCTTGCAATCGCTTTTGATCACTTCCGCCAGTGCGCTGACGATCTTGCGCCGATCTTCCTCTCGCAACTTGCCTTGAATGCTGCGCAGATATTTTCGAAGTGGCGTTGTTTCGTACAGCTCGGTACGGGCGGCCCTTCGAACATCTTGCGAGCTGACTTCTTCGCCGGTTTCGCGCTTGATAATGCCCTGGATTGTCGAAATCTCGGCGGGGTCAATATTGGCATCGGCACTTGAGGCTCGCGCCAGCGTCATCAGCAGCGCCTCCCCATACAGAGCAATTTGCTCTTCATCGTCCGGTGCAGATTCTCCAAATATTTTCAGTACGCTACTAAGATCGGCGATTGCCATAGTCTGGTCTCTCTATATGTAATTATTATTCAGGCCTGATCAGCGAGTATACACATCGCGATCCAGCGAGTGAATCCGCCACCCGCGTTCATTGCGCCTTTTTTAAGTGCTTTGCTCAGCCCAAAGCCTTACAAAATCCCTTTGTTTACAACAGATTCGAGCTCAGCCATCAATTCCTCGTCGTCATACCGGGCCGGGCTGAGTTGAGTCGCGTAACCGGGCAGGTCGCCCCCTGCAATCCACGCGGCACCGATAGCACCGACAGCACAAGCCGACATACTGCCGAAACCGGACAATGCACCAGCAACAAAGGACCCCGGCGCACCACACGGACCGATGAGCGGCCAGTTCTCGCGGGTCATCGGATAATAACCGCCGTAGTGAGTCCAGCGGGACGGAAAAGACTCCAAGTACTGTTTCAATGCCGGATTCAGTGCTGCCGTCCCACGCAGCACGATTTCAGGAAATTGCTCATTGAACAGTGGCTCGTTAGCCAGGTCCTGTTGCGGTTGGCTTATCTCGCTGTTGTAGGCCCAGCCGAGTTTCACCCAACTGCCGGTGTCGCCGCCGTCCGGACGACAATGTGTAACACCCGGAATCGGCCGGGCCAGCCATGCCATCTCGGGATCTTCGGCAAGCATCTCGCGCTCGTCGGGGCTCCAGTCCAAAGTCTGTTCGTCCAGGTCGATGGAAAACGGAAGATCTCTGGGAATCGCGCCAAGCTCGTCGTCGAACGCGATCTTTTGCTGGAATACATTTTGAATCGGAAGATCGTTGCCGAGCATCGCGGCCAGTTCCTTTGCAAACGGTCCCGCCGCGTTTACGACAATATCGGCGCTGACTTGTTCGCCGCCGTCAAGGTCGATGGTGAATTTGCTGTTGTGTTCGATACCCCTGACCGTGGCAGACACGCGCTTGCCACCCGCTTCCTGAATCTGCTCGAGCATGTACTGACCCATCTGTTGGCTGCTTATGCTGCCTGCTCTTCGGATGTGTATAACGTTCGCAATGTCCTTGCTGAATGACAGAAACGTATCGCGGATCAAACTCTTGTTCGTGATTACGTCGACGCCGTCCGGAGCTTGCTGCCAGTCTGCTGAAATTGGAGGCTCGTAGGATCCAGGCGAAGAATCGTTTCGAAATCGAATCCCGTCTTTCTCTGCACCGTCAAAGCATAAATGCAATTCGCCAAGCAGATCGTCGATATCCGAACGGCGCGTTGCCAATACGTATCCGCGCCGGGTCATGTTCAGGACATTTGCAGAGTCGAGCGCCAGTTGCTCCATGAGATCGATGCTGTAGTTTGTAAATTCGGCCATCGTCGGGTGCGGCCACCAGTTGCGATAGTTGTCACCGGACTGCGCACTCGTAAAACTCATCGGTTGCCTTGAGTCGATCAGCAGCACTGAGCTCTTGCCGTGTGTCTTATACAAATAGTACGCGGTTGCGATACCTGCAACACCGGCACCGATTATTGCGATTTCTACTTCACGATTAGCCATCGAAATTCGTTCGAAACCACCCCTCGTCCAGAAGCGCGTGAGTATGTAGTAGCGCGCCATTCTAATCTACTCGATATGACGCCGAAGCACATGGCTTTTCCAAGAGCACTCGAAAAGACACTACTCGCTGTTGGAGCGCCTCCACAGGCGCGATTGCTTTATCGCCCGATTGATCTGCAATCTTGCTATTCTTCGCCCCGGGGAGAGTCGCATGGCCAGATCATTCATCCAGGAACTGAAAAGACGAAACGTATTTCGCGTTGCCGCGATCTACCTGATCGTCAGCTGGCTGCTAATACAGGTCGGCGACGTGATGTTTCCGGCGTTGCGATTGCCCGAGTGGACAACCTCGATGTTGGTGGCGTTTCTGCTGCTGGGTTTTCCGATCGCTCTGATACTGTCCTGGGCTTATGAAGCAACACCGGAAGGCATAAAGCGAACCAGCGACGTCGCGCCAGACGAGTCGATAACGGATTTAACCGGGCGCAAGATCAATTACTTTATTATTGGTATCCTCGCCATTACTGTCATTTTTCTCGGCGCCCGGGAGTTGTTGAGAGACGAATCCTTACCGTCGAACAGCCCGGCAATCCGGGACAAATCCATCGCAGTCTTGCCCTTCGCCAACCGGAGCGCGGCCGAGGAAAATGCCGAGTTCTTCGCCGCAGGAGTGCACGATGAGTTGCTTACGCTGCTGTCAAAAATCGGCGGCATCAAAGTAATTTCCAGAACGTCGGTCGAAAGCCTCAGCGACGGGCTCAGCATTCCGGAGATTGGCGCATTGCTTGGCGTTGCCACCGTGCTCGAAGGACAAGTACAACGTGCCGGTAATACCTTGCGGATCAATGTGCAGTTGATCAATGTAGCCGAGGAGGACCACCTTTGGGCAACCACTTACGACCGCGAGCTAACTGCCGGCAATATTTTTGAAGTTCAAAGCGAGATTGCCAGAACGATTGCCGCCTCTCTACACGCGGAACTTTCGGAAAGTGACGAGAACCTGCTCGACGCCGTTCCAACTGAAAATACCGAGGCTTTACGTTTTTATATGCTTGGTCAGCAATTGGCTGGACATAGTTCGTTTGAATCGGAAAGACGGGCAGCTGGATACCTGGAGCAAGCGGTCGCTCTGGATCCGAACTACGCGGACGCATGGGCGGCCCTTGCCGCCGCGCATGCTGCGATGTTGCAAACGGGAATGATCAGCCTTGACCAGTTTATTGAGGTCGCCAAGCCGGCTGTTTCCAAGGCATTGCAGATCAATGACCAATTGGCAGAAGCGCATGCGCAACAGGGCAACCTGCATTGGCGATCTGGAAATATTGACAAAGCTGAATCGTCATTCGAACGAGCATTGGAACTTGCTCCCGGTGATTCGAGTAGCTTGTTCGCGTATGGAACCTTTCTTCGAATAACAGGCCGGCCGCAAGAAGCAATAGCGGTGCTGGAGCGAGCGCTCGACGCCGATCCGCTGTCGTTGTCAATTCTTTTTGAAGTTGGGAAAGCGGAAATGTACATTGGTCACCCGCAGCGCACAAAAATGTACGCGCAGCGCGCGCTGGAAATTGACGCTGACGCTATTTATGGCAACGTGGCCATGTTACAGGCGCATTTTTGGATGGGACGATATGACCTCAGCTGGCCGTGGTTCATCAAGATACTGGAATTGGACCCGGAAGATTTCGAATCCATTGCTCACACCGCCCTGCTTGCGGAGAATATTGGCGCGCCGGAATGGGCCGATCGGTATATGGAGCTTGCGCGATCAATCGGTCCCAACGAACCCGTGGTATTTAAGTGCGACGCAATAATTTTCACACATCGCGGTCAACACGATAAGGCGTTCGCCGTCGCGAGTCGGGCACTTGATGACGACCTGGACGATCGCTGGAACTCAGACATGGTTCTCTTGCGCGTGATCCGTGACCACGCATTGCGGGGCGGCGATTATGAGAAGGCTCTCGCACGCTACGAGCAGCGCCGCCCGGAACTCTTCGATGCCAACCCGGTTATTTCCGTCGATAACGTAGGTATCGCTGCTGACCTCGCGCTCCTGTTACGGCGTTCCGGTGAGCCGGATGCGGCCAATGCACTTATCGATGCCGGACTTTCCTGGTATCGGAAAACGCAAGTACCGGGCGTGTATGGTCGCTTGTTGAACATCGTCTATATTGAGCTGCTCGCGTTGAATGCGGAGAAAGAGGCCGCTTTGCTGGAGCTTCGTACTGCCATCGATCAGGGTTGGAGGGCCGGTGCACGTTGGTCTCTGAACGACGAAGGGCTCGCATCACTAAGAGGCGAACCTGAATTCACGGCGATCATTATTGAGGTTGAAAATGACATGGTTACGCAACTGGAGGCAATCAAAGCCATCCCGGACCTTGGCGAGTTTGATCTGCGCTAGCTTCGTTGAAGCCTTAATCGCGGGTATAGACCCGCTCCAACAGGCCTTGTTGGAGCGCCTCTACAGGCGCGATTTCTCCGATCCGTGATGAACCCTGTTGGAGCGCCTCTACAGGCGCGATTACGGTTTCGATCACACCCAAATTGCATCCCATAACGGATAATCGCCAATACGATCAACCAACCCAGCCCGCAACGGGTTAGCAACAATATATCGGGCGACCGCTGCGATATCTTCATCCCGCCGAATTGCCCGGTCGTAGAACCCTGGTTGCCAAATCGGACCGGTACGCCCCAGCGTTCGATTTATTTTTCTCGACGCATGGGATTTTACGTTACTGACCGTAATCGATAGCTTGCTTGAGTCGCCCTGCTCAATCAGCCAGTGAAAGTGATCCGGCATCACGACGAATGCCAGTGTTCTTGAGTGACCACACATCTCCTCAGTACGGAATGCATTGACTACGAATCGACCTTGTTCGTAGCCTTGCAGGAATGGCTCCCTGTCTAATGTTGTGCTGGTTATATGGTAGATCTGATTGCGCTGTGAGTAACGGCCTTTTCTCAGGCTGCTTGTTCCCTTTTTTTGCGTGGCACTCACTCTGTGAATAGTGCCCTGTTGATTTGGGATTGCACCGTGCAGTTTTTGGCGAATCGCCAGGAAATAGATCGTATCTACGTTGAACTCTTAATCGCGGGTATAGACCCGCTCCAACAGGCTTTGTTGGAGCGCCTCTACAGGCGCGATCGCATCGGCTTCACGCAGGGACAAAATCTTCCTTGTAGCGCACGGAACAATCGGGGCAGGCAAAATCGTCAGGCAGCGATTCAAACTTTGTACCGGGTGGATAACCCTCGTGCTCGTCGCCCTTCTCTTCACTGAACACGTAATCGCATTCCGGGCATTTGAATTCGCTCATGTACTTGTCTGTCCGTATCGTTCATAAAGCATTTGCCGTTTGTCCGGATCTACATTCACCTTGTCCAGGTCACCTTGTATATGAGGCAGCGCCATCAATCTTTTATCCATCACGCGATACCAGATCCACGGCACATACGCTAAAAGATAGGAGCCGAAATAACCGCTGGGCAACGTGGGAAGATCATCAAAGTGGCGTAAGGACTGATAACGCCGCAACGGATGAGCGTGATGATCCGAGTGTCGTTCAAGATGAAATAACACCAGGTTGCTGTAAATGTGGTTACTGTTCCACGAATGCCATGGCTGGCAGCGTTCGTATTTTCCGTTTGGCTCCTTAAGGCGCAGGAGTCCGTAATGTTCGACGTAATTGGCGCTGGTTAATTGCCACCAGGCAAAAATATTATGCAGAATCAGGAACGGAATCATCAACCAGCCGAACGCGATAATAAGTCCAAGCTGTACAGCAAGCGACAATGCCATGGATTGCAGAATCTGATTATCGATGTTCCAGGCGGACTGTCCTCGTCGCTCAAGCCGGGCCTTCTCAATGACCCATGCGCGGTTGAAGGCGCCGGGCACTTCGCGCAGCGCGAATTTGTAAATATTCTCGCCCATACGGGCACTGGCAGGATCCTCAGGCGTTGACACATCGCGATGATGGCCACGACTGTGTTCGATCCAGAAATGACCATAGACGGGTACGGCCAGTACGATCTTGGCCAGATTTCGCTCGAGCTTCGATTTTTTGTGTCCGAGTTCGTGGCCGGTGTTGATGCCGAGACCGCTGGTTATGCCCGCAACGATCGCCAGAGCAATAAATGCCCACCAGCTCAAATCCTGTGTTCCCGCCCACCATGCAGCCCCGATCAGGGCAACGAAGTGAAGCGGGACGACTGCATAGGTTAGATAACGATAATAGCGGTCGCGATCCAGCTGTATAACGACCTCTTCGGGCGGATTGTTTTCGTCCTCGCCCAGGAACCAGTCCAAAAATGGCGCAACCACGTAACCGATAAACAGTGGCAGCAACAGCCATGCTTCGTTTCCCGTTTCCGCGTGCAGCCAGATCCCAAGAAAGGGCTGCAGCGGGTATATAACCGAAAGCGACCAAAGCCAACGCTTGCGATCGACATAATGAATCGCTTCGCCGTTTGAGAGTACTCCCGTATAGCCCTTCATTTCCGACCTTCCATCGCAGTAAGCATTCTGATCATTATCTGCCTGTTATGCGTCCGTTCCAACTATACAAAAGAATGTTTTTCCGACTGCATAATACATTTGTTAGCAGTCACCCGGCCCAACTCGATCATTTCGGCAGCGCGGTCAAATTCAAACGTTCCACAGGCATTTCTCGGTATCTCGACAACGACGTCCGGTGGATAGGCAGCGAGCTTCTGTCGCGCAATCGTACTTTGCATTGCATCGAATGCCATATTCGCGACATCGTATACGCCCCAGTCTTTCTCGACGGCTTCACCGTCTTCAGATTTCATCTTGTCTATGTAACGCTGAATATTTTTTCGAAAAGGTGAGAGCTCAGCCGCGGGACGCGGTTCTTCGACTTTCTGTTCAAGCGATCTGTCAATTGGTCCTCCGAGATTCACGGCAACCGTAATATCGGTGTCATCGTCGAAAGTGGGCGCGATCGGCACGGGGTTTAGCACTCCTCCGTCAATCAGGTACGTTTGTTTGTATTTGACCGGCGTGAAGAACAACGGCAATGAAATCGAGGCTCTGATTGCGGTAAACAAGCTCCCTGAATTGATCCAGATTTCTTTCTCATTTTCTATATCGGTCGCGATCGCTGTAAACGGTATTGGCAAATCCTCGATGGTCTTATGCCCAACCAGGTCGACCAGCGTATCAATAATCTTGTCGCCTTTAACGAGCCCGCTGCGTCTCCAGGAAAGATCCAGCAGGGACACCATATCCATCTTGCTGATTGCACATATCCACTTTTCGAACTCGTCGAGTTTTCCAGCGGCGTAAATCCCACCCACCAATGCGCCAATCGAGCAACCCGCAATTGCACCTATCTTGTAGCCGTTGGCTTCTACCTCACGAATAACACCGATATGCGCCAGACCTCTGGCACCACCACTGCCCAGAACAAGTGAAATTGTCTTTTTCATTTTTCGCTAAATGTTGTCCAGAGCATGTTCAAGAGTGGCAACGGTGCGATCGATGTTGTGTAACTTGTCGAGGCCAAACAATCCCAGGCGAAATGTCTGGAAGTCATCGGGTTCATCGCATTGCAGTGGCACACCGGCCGCTATTTGCAACCCCAGTTGGGCGAATTTGCTACCCGCCTTTATCTCCGGATCATCGGTATAGAAAACCACGACGCCGGGAGCCTCGAACCCGGGTGCCGCGACACTCTGGAAGCCTCGATCGGCTAACAGCGCGCGAACACGATCGCCAAGTTGCTGTTGCTCGTCACGCACTTTCTCAAATCCGTAAGCCTCGGTTTCTTTCATTACATCGCGAAACGCGGTGAGAGCGTCCGTCGGCATCGTCGCATGGTAGGCATGGCCGCCACTTTCATACGCGCGCATTATCTCAAGCCACTTCTTCAGGTCGCAGGCAAAACTGCTGCTGGTCGTGGACTCCATTGCAGCGAGCGCGGCATCGCTTAGCATGACAAGTCCGCAGCAAGGCGACCCACTCCAGCCTTTTTGCGGCGCGCTGATCAACACGTCGACACCGATGTCTTTCATGTCGATCCAGATCGTGCCTGAGGCGATGCAGTCAAGAACAAACAGGCCGCCGTGAGCATGTACTGCGTCGGCCACCTGTCGCAGGTAGTCGTCCGGTAACAACATCCCCGATGATGTCTCCACATGGGGCGCGAAGACGACGTCGGGTTTTTCATCATTAATGCTCGCCAGCACTTCATCAATTGGCGCGGGTGCAAAAGGTTGCGCCGATCCACTACCGATAACTCGCGCTTTCAGGACAGTAGAGGTCTTCGGGATGTCTCCCATGTCGAATATCTGGGTCCAGCGAAAGCTGAACCAGCCATTTCGAATGACCAGGCACTTTTTGCCCATCGCAAACTGCCGCGCAACCGCTTCCATACCAAAGGTCCCGCTGCCGGGAACGATCGCCACGGCGTCCGCTTTGTAAACACGTTTTAGCGTTGTGGAGATATCGTTCATTACAGACTGAAACACGCCCGACATATGATTCACGGCGCGGTCTGTGTATACAACCGAATATTCAAGCAGTCCGTCTGGATCGACGTTTTTCAGCAAGCCTGGCATGTGTGCCTCCATTGTGACCGATGGGCCGCCTGTGCTGTTGCCCCGATCGAATTCTCGTCAAACGCTGTTATTATATTGCCCAAAGATTTACTCCACATGGAAAAACTAATGACCCGAATTCGTTTCCTGTTTCTGAACTTCATTCTACTTGCACTGATCCCGGTAAGCCACGCGCTTGAAACTGCGAGCCCAGCCGACGCCGGCGTGATCGCCGATCGCCTCGGTCGTATCGAGACAGCGGTTGAGGCCGCCGTCGCAGCAGGCGAAATCCCTGGCGCTGTCGCATTAATTGCCAGGGACGGAAAGATCGTTTACCACGAGGCCTTCGGCTACGCAGACATCGCATCGAAGAGACCGATGGAAACCGATGCCATTTTCAGGATTGCCTCGATGACCAAAGCGATCACATCAGTAGGTGTCATGATGCTGTACGAGCAGGGTCGATTCCGGCTCAATGATTCAATTGCCGTATTCCTGCCTGAATTTTCGGCCATGCAGGTAGTGTCTGAAGTCGGTGAAGACGGTTCAATTATTTCAACCGTTCTTGCGACCAAGCCCATTCGAATTGTCGACTTGCTCACGCATACATCCGGCCTGGCATACAAGTTCATGCCGGGCGTATTGCAAGAAACATACGCAGACGCAGGCGTTAATGACGGGCTGACCGACAGCGACCTGACGCTGGAAGAAAACATGAAACTTCTGGCGTTGCTACCGCTGTTATTCGAGCCAGGCTCGAAGTTCAATTACGGCTTGAGCACGGACGTTCTCGGTCGATTGATAGAGGTCGTATCCGGTCAATCTCTCGATGAGTTCATCGCAGAAAATATCACCGGTCCTCTGGGTATGACGGACACCTGGTTCTATTTGCCGCCCAAAAAACACGCTCGTCTGGCCACCCTGTATTCTCACGTAGAGGGCGAGGGCCTGGTTACAGCGAACGAGGTTCAAACCATCATCGAACTTGGCGATCCGAACTACCCGATCACAGG
>SMVB01000789.1_pt1 | contig 17548 bp, 13 predicted proteins | sample 2456461 | NCBI WGS metagenome assembly SMVB01 (sample SAMN11095934, study PRJNA526329) | marine sediment metagenome | biome: Marine sediment; feature: Surficial sediment; material: Deep marine sediment; isolation source: Hadal surficial sediment | place: Pacific Ocean | collected 2014-05 | depth...
TCGACTCGTCGTCGCACTGCTTGAAGAGAATACTGCCGATGGCTTCGTGTTCCGCGTCGATACCCGGCTGCGGCCATTTGGCGACAGCGGGCCGCCCGTCATCAGTTTTGCTGCGTTGGAGTCGTACCTGGTACAGCATGGCCGTGGCTGGGAGCGTTATGCCTATGTTAAGGCGCGCATCGTGGGAATCGCACCTCGGCCCGCCGACGCCAAGGAGTTGTACACAAACTTGATTACGCCTTTCGTATACCGTCGCTATCTCGACTACGGAGTTTTCGAATCGCTTCGCGAGATGCACGCACTGATCGCCGCTGAAGTACAACGCCGGGACCTTGCCGACAACATCAAGCTGGGGCCGGGTGGCATTCGCGAAATCGAGTTCATCGTGCAATCTTTGCAGCTGGTTCGAGGCGGCAATCAATCTGATCTGCAGGGGCAGCAATTACAGCAAATCCTGCCGAGACTCGTAGGACGGCGTGGCATTAGCGCAGACGGGATAGCGATTTTGCAGGCCGCGTACGAATTCTTGCGCCGTCTCGAAAATTTCATGCAGGCAATTCGTGACCAGCAAACGCACGGGCTGCCCGTTGATCCTGTTGATCGGGCTCGGTTGGCCGAGGCGATGCAACACGCGGATTGGAACGCGTTACAGGAAAGCCTAGATCGACATCGTCAAAACGTCGTGCAGCAATTCGAGAAAATTGCGTTTCGCGATCAATCGGACGAGATCGACGTTGGATCGAAAACCCGCTACCGGGAGCTATGGGAGAACTCTACGGCGGAAGCCGAATGGGTGGAGGCGTTGGAGGCGGAGAACCTAAGCGACACTCACGAACTCGCGAAGACGATCATTGCATTTAAGACAGCGACAATTCATGTTGACGTCATTGCGAGGCGGCGACTGCGGCAATTCATGCCTAACCTGTTGGCATTGCTCAAAGACACTACTAAACCGCAGCTTGTCGTGCATCGAATGCTGCTGATCGCAGAGCAAGTGTTGCGACGCAGTGCTTACCTGGCGTTGCTGAATGAGAACTCGCAGGCGATGACGAGATTGGTCAGCCTCTGCGGTCGCAGTGCATACGTGCCGGAGCAGATTGCACGTTATCCGGTGTTGCTCGATGAGTTGCTGGATCCGCGAATTTACACTGAGAGAATCACGCGCGAAGGCTTCGAGTCCGAGCTCGAGCGGCGACTGGCAGAGGCCGTCGTTGATGACAGTGAGGCGCAAATTGAACTGCTGGCGGGATTTCAGCGCGCCAGTCAATTCCGCATCGCTGTCGCGGACTTCAACGGTAGCCTGCCCATCATGCGTGTTAGCGATAGCCTGACCGACGTTGCGGAAACGGTATTGGGCAGTGCGCTGCAGATCGCCTGGCGAGACATGACAGAACTGCACGGCGAGCCGGTGGTTACGTCAGGTGGCGATACTCGCAAAGCCGGATTTGGCATCGTCGGTTACGGCAAGCTCGGTGGACTCGAACTGTCCTATGGATCGGACCTCGACCTCGTGTTCCTGCATGATTCAACCGGAACGGGCCAAAAAACGAATGGTGCGCAGCCATTGGACAACACGATGTTTTTCACTCGCCTGGTGCGTCGCCTGGTGCATTTTCTGACGGCACAAACCGGTTCGGGAATGCTCTACCAAATCGATACCCGGTTGCGTCCGGACGGCCAATCGGGACTGTTAGTCACCAATATCGAGGCGTTCGAACGATACCAGGAAGAAAACGCGTGGACTTGGGAGCACCAGGCGCTGCTGCGGGCTCGACCGGTCGCAGGTAGTGAGACCATCGCCAGAGACTTCGAACGCATACGTACACAAACCCTGACGTCCGGCATTCACGAAGACACACTTCGCAGTGATGTCATCTCCATGCGCAGTCGAATGCGAAAACAACTCGATAAAAGTGACGACGAACGATTCGATCTGAAACAGGGAACGGGTGGTATCGGTGATATCGAGTTTCTTGTGCAATACCTGGTGCTCGCTAACGCTGCAAAGCACCGGTCTGTCATTCATTACTCCGACAACATTCGGCAACTCGACGCGCTGGCAGACGCTGCGTGTCTTGATGGCCAGGTTGCGCTCCGTCTTCAGGATATTTATCGAGAATTTCGTCTGCGCGTGCACCATCTGTTGCTCGATGAACAGCCGCCACTGGTATCGCAACAGGAGCTCCTCGATCAACGCCGATTCGTTGCCAACGCCTGGGCGACCCACCTCGACTCTGAACGTGCATAGCGAATACCACCTGCCTGCGCTTATAATCCGAGACTGTATTTGCAGCAATAGCAGGAACTACAGTGGCGCCCAGAGCAGGAACGGTTGACGAGAAGCTCATTCCGGCCAATGCTCAACACCGTTACGAGGTGCGAGCAACGGACCTTCCCCTGTCTTGTCCGATGCCCGGGATGTACCTGTGGAACTCTCATCCCAAGGTCTATCTTCCGGTCGAAGACACCGGCGAGGCGAAATGTCCATACTGCGGCGCGCACTATCGCCTCGATCGGGGTGACTAGCCGGATTCGCGATTTGGTCTGATCTGCTGCGAAAAGTTGACTAATTTCCGTTAAGTACCATGAATTTCGCGAAAAAGGCCAAGACGTGTCGATTCTCAGGTGATTGCTCTGGAGAAACGGATTAGCCTGAAAATGCACCTATCAGTAGAGATTCTGTCAGTAAATGCTTAGATCATCGCCGAAACTGCAGAAATCGTGGAAGACATGTAGTCAATATCAGTCCGCGCGCCAAGGTGTTGCGCCGCATTCTGCCTGCCGGGGATAACTACTTTTTGTTAAAATCATCGATAATCACCTTAAATATGTCGAACACCGTCGAAATTGACACTAAAGTGCAGGAAATATTTCTTAGATTTCAAGCACCGATTCAGGTCACTTTTTGCTTGTTTCTCATTAGTATCAGGACGATAAAATCACTGAAAAGTGCCAAAATACTTTATATATGTTTCTAAAATCCAAAAAAAGGCGAGAACTGACAATTCTTCGGTTCAGCATTGACTGAGACCGTCGTCAGCACCGCGGGCGGGGCGATTCTCTACGACCGATCCATCATCAGTGAGATCAGCGAGGATCGATTCGATGCCGCGAACTGGCTGCATTCGGAGCCTGTCCAGGGCCGGCTCGGGTCGCAGGGGCGAGGCAATACGATGTTTGTAGGAAACGTGCCGCGGCAGTTCGTATTGCGTCACTATATTCGTGGTGGCCTTATCGGGAAGTTGATCAGCGACTCCTATTTATGGACGGGTGCGGACAATTCGCGGCCGTTTCGGGAATGGCGCATTTTGGCAAAAATGGCTGAAAATGGACTTCGCGTGCCGCGCCCGGCGGCCGCCCGGTATTGCCGTGTCGGGCCGATTTATACGGCGGACCTGATCACCGTTCGTGTGCCGGAAGTGCGGGCGCTGTCAAGCTGGATTCACGACCTTCCTGGTGGTGAGCAGTTCTGGCACGACCTTGGCGAGGCAATTCACGAGTTTCATTCGCACGGCGTATTCCATGCGGATATGAACGCCCATAATCTGCAGATCGATCGCTCCGGTAAGTTATGGATGCTCGATTTTGATCGTGGTCGACTATCGCCGCCGGGCCCTTGGCAACAAAAAACGTTGAGTCGACTACACAGGTCACTACAGAAGATCAAATCCCTCGACCCGATGATTCATTACGGACAACAGAATTGGGAGCAGCTTCTCGAGGCTTACTTTGCCGCCTCCAGGTCCGCGTAGTAATCCTCATAGCCTTCGGGCAAATCCTTAAACTTGCGATGTATCCAGAAGTACTGCTCGGGACAGGCTCGAACAGCCTCCTCGAGCACGCGCATGTATTTCATCACGTCCTCGACTGGATCGCTGCCCGGAAAATCTTTCAGTGGTGGATGCAGTTTCACCAGGTACTTGCCATCCGGCAGCCGTTGTTGGAATAGTGGCACGACTGTCGCCCGGCCGAGGCGAGCGAGCACAGATGTTGCGGTCGTGTGCATGGACGGTACGCCGAAAAACGGCACAACTTCGGCGCCTTTGCGTTTATAACTCTGGTCGGGCGCGTACCATACAATGCCGCCGCCGCGGAGTTTGCGCACCATCGATTTGATGTCCCGTTTTTCAATGATCACTTTGGCTGAGCGCTCACGACCCGTGCGCAGAAATTCGGTGACGAACTCGCTGCGGTTGCGTCGATAAACCGCGGCAAACGATATGCCTAATTTGCGGAGTGCACGACCAGTGACTTCGAGCGTCGTGAAATGAGCGCCCAGGAGGATGACGCCCTGGCCGTCTTGAAGCGGGCCCTCGAGATGGTCGAGACCTTCTATTGACGTTAGCGCCATGATCTTGTCGTCGGACGCCCACCGACCCACGCCCAACTCGATGATCGACATTCCGAGCGCTTCGAAATGCTGCCGCGCCAGCTGATTACGTTCCTCAATCGTAAGCTCCGGGAAGCACAACTCGATATTACGACGAACGATGGCCCGTCGCGTTGCGGCAAAACAGTGAGCGAGCCGGCCGATTGCCTTGCCGATGCCGAGTCCAACTCGATGGGGCAACAGGCAAATCAACCGCAAGCAGCCAAGACCGATCCAGGTTGGCCAGTATTTCGGGGCACGATACTCGTGCAGGGCTTTACGGTTTTTGGACATCGCACCCGGAGCTTATGAACAGCAACGGCGGGAGTCCAGCAGTTTGAGGCTGTTTTCAGGCGTTGGCTGGGTGGTTACTCAGACATGCCGTCGACGTGTTCGTCGCTCTCGTCGTGACTCAGACCAGGAATAGCATCGTCGATCGTATGCGTTGAGATTGCGTTGGATTGAATGCCAATATGGAACGCAGCGAAGCCCGGCATTACGACCTGGTTTCGGGCCATGCCAATTATTCTACCGGAGTAAGGTGAGCGTAGCTCCGTACTCGCATTGCTCATAGGGTCCGTTATCGTTGCAAGCAAATCGCCTTGCCGAACAGTGCTGCCAAGACTGACATCGGCGAGCAAGATACCGCCGTTGTTTACGCGCACCCAGGACGAGCGATAATAAACTGGCCCCGGGTCTCCCCACAGGCCGATCTTCCTGATCATGCCAAGCGTACTGATCAGTGTCTCGATCCCTTTAACTCCGTGCGTTACTTCATTGAGTTCGAGTTGCAACGGCCCGCCCGCTTCGAGCGTTACCGTGGGGATGCCTGCACGGGTTGCGGCATCACGCAGCGTACCGTCTGTGGGCACGCTGTGCACGACGACCATCGAACCGAAACCCTGCGTCAGCGTGACGATGCCGGGATCACGCAGGTCGGCACGAATCTGTGGCAAATTGCTGCGTTCGAAAGATCCGGTGTGCAAATCGATCAGGGCATCGCATTTTTCTATGATGTGAGTGAAAAATGAATGAGCAATACGTGATGCGGCGCTGCCGTTCGAGTTCCCGGGAAAATAACGGTTCAAGTCGCGCCGGTCCGGCAAATACCGTGAGCCGCGCCTGAAACCCTGCACGTTGACGATTGGAACACCGATTATCGTGCCAGATAATTTCTCGGGATCGATTGCGTGCAAAACTCGTCGCACGATTTCGATACCATTAAGTTCATCGCCGTGAACGGCCGCGGTCAGACACAGTGTTGGGCCTGGTGATGCCCCATTTACAACCAGCACTGGCGTGGAGACCGGTACGCCTTCAAACAACTCAGTCGCAGACCAGGACAAGCGTTGCGCAGTTCCTGGCATTATCGTGGCGCCAAGCAGTTCCAGCGGCGCGGCATCGTCGTTCGGAATTACGCTCTGCTGCAGATCTGCAATGGCGTTGCCGGCCAGCGCGGGGTTTGCGGCGTACAGTAGCCAGGCCGCAATTAGGCCATACTTGGCGAGGTCGTTGAATTGTCGGCGAAAATTGGTCATTGGCCCACTGTCCCTGTGTACCCTTGGCAACCAGCATTGCTGTACTCTGCAAGGCTCTTTAGCATAATCAAAAATACGCTCATTGGGTGTATTTTTCCGTGAACTAATCAAGTATTTACGATTACAACCTTGAATTAAGGTAAATGACAAGTCAAAGATTATTTTTGTTCCTTTTCGTGGTCTTCGCCGTCGCTCCACTGCAGGCGCAAGAAACCTTTCCGCAACCGGTTGAATTGCAACCGGATATCGATTTTTGGGTGAATATTTTCACGCGCTATACGACGGACCAGGGCGTGCTGCATGACTCTCGGAACCTGGCGGTCGTTTATGAAGTTATCGATTTTGAGAGCGATCTCGGTCGACGGGCAAGGCAACGTCGGGTCTCGAGCCGGCGCGAGAAAGTGCAAGCTGTTCTCAAAGGTCTCGCATCGGGGAAGCGCGAAGACTTAAGCGATGACGAGGCGCGAGTGCTTGCGTTGTGGCCGACCAACGTCAGCAACCAGTCGCTAGCAACTGCGGCGAAACAGATACGCTATCAACAGGGATTGAATGATCGGTTTCGCGAGGGTCTCATGCGAGCCGGTCGCTGGCGGGATTTCATTAATAATGAGTTTCTCGCGCTCGGTGTGCCTGTCGATCTCGCGGCATTGCCGCATGTTGAGTCATCCTATAACCCGAATGCGCGCTCCAATGTTGGTGCGTCGGGTATCTGGCAGTTTACGCGCAGCACAGGCCGTCGCTTCATGCGTATCGATCATGTGATTGATGAGCGCAATGATCCGTTCGCGGCGACTCGCGCGGCAGGAAAGCTGCTCGCCTACAATTATTCTATTACCGGCAACTGGCCGATGGCCATTACGGCCTATAACCATGGTCTCGCGGGCGTGCGCCGGGCAATGCGACAGTACGGCGATACGGCCTACGTGGACATTCTTAGAAAATACAACGGAAGAACGTTCGGCTTCGCGTCGCGAAATTTCTACGTTGCATTTCTTGCGGCAAGGCAAGTCGATCAAAACGCTGAGCAGTATTTTCGAGATCTGGTCATCGAACAGCCGATACGTTTCTCGGAAACGGATCTCAAGGCATTTGTTCCTGTTGAAGACCTGACCAAAGCGCTGGGTGTCAGCTCCAGTCAAATTTCCACGTATAACCCATCTTTACAGGCCACGGTGATGACCGGTAGCAAGCTTCTACCCAGAGGATTTCAGGTGCGATTGCCGTCCAGCATGCTCGACGGCTCGATCGATGATCTGATTGCGGGAATTCCAGCGTCGGCCTGGCAGAACGAGCAGCTACCCGACAAATTTCATACCGTACGCCGCGGTGATACGTTGTCGGAGATTGCCGATTACTACAAGACACGTGTGTCTACGCTCGTTGCACTGAATAATCTCAGCAGTTCGAATCGGATTCGTGCCGGTCAACAACTTCGATTGCCAGCCGCCGGGCCTGCGCCGATGGTCGTTGCGGCGGCCGCGCCGATCGCGCCGCCGGATGTCGTCGTCGCGAGCGTTGCGGCCACGGCAGAAGAAGGCGACTACCTTGGGGAGCTGGCGTCGTCGGTATTGGCGGGCGATTTCGCGGCTGCGCTGTTGGGTACCTTGCAGACAGCCTTACTGTCCGATCCCAGTGATTACGGCGTTGCTGCCGACAATACGATCGAGGTACATCCGCTTGAAACGCTGGGTCACTATGCCGACTGGCTGGGCATCCGCACCCAGCGCTTGCGCGACATCAATGGATTGGCGTTCAGAACACCCGTGGCGGTCGGCGATCGGATTCGGCTCGACCTCGGTACAGTCGATGCGAAAACATTTGAAGATCTGCGGGTGGATTTTCACCGCAGGCAGCAGGACGCATTCTTTCGTGAACATGTCATTACGGGCGTGACCGAGCATGTGATTTCGTCTGGCGAATCGATCTGGATATTGTCGCTCAGAAAATACGATGTGCCGGTTTGGCTGTTTCGTCAATACAATCCGAGACTCGATGCGCACAACGTTCAGCCCGGAACAAAGGTGCAATTTCCTGTCATGACATCACGGGAGTGAGGTCGGATCACCTATGCTCAGATTGATCACGGTTCGGCTTCTTCCGCTCGTCTTGCTCACCGGCGCGGCGGGGGCGTGGTTCAACGATGTGCAGGGTGGCGGTCCGTATGTGTTGCGCAACTTCGTGCCGCTTTTCATCATGCTGCTGGTCGCGCTACTCACATTGCTGCAAGGCAAGGGCAGCTGGACGGGCTCGGGATGGTGTCTTCCGCTCGGCACACTCGGTTTTTCAATACCAGCTCTGGGCCTGGCCTTGTATCTTCATTATGCGTACTCCGTGAATCTCAACGGCATGTTCGACGCTGCCGAAAGTCCAGTCGCCTTGTTCCGATTCCTGCCGTATTACACGACAGTGGCTGGTGGCATCGGATTTGCGATCGGCTGGATAGCGGGTAGAAACCTGTGATACGGGACGTTTTCCAACAGCAGCAGGTTTGCTAGTCTTTGCCCGGTACCGTAAGGAGCGATACTCAATAATGCCGCGCAAATCGTCAGCCGATCGAGGATTCGGTTTTATTCTGGCTTTAGCTGTTGTGTTGCTTTGGCAGCCTGGATTGCAGGCAGGCGAATTCCCCGTTGCCGACAAAGTCGTCATCGAAAAGGCCAGGCGAAAGTTGCATCTGATCAAGGACAGCGAGACTTTCCGAACTTTCGATATTGCACTTGGCATGCGCCCGATCGGCGGCAAGCAGGAAGAAGGCGACTTCAAAACGCCGGAGGGCCAGTACCTGCTCGATGTTCGCAATTCGAATAGCGAGTATTTTCTGTCGATTCATATTTCATATCCGAATCCCGTGGATGTCCGGTCGGCCAGAACAAAGGGCGTTGCGCCGGGCGGCGCCATCATGATTCATGGTCAGCCGAACACACCGTCGCGCTCCGAGGGCTACTATCGGACGCAGGACTGGACTAATGGATGCATCGCCGTCTCAAACTCGGACATGATCGATATCTGGCTCATGACCGAAGATGGCACGCCAGTCGAGATCTTGCCCTGAATTCAGGCAATCCAAAAATCGTAGATGCCGAGGTCTGGCCGGAAGGCAGTCTCGAAGTCCTGTCGCAGTTTGAGGTCGATCAGCTGCGATCGAGTGGCGAGGGAGGGCTGTACGCAGTTCTTCGACGCTGCATGCTTGCGGTGCTGAATTCGGGCAGCGACAGTGATAATACGCGCGAAATGCTGGAGCGATACAAGGATTTCGACATCGGTTTCGTTCAGCAAGATCGAGGATTGAAGATTTCGCTGACCGGGGCGCCGGCGCTAGCCTTCGTCGATGGCACCATGATTCGCGGTACGCGGGAGCTGTTATTCGCCGTGCTGCGTGACATCGTATTCACGCGCAATGAAATCGTGGACAGCGGACGCTTTGATCTTCAATCGGGCGCCGGAATAACGGATGCCGTATTTCATATCGCCCGAAATGCCGGGCTGCTAGTGCGGCAAGGCAACGCCCGGCTCGTCGTTTGCTGGGGTGGTCACGCGATCAGCCGGGAAGAGTACGAATATAGCAAACAGGTGGGTTACGAATTCGGCTTGCGTGGACTCAATGTCTGTACGGGTTGCGGTCCTGGTGCCATGAAAGGACCCATGAAAGGCGCCACGATCGGACATGCCAAGCAGCGCATTCGAAATGGTCGATACATTGGCATTACCGAACCGGGAATTATTGCCGCCGAATCGCCGAACCCGATCGTCAATTCGCTTGCAATAATGCCGGACATCGAAAAGCGTCTCGAAGCGTTCGTCAGAGTTGGCCATGGCGTCGTCGTATTTCCGGGCGGCGTTGGCACGATTGAAGAAATACTCTATCTGCTCGGCATCCTGTTGCATCCGGCAAACAGAAATCAGCCGCTGCCGATGATCATGACCGGCCCTGCGTCGGCCGAAAATTATTTCAGGCAAATTGATGAATTTATTGCCGCGACACTCGGCGAAGAAGCGCAGAGTCGGTACTCGATAATTGTTGGCGACCCTGCTGAGGTTGCACGACAGGTTCGAAGTGCGTTGTTGGACGTTCAGAAATTTCGCAAACAACACGGCGACGCGTTTTACTTCAATTGGCGGCTCGTAATCCCATCCGAATTTCAGATGCCATTTACAGCAACGCATCAGTCGATGAGCGAACTCATCATTGACGATAACCTGCCACCGTACGAACTTGCCGCGGTTTTGCGGCGGGTTTTTTCGGGGCTCGTCTCAGGCAATGTGCGCGAAGAAACCATTGAAGCAATCGAACAAAAGGGACCATTCATTATAAAGGGCTCGGCGCAAATCATGTCGCTGCTCGATAAACTACTGTCCGCGTTCGTGACACAAGGGCGCATGAAGATCTCGAGTGGCGACTACCACCCTTGTTACGAGCTCACTTGATTGCGGCGTTAGCGCAGGCTGCAGGGCCGCGCCGCTTATTGTTAAGTCACTTTGCAGTCCAAACCTGAAGTCCCGGTCATTAAGTAAAATAAACCGCTAAGCCTCTGAAACTTATGTAAAAAGGCAGGTTGGCATTGTGATGCAGTTCCTGTGATTCGCACGACGGGACAATTAGCATTTGTTCAAAGGACTGACCAGGGCAATGTAATGCCAGATAGCAAACACCTTAAGTGGGACGCGGATTTCGGCAAGGATACCGAATCAGCAGCCAACGAATCCGACGCCGCCAGAAATTCGGACCAGACGGCCGCAAATGATGCCGATGGCTGGCAGCAGTATCGTCAGTGGATTTCGAAAGCGCCAGCGCCGCGCAGCCGAAGAGTGGGTATTGATCCCGCACTGTACTCCTGGAAGGGATATCGTAACTGGACCGAACAGATAAGACGCAACTGGTCACGAGATCTGGCAGACGATTCCGAGTAAAATTTGAACCATGCAACATATTTTGTAACGCCGACTTTTTGTCGGCGTTTTCGTACGCGCTCCAGTACCTGTTTTAAACGGTACTGCGTCTGATTTTTCATCTTTGCACCACACAATTGACGGTGATTAAACCAAGCTGTGATCTGCCTCACGGAGGCAATGAGTCGAGCTAACTATAGTCGGCATTAATACGTTTACATCTGCGATTTAAACAGTATGTCAAATAAATACACGGAATCTGAATCGCCAGTGGTTTCGCTTAAGAATGAATCCGCACGGCAACGATGGGAGCTTTTTCATCGCGCTATCGCACATGCGAAGCAGTCGAACGACGCTTCAATGTCAGACGCGGACAGTTCTGCCAGCGATTCGAAAGACGCTGAGCCGCTCTTGTCGATCGTACGATAGTGCGAGCCCGATAAATTGGAACGAGTGATTCAATGGCTTGATGAGTTAGATGATCTGATCGCCGCGATCGGTCTGGTCAGTGAGCGAATTCGAAGCTTCTTTCGTGCGTTTTCGTTTCTCGCAATTTCATTGTTCGTCCAGTGCGCAGGCGTGCTACTCGCATTGCGCCACCCCCCCCTGGCGCTGGCGACAGCCATGTTGTTATTTGTGACCCTGCTGTATCGTGCAGTGACGGTGCCACGCACACCGCTAGTCCAGTCGGCCTGATCGGGCCATAGCACTTGAAATAGTCTGACAAGACCCTATCGTGTCTGACCGGGCTCGACCGATTCTGTCGGCCGCCCGATCTTTGTGCCAGGAGAATACGGACGTGGGCGATACAAACGACCGGGAGACACTCGGTTTTCAAGCGGAAGTGCGTCAGCTTTTGAAGCTGATGATTAACTCCATGTACAGCAACAAGGAGATCTTCCTGCGTGAATTGATCTCGAATGCATCGGATGCGGCCGACAGACTCCGGTTTGAGGCGCTTGCGAAACCGGAACTGCTAGGCGATGACGCGGAACTGACCATCCAGATCAGTTATGACAAAGATGCAAAAACGCTGTCAATCACCGACAACGGCATCGGCATGTCACGCGATGAGCTGGTCGAAAACCTGGGTACGATCGCGCGCTCCGGAACAGCGGATTTTCTTGAACAGATGACGGGCGACGAGCAGCAAGATGCTCAATTGATTGGGCGTTTCGGTGTGGGTTTTTATTCGGCCTTTATCGTCGCTGATGAGGTAACGGTCGAGACTCGGCGGGCAGACCTTGACGGTTCTTCGGGTGTTCGATGGCAGTCAGACGGCCAAGGCGATTTCACGATCGAGCCGCTGGAAAGGGAAGCGCGCGGCACAACGGTCACTTTACACCTCAAGGACGACGAGTCCGAGTTCTGTGAGCCCTTGCGCATCGAGAATCTGATTCGCCGGTACTCGGACCACATCGGTTTTCCGGTCTCGCTAAGCGATGCCAATAGCGATGAGGCTGAGCGCGTGATTAACGCGGCGACGGCGCTCTGGACGCGGTCTCGTTCGGATGTATCGGATGAGGAGTACCAGGAGTTTTACAAACATCTTTCGCACGATTTTTCGGATCCATTGAGCTGGAGTCACAATCGGGTTGAGGGCAAGCGCGAATACACGAGCTTGCTGTTTATTCCATCTGCCGCGCCTTTCGATTTGTGGAACCGAGAAGCGCCGCGAGGTTTGAAGTTTTACGTGCAGCGCGTGTTTATCATGGATGATGCCGAGCAGTTTCTGCCGCTTTATCTTCGGTTTGTCAAAGGGGTCGTGGACTCGTCCGACCTGCCATTGAACGTGTCTCGTGAGCTGCTACAGCAAAATCCCGAGTTGTCGGCGATGCGCAACGCTCTGACACGTCGGGTTCTCGATATGTTGTCGAAACTGGCGACGAAGGAGGCGAAAAAGTACGCGAAGTTCTGGGGCGAGTTCGGGCAAGTTCTCAAGGAAGGTGTGATCGAAGATCATGCGAATAAGGACAAGCTGTCAAAATTGCTCCGATTTGCGACCACCAAGAGTGCAGGTTCGAGCCAGGATCAGTCACTGGACGATTACGTCGAGCGGGCAGCTGCCAAGCAAGACAAGATCTACTATATTCTTGCAGATAACCTGGTCACGGCGGCGGCCAGTCCGCACCTCGAGCGCTTTGCCGAGCAGGATATCGAAGTGTTGTTGCTGACGGACCGTATCGATCCGTGGCTTGCCGATAGCCTAATTGAATATGCTGGGAAATCGTTTCAAGACATCGGCCGGGCAGACGTCGAAATGCCGGAGGGCGACGGAAAGATCGTACATGACGCCGCCAATGATGAGCACAAGCCGCTGCTGAAGAAGATCAGGAAAGTGCTCAAGGATCGCGTCGACGCGGTTATCGTCAGTCAGCGCCTGGTCGATTCACCCGCCTGCGTCGTCGCGAGCAAGGATGATTTGGGCCCGCAGGTACGCCGCATGCTGGAAGCGAGCGGTCAGTCGGTGCCCGAGACCAAACCCATACTCGAAGTGAACATCGATCACCCGCTCGTCGCGCGCCTGTCAGCGGAGCCGGATGAGTCCCGTTTTTCTGCGCTGTCCGCGATAGTGCTGGATCACGCATTGCTGGCGGAAGGATCGCAACTTGATAATCCAGCCGAATACGTCCAGCGCATTAACAATCTGCTACTCGAGCTTGATTCCGGACCGGGCTCGGACTAAAAAGAGTGCGGAAACTTGCAAAGTGGCAGAGGCGCTCTTCATATGGCTGACATCAAATTACGATCCAAATTGACGAAGGAACAGTTTGAGGTGACCCAGAACAAGGGCACTGAGCGGCCGTTCACGGGCGCGTACGTCGATCACAAGAAAGACGGGTCTTACCGCTGCGTCTGCTGCGATGCCGAGTTGTTTTCGTCGACGCACAAGTATGATTCGGGATCGGGTTGGCCAAGCTTCTGGTTGCCGCTCGCCGGCGATGCGGTACGGACCGTTGCGGACAACAGCGGCGGCATGGTTCGACAGGAGGTCGTCTGCAGTCAGTGCGACGCCCATCTTGGACATGTTTTCGAAGACGGTCCAGAGCCCACCGGCAAGCGTTACTGCATTAACTCCGCGGCACTGGATTTCAAAGGTTCAGATTGATCGCTGCCGTTCGTTCACATTCACCCATAAAGGCCATATGACCATGAAGCTTCGTAATTCCATCGCCGCAATTGTGCTGGCCACTCTCTTAGTTGGCTGCGGCCAGTACACCGATCGTAACGCGCATGCCGCAGAGACCGAGGCAGAAGAATCCAATCGCATCGAGGAAAAGCAAGTGACAGAAACTGAAACAGCGGCAATTGCAGAAATCGAAATTGCGCCCGGATTGACGGCCCGTGTTCTTCGAACTGGCGATGGCCAGGTTGCCCAGGCCGGCGACATTGTTGTGGTGCATTACACCGGTTGGCTGCATGATGAGGCAGCCGCAGACAATCACGGCAGCAAATTCGATAGTTCTGTCGATCGCGGCGAGCACTTTCAGTTTCCGCTGGGCGCTGGGCGCGTCATCAAGGGCTGGGATCAGGGTGTCGAGGGAATGGCGATCGGCGAGTTGCGTGAACTGACGATTGCGCCTGAAATGGCGTATGGCGATCGTGGTGCGGGTTCCGCCATACCGCCGGGCGCAACGCTGGTGTTTGAAATTGAATTATTTGATCTTCAGGATTTGAGCGCGCCTGCAGGTCAGTAGTAACTACTGCAATGTAAACTCGATTCGCCGATTGAGTTCGCGACCGTGCGCCGTTGCGTTGTCAGCGACCGGGTCGACGGAACCCAGTCCTTCGACGATGAGCCGCTCTGTCGCGATGCCGGCGCGGACCAGGTAATCGGCAACGGCCTGTGCTCGCGCGCGGCTGGCCTGCAGATTTCGCGCTTCACTACCTGCGGCATCACTGTGTCCAGTGATGACTATGCTCGGGGCACGACAGTCATAAGCAAACTCGGTGATACGGTCGAGCAACGGGTACGAGGCCAGTCGAATTTCAGTGCTGGATTGCTGAAAGCCGACGGTCTGGTCTGCCAAGACGGAGAAAATGCGCAGGCATATTGCGTCCAGTGAAAAATCAGCATTTGCGATGATAACGTCGGTATTCATGGTGGTACCGGCAGGCAGCGCGCTTTCCAAAAACTCAAGTCGGCGCTCATAAGTTGGCCCGTCGAATGTGATACCGCGAAGTTCAATGCCGTTCTCATCGATTGAAGCGACTGCAGAATCTGTCGCTGCCACGAGGTACAGCAATCGTGCGCTCAAGGTGTCCCACTCTAGGGGAACAAACAGGCCGGCATTGAAATCGGTCTGCACCACGTGGCCGGCAAACTGATCGTCGACAAGTTGCATTAGCCCCGATTCGTGCTCCCGGGTCGCAGTCGTTCCGGCGAGGCTCAGGTGATTGCGCCCCAGCCGGACCGAAAATCGTGGTGTGTCGAGAACCGCGGGAGACATTGTCGACTTGATCTGTCCCGGCAATCCACTGTCGATTGAAACAGCGATGAGTGCACCGCTGATCAACAACAGGACAGAACAAGCGCCCCGCAGGATTTGCCGGCGTTCGATCGGCATGCAGCTAGGCTTGGCCGGTCAGTTTCTGGTTTTGCAGATCCCTGGCCTGACCGATCCAGTCTTCGCGATAAATGCGACTGCGAAAGCCCTTGAGCCGCTGTGCGACGCGGTCGATGTCGTATTCGCTCATATCCGCTATCTGTCCGAATCGGCGAATGCCCATTTCATTCAACGTTTTCTGAATGGCGGGACCAATGCCCTTGATCATCTTGAGGTCATCGCGTAAGTCGCTATCCCCGTCCTGATTGTCACTGTCGAAGCTGTCGACGACCCTGGCGTCTTCTGCCTCGGTCGGTGCTGCGGGTGTCTCGGTCTCCAGCGTTTCCTCGAATTCCTCAGTATTCAGCATGGAGCCATGCACGTCTTCAGGATCACCAGGCGGATCGGCCGGATCATTCGAAGCGTTGAGATCGTCGCCCAATGCCCCGGGATTCGCCTGCTCGGCCCGCGTATCATCCTGGCCAATCGTCGCCTCCAGCGCGACGATCCTGAGCTGCGCAGCGGCTAGTTCACGCTGCAGCCGATTTGCATCCTCATCGCGAATCTTGAATCGCTCAACGAGCGGCGGTACGCGCTCCTGCCAGCCTTCGAGATCCTTCGTCAGCCTTGCAATGATGTCGTCACGTTGTTGCAAGGCCGTGGACGTAACATCGTCCCCTGCCCCTCGATTCTGCATGTCGCTCTGCAACTGATTGCGCTCGCTAACGGTCACTTCCAGATTGCTGCGAATGTCCTTTATCTGGCTCTGTAAATCGTCGCGGTGGTGGATGGTCTCCTTGAGTGATTCGGAAAGTTCAGTTGTCCGAATTTTCGAATCTTTGTTGGATACCTGGTACTGACTATTCTGCGCCATGAGGCTCTTGTTCTGGTCGAGCAGTCTTTGGTGTTCGTTGCGCTGCGCCTCCATTTGCTCCTGCCAGCCTGCGTTGATCGTGGCTTTCTCACTGTTGCTGCGCCTGCCACGAAATATCCAGCCGATAATGACACCGACGATGAGCGCTGTAGCCAGAAGTGCGATATGAATGACAGTAATTTCGGGCATCGTGTGAGTCCTTATTGAGCAAGCCTGAGCCGGTCGATCTCGATCAAGACCGCGCGAATCTGTGTAATCGCCCAGTCAATTTCGGTCTTTCTGATGACTAGAGGTGGCGTCAGACGAACGACAGTATCGTGAGTTTCCTTGCTTAGCAGCCCACGATCCATCAATGCTTCGCACACCTCTCGTGCCGTTGCCAGCGACGGTTCGATCTCGATGCCGATGAAAAGGCCGCGGCCACGCAAATCCTTGATCAACGGACTGTCGATCGTGGCTAGCTCCGCCAGCAGATATTCGCCCATTTCGGCGCTGTGTTCGGCCAGATTGTCCTCGATCAATATGTTGAGCGCCTCGAGGCCAACGCTTGCGGCCAGTGGATTGCCGCCAAATGTACTGCCATGATCGCCGGGCTTGAATACCTCCATGACGTCGCGACGTGCCAGGAACATCGACACCGGTAGAATGCCGCCGCCGAGCGCTTTGCCAAGAATCAAGCCATCCGGATGTACGTCATCGTGTTCGCAGGCCAGCACCTTGCCGGTGCGTCCGAGGCCGGTCTGGATCTCGTCCGCGATCAAGAGGACATTGTGTTCGCGACACAGCTGTTCAGCGGCTTTCAAATATCCCTGTGGTGGAACAATAATGCCACCTTCGCCCTGAATCGGTTCGACCAGGAAAGCAGCCGTGTTCTCGTTAATGGCTGCCTTGAGTGCATCGATATCGCCGTAGTCGACGCGACGAAAACCGGGTGGAAATGGTCCGAAGCCCTCTTGGTATTGCGGCTCGTCCGACATGGCGATTATTGCAATGGTACGGCCATGAAAGTTGCCGTTGCAGGTAATGATCTCGGCTTTGTCCCTGGCAACGCCTTTTACCGTATAAGCCCACTTGCGCGCCGCCTTGATTGCAGTCTCAACTGCTTCGGCGCCTGTGTTCATAGGCAGCGCCATATCCTGCCCGGTGAGTTCGCACACACGCTCGAGGAACAGCCCGAGCTTGTCGGTATAAAACGCCCGCGACACAATATTCAAAGTTGCGACCTGCTCCTGAACCAGCTGGACGAGCCTTGGATGCGCATGGCCGTGACTGACAGCGGAGTAGGCGCTCATCATGTCGAGATACTTCTTGCCCGTGTCGTCCCAGACATACA
>SMVB01136052.1_pt1 | contig 17546 bp, 16 predicted proteins | sample 2456461 | NCBI WGS metagenome assembly SMVB01 (sample SAMN11095934, study PRJNA526329) | marine sediment metagenome | biome: Marine sediment; feature: Surficial sediment; material: Deep marine sediment; isolation source: Hadal surficial sediment | place: Pacific Ocean | collected 2014-05 | depth...
CGATATCCAGACACACCTGTCCGGCGCCAGACTCCGCGATATTGAGGCAATCTACAGACTTGGTCTGTTTTCTTTTGACGCGCGACTTGAATTTGTTCAGCTGCGCCTGGATACCGAGCTTCCTTCACCCCATAGCGGTGCTATGAGGTTCAGTCCAGCCCGGTATCCAGACACATCTGTCCGGCGCCAGATTCCACGCTATCCGACCAATCTTCGGAATGGCTTCGCACTCCGGAAGCCACATGCCGGGGTCAGGTTCTCGAACCTGACCCCATCGAACTGGCGAAGCGGACAAAGTTCATGCAAGCGCCGGCTAGAACGGGCAACAAACCAGACTGAAACCACTTCGCACTCCGGAAGCCACATGCCGGGGCCTCCGGCTTTGGAATTTCTGGTAAGCAGGGTGAATGGCCTTTATTATTCGGACAATAGTTAAACACGAACTGGAGTAAATGAATTGAAACTGGGATCTCTTAAGACCGGGGGGCGGGACGGTACGCTGATCGTTGTGGACCGGGGTTTGACTCGATATGTTGTGGCGGGTGATGTGGCCACGACGATGCAGGAGGCTATCGAGGACTGGTTGAATACGGCTCCGCGGCTGAATGCGATTTCCACGGCCTTGAATGCCGGCGAGCGCGATGATGCTGAAGAATTGGACTGCGGCGTACTGGCGTCACCTTTTCCGCGTGCTTATGAATTTGTCGATGGCAGTGCTTATTTGCCTCATGTCGAGCGGGTGCGCAAGGCCCGCGGTGCGGAAGTGCCGGAGTCATTTTACCAGGACCCTTTGATGTACCAGGCCACGTCGGCCGGCTTCCTGGGTCCGCGAGACCCGGTTCCGGTGGTCAGTGAAGAATACGGTATCGATTTCGAAGCGGAAATCGTCGTGGTAACCGATGATGTACCCATGGCGGTCAGCGCGGAGCAGGCGGCGGGGCATATTCAATTACTGGGGCTGATCAATGACGTCAGCCTCAGGAACCTGATTCCTGCAGAGCTTGCAAAGGGCTTTGGGTTTCTGCACTCGAAACCACGTTCCGCCTTTTCTCCGGTATTCGTAACACCGGATGAGCTGGGTGATGCCTGGCAGGATAGCGTTTTGAGCTTGCCCCTGGTTTCGACGCTCAATGGCAAGCGCTTTGGTGCACCGGAGGCCGGAGTCGACATGCAGTTCAACTTTGCGCAATTGACGGCACACGCAGCCAGGACGCGCCCGTTGAGCGCGGGCACCATTGTCGGTTCCGGCACCATCGCCAATCAGGACGAAAGCCTGGGAGCTTCCTGCCTGGCAGAACGGCGAATGCTGGAAATTATCGCGAATGGAAAGCCAGAAACGCCCTTCATGGCTTTCGGTGACACGATCCGCATTGAAATGTTTGATTCCCAGGGGGATTCCATATTCGGGGCGATTGAACAGTCGATTGAAAAGTATGGCTGAGCAAATGAGTTCTCTACCGGTCCTCTACAGTTACTGGCGCAGTTCCTCGTCCTACCGGGTGAGGATTGCCCTCAACCTCAAGGAAATTGATTACAAACAAGAGCCGGTTCACCTGGTCAGAAACGGCGGTGAACAGAATCAGGCAGCGTACCGGGAGATTAACCCACTGGGGCTGGTGCCGGCCCTGACGCACAACGGCCAGGTCCTCGTTCAGTCGCTGGCAATCTGTGAATACCTTGAAGAATCATTCCCCCCCTTACCCCTGTTGCCTGAAGACCCGCATGGCAGGGCAAGGGTCAGGGGCATCGCCCAGAGCATAGCCAGTGAGATCCAACCCATGAACAACCTGGCCGTCATACAGTATCTGAAAAAGGAAATGGGGCAGGACGATGAAGCAGTCCGTAAATGGTATGGCTACTGGGTGGGCAGGGGCTTTGCTGCTGTTGAAAACTGGTTAGGCAGCCAGGATACCGGCAGGTTCTGCCATGGTGACACACCGGGATTGGCGGACTGTTTCCTGGTACCCCAGGTTTACAATGCGGAACGATTCAAATGTGATCTGGAGCCTTATCCCCGCATCATGAGTATCACAAGCCGGTGCCGGGAATTACCCTGTTTCCAGGCCGCTGCACCTGAAAACCAGCCGGATTCCGAAATAAATTAATGCATGGGGCTTAACTCGAACGGCTGCATGAGTCATAATTCCATTCTTGTTTAAACTGAATACATACCAACATGCGTAACCTTGTTCTTCTTTTCATCCCCTTGCTGATTGCCACTTGTGCGACACCCAAACCAACAGACAATGCATTCAATAGCGCTGAACGTGCGATGGAGGTCGCGATCAAGGCGGGTGCCGAAGAGCATTCACCGGTTGAGTTGCGGTTTGCACGGGAAAAGTTGACCGAAGCGCACAAGGGGATGGAGTACAAGCAATTCGACAAGGCGATCTACCTGGTCGATCAGTCTGAAATCAATTCTGAACTGGCCCTGGAGAAAACCCGGGGAGCCATCATACGGGGAAAAGTAACGGACCTGGCTCGTGAGAATGAAATTCTTCGCGAAGAATTTGAATCCACTTTCGGGGAGGAATTCAAATGAGCCTGATCGTGGCAAAGCTCGCGCTTGCAGGAGTTTCACGGTTTGTAAATCTCCTGCTTGTCTGCGCATTGATCATGGTGCTGACAGCTTGTGCCAGCGCGCCCAAAAAGGACCTCGCGCTGGAGCAGGTAAAAGCCGAGTTGGAAGAACTTCTGGAAGATGGAGATTTGTCGGGCTATGCGCCACTGGCGCTGGGTGAGGCAAAAAGGGCATTACGCCAGGCTGAAAATGCCGCCGGTAATAAGACCTACCGCATCCATCTGATCTACATGGCTGACCGAAGGGTCCAGATTGCTCGGGCCGCGGCACAAAAGAAGCAGATGGAGGATGAGTTCGACCGGCTTGAAGAAGAACACAGCGCGATATTGGTGCGCAGTAGCCAGCTTGATGCTCAGCGTGCCAGGCAGGAAGCGGAACAGGCAAGAATGATATCCGCCACGCAGACCGAAGACGCCCTTCGCGCGCGGGAAGAAGCACACAAAGCCAGTACACGAGAAGAAGAATCTGCCCGCGAAGCAACACAGGCACGCGACGAAGCGCAGGCGGCAAAAGCACTTGCCGTCTCCAGCGCAACGGCGGCTGAATTGTCACGCCAGGAAGCGGATCTGGCGACGCAGCATGCTGATTCACTTCGTCGTCAGTTGGAAAACCTGCAATTGCGCCAGACCGAGAGCGGCGTCGTGGTGACACTGGGTGATGTGCTGTTTGAAACAGGCCAGTCGGGATTGAAGGTGGAAGCACAATCCAGCCTGGTAGAGGTTGTTGACCTGTTACAGAGCCAGCCGGACCATAAAATTCGAATCGAAGGTCACACGGACTCTACCGGTGATGCCGTCGCCAACCTCAAGTTGTCAGAACAAAGGGCTAATAAAGTGATGGATTCGCTGGTGGCTCTGGGGGTGGACGCGGATCGCGTAACAGCCGCGGGAATGGGAGAGGACTTTCCCATTGCCAGCAATGATACTGAAGAAGGGCGCAGCCAGAACCGGCGTGTCGATGTGATCCTGCTGGATGATTGACCCGGCATCCTCAGTCCGCGGTTCCGCCCCGACTGAAGAGTTGCAAAGTATTCGTCACTTTATGTTTTGATGGCGGCGATTTTGCTTGCCGTTGAAGGTCATTTGCGCTAGATTTAAGTTAGCAATATGGTTTTTCCCAAACAAAATGGAATTCGCGGATAATGGCCTTGGAGCCTCTTATCCGTCGCATGTCGCATTTTGAACTCCAAATCCACTCGCTAGAAAATTTTTTGAACCAAGCAGCCTCAGAGCCACTGAGTGTGGTGCGCTGTGGCTTATTATCCTATTTTTTCAGATCATATTCGGAGGACTCCTATGTTTGAACACCGTCAGGAACAAATGGAACAATTGAAGCAGGAAAATGAAGATTTTCTAAGGGTATTCAACCGTCATCAGGAACTCGACAAACGGGTCGCAGCCGCTGAAGTCGGTACCACACCGATGGAAGACCTGGCTCTGAACCAGCTCAAGAAAGAAAAACTCTGGGCCAAAGACCAACTGGCGCGCATGATGGATACCATTGCTTCCTGAGCGCAAGCTAAAACAGATTTACAAAGATTTGGATAAGGCGGCCGGGTTGAAACCCGGTCGTTTCGTTTTAGTCATAAAATATCACCGTAGATAATGTGGAGAATTCCCCCAGATGGAAGTTTTCAATAATGTTCTCGAACTGATCGGCAACACGCCCGTGGTGCGAATCAATCACCTGGATACGGGGCCCTGTGAACTACTGATTAAACTGGAAAGTCAGAACCCCGGCGCCTCAATCAAAGACCGCATTGGATTGAGAATGATTGTAGACGCGGAACAGGCCGGTTTGATCAAGCCCGGTTGGACACTGGTGGAAGGCACTGCCGGGAACACGGGTCTCGGCCTGGCCCTGGTTGCCGCACAAAAAGGCTACCGCCTGGTACTGGTGATTCCGGACAAGATGAGCACCGAGAAAATATCCAACCTCAAAGCGATGGGAGCCGAAGTGATACTCACACGCTCGGATGTGGCCAAGGGGCACCCGGAATACTACCAGGACCTGGCCAAACGAATTGCCGGTGAGATGGAGGACGCCTATTTCATAAACCAGTTTGGCAACCCATCCAATCCCATCGCGCATGAAGAAGTAACCGGACCGGAAATCTGGCGTCAGGTGGGCGGTGAACTGGATGCCATTGTTCTCGGCGTGGGGTCGAGTGGAACGGTGACCGGTCTGTCAAAATATTTTGCCCGCGTGGCGCCTGATTTGGAGCTGATCCTGGCTGATCCCGAGGGGTCCATACTCGCTGAGTACATTAATCAAGGAACCCTGGCTACCAAAAGTAAATCGTGGATGGTAGAAGGGATTGGCGAGGATTTCCTTCCGACCATCAGCGATTTCACCCGCGTCAGTAAAGCCTATTCGATCAGTGATAAGGAAAGTTTCCTGACCGCTCGTGAACTGTTGGTCAAGGAAGGCATACTGGCCGGGTCATCCACCGGAACCTTGCTGGCTGCTGCACTGCGGTATTGCAAGGAGCAAACAGAAGCGAAACGCGTTCTGACATTTGCCTGCGACACGGGTAATCGCTATCTATCGAAAATGTTCAATGATTTCTGGATGCGTGACCAGGGGTTCATTGAAACGGACAGCCATGGTGATCTGAGAGATTTGATAGCCCGGCCTTACGCGTCCCGAGATACGGTGACGGTCGGTCCCCAGGAACCGCTTGCCAACGCGTACAAGCGCATGAAACTTTACGATGTATCGCAACTTCCGGTCATTGTGGACGACCAAATCATGGGCATTCTTGATGAATCAGACCTGTTGATGGCTGTGGCTGAATCTTCCAGCCGTTTTGACGATCCCGTGAGCACCGCAATGGTTACGGAGTTGACCGAAATCGATGTAAAATCTCCGGTGTCTGACCTGATGCCGATATTTGTCCGGGATTTTGTCGCCATTGTGAAACAGGACTCAAAGTTTCTGGGCTTGATTACCCGGGTTGACTTACTTAATTACTTGCGCAGGAAGGCAGACCGTTGATGAAAAAACATAAACTTGCAACCCGCGTGATCCATGCAGGGCAAAAGCCCGACCCGTCGACCGGGGCGATCATGACGCCGATTTATGCAACCAGTACGTATGTACAAAAGAGTCCGGGAGATCACCAGGGCTGGGAGTATTCCCGCAGCCACAATCCGACCCGGGATGCCTATGAAAAATGCATTGCCGACCTGGAAGGAGGAAGCCGCGGACTGGCTTTCGCTTCCGGGATGGCGGCAACCTCTACCATTCTTGAGTTGCTCAATGCCGGCGATCACGTGGTGGCCGGCGATGATCTCTACGGGGGAAGTTTCCGCCTGTTTCATAATGTGCGTGAGCGTTCGGCAAATCTCAAATTCACCTTCACGCAAACCGAGGATCCGGACAAGTTACGGGCCGCCATCCGGGCCGATACACGGCTGGTCTGGATTGAAACACCCACCAATCCGATGCTTAAAATTGCGGACATTGCGAGCGCGGCGGAAATTGCCCATGAAAACGGTGCGCTGCTGGTTGTGGACAATACATTTGCCACGCCCATGTTGCAGCAGCCGCTGGCTCTGGGTGCCGACATCGTGATGCATTCGGCAACGAAATACCTGAATGGGCATTCGGACATGATTGGTGGTGTTGCCGTTGTCGGCCACGATGAGGAACTGGCTGAACGATTGTGGTACCTGCTCAATTCAACGGGGGCAATCCAGGGGCCCTTTGACAGCTTTCTTGCCTTAAGAGGGCTAAAAACACTGGCACTGAGAATGAAAGCCCACGGTGAAAATTCGCTTGAGATTGCGCAGTGGTTACAACAGCACCCACAGGTGCGGCGTGTTATCTATCCTGGTTTGGTGGATCACCCGCAACATGAACTGGCCATGCGCCAGATGAACGGCCAGGGTGGTGGCATCATCAGTGTTGATATCAAAGGTGGCCTGGATAAAGCCCGTAGCGTGCTGGAGCGTTGTGAATTATTCGCGCTTGCCGAAAGTCTTGGCGGGGTCGAAAGCCTGATCAGTCACCCTGCCATCATGACCCATTCATCGGTACCGCCAGAAACGCGTAAACGCCTGGGAATCAGCGATACGCTGATCCGCCTGTCGGTCGGAATCGAAGATGTCACAGATCTTATTGCCGAACTCGATTACGCCCTGGCGGTGTAAATCCAGGGTCAGGTTTGCGAATCTGACCCCGGCATCACGGTAGGTTCACCCAGCCTGTCCGTACGACTTAAGCCTTCCGGCAGTTGATTGCGACGGGCTACTTCTTCATGGTCTTCATAGTGAATGCGTTCCATCAGGTAACATAGGCAGTCCTGTTGTATCACCCGCCGGTCCAGCGTCAACATGGATGGCATGATTGCCCTGGCAGTTTCAACCTGGCCGCGGTCGAAACTGAAATAGTTGTCGGTGATGTCCTTGCCTGAATTATCAGTCGCGATCAGCGGTTTCCTGGTGCAGTTATTGAGGTAACCAAAGGACGTGCCGGCCGGCAGTTCACAGAAATTAAACTTGTCCAGGTCTTCGCGCAGGGCGAGGTTAACCGGTACGCGCCCAAACCCAAAAAGCACATCATGAGGAATCTTGACGGTTGCTACCATGTGAAAAAGATGAACCGCATCGGCATCCACCGGAGCCCCGGAAATATCATCCAGGCGAAGGCAGGTTTCCAGAAAATCAATGCTGTGGTCCGTGCCGTGTATTTCACCTGCCTGGCCGCATTCCAGTGTCAAGGAAGGGCAGTACTCAGAAAATGAGTGAGAAAGCGTTCCCCGCGGCCTGGTGAAATAAACAACCTTGGGAGAAAACAGTGACGCAAGGCGCAAATATTCCGGCCGTATGCGGTTGATTGCCGCATAGTGCGGGTTCAGGCCGGTGTTGTTGTGGATATCGATGCAGGCCAGTGGCTGGTAACTCAGAATCCGGTCGTGGATGTGGTGGAACAATTGAGCGTGCGGAGTGTCCACTTCAGTACCGCCGGGCCAGCAGCGGTTGTAATCAGGTTGTTCATCCAGATGCCTCAGGCGATGTTTTGCAGCCTGGATATTGGCGATCAGGATCAGGAGAGAGCGCGGCAGGCTTTTGTTTTTATAGTTGTTTTTTAAAAGTCTCCGGATTGCTTCCCAACCGGTGATTTCATTACCGTGCTGTAATACGGCTACGAAGAGCGGACGTTTGATACGGCCTTCCAGGTGAATCAGTGTGGGCCCCGCCAACTGCTGATAGAGTGCAGATGCAGGCCGTTCCAGAAGTCCATCGGGCATGTGATCCAGTTCTAACAGGTTTGGAGCCGTGCTCATTTTGAGAAGCTCTGAATTAATTTGGCTGCAAGATTAAAATTCATGAACAGATCAGAGGTTCCCCGGCGCAAAAAATGGCAAAATAGGCGGCCAAGATACAGTCAATCCGGCTTTGAAGAAAGCGTAAACCAAAAACAGGCCCGGATAATTACAGGGCACAGGGAAATAACATGAAGTATGGGGTAGCCTCTGATGGGTGAATTGATGATTAAAGCCCGGTCATTGAGTAAGAACTTTGGCAGCATCACAGCGGTAGACAATTTGAGTTTCGAGGTCGGATCCGGAGAGGTCCTGGGTTTCCTCGGACCCAATGGTGCCGGCAAGTCCACGACGATGAAAATGTTGACAGGGTTCCTTTCGCCGAGTTCGGGAACTGCGACCATCAATGGTCACGACATCATCACTGACTCACTGGCTGCCAGGCGAATCATCGGTTACTTGCCGGAAGGCGCGCCCAGTTACGGTGAAATGACGGTCCGAAATTTTCTTGAGTTCATTGCCAGGGTCAGGGGATTCACTGGCCGCGCTGCGGGGACAAAAGCTGCCGAGGCGATTGAGCGTCTGAACCTGGAGCAGGTGCCGGAGCAGACCATCGAAACCCTGTCCAAAGGGTATAAACGCCGGGTTGGGCTGGCGCAGGCAATTCTCCATGACCCGCAGGTATTGATACTCGATGAGCCTACTGATGGGCTGGATCCGAATCAGAAACACGAAGTCAGGCATCTTATCCGGGATATGTCCCAGGAAAAAATCATCATCATTTCGACCCACGTGCTCGAGGAGGTACACGCTTTGTGTAACCGCGCAATGATCATTTGCGATGGTAAGTTGTTGGTGGACGATACGCCGGCAGGCCTGATAGCGCGATCCCGTTATCATAATGCCGTGACGTTGGTGGTCGAGGAACCTGAGCGTGTGGCAAGCATTCTGAGCGAGTTGCCTCAGGCCCGCAAAGTCGAGCTCAGAGAGGGGGAGTTGACGGTATTCCCGGCCGAAGGCGCCGGCTTGTTCGACGTTATTTCGGCTGCAGTGAAGGAACACGGCTGGTCGGTAAGTGAACTTCGCCTTGAAGCCGGCAGGCTGGACGAAGTGTTTCGCCAGGTGACGCAAGGAGTAGGCGAATAATGAACACGGAGCTGGCAATGAACCCAGGGGCTGTTTTGGGCATACGCCCGGTAATCACTGTAGTAAGAAGAGAGTTATCCGCTTATTTTTCCACGCCGGTGGCCTGGGTCTTTATCGTGATTTTTCTTGTGATGTCCGGTGTTTTTACTTTCTACATGGGTTCTTTTTATGAACGGGGAATGGCTGATCTGTCGCCCTTTTTTCAGTTTCATCCCTGGTTGTACCTGTTCCTGGTGCCGGCGATTTCCATGCGTTTATGGGCGGAAGAACGGCGTTCGGGAACCATTGAGCTGCTGTTGACATTGCCGCTGACCATGGGACAGGTTGTGTTGGGCAAATTCCTCGCCGCCTGGCTGTTTCTCGGACTGGCGCTTTTGCTCACTTTTCCCATTTGGCTGACGGTGAATTACCTGGGCAATCCCGATAACGGTGTGATCCTGGCGGGCTATATCGGCAGCTGGTTGATGGCCGGGGGGTTTCTTGCCATTGGTTCCTGCATGTCAGCTGTAACCCGAAACCAGGTCGTGGCCTTCATTCTGAGTATCGTGGTCTGTTTTGGCTTCCTGCTCAGCGGTCTGCCCATGGTCATGAATGTGTTTACGCAGTGGGCGCCACAGGCTTTGCTGGATGTGATTGCAGATTTTAGTTTTCTTGCCCATTTCGCGGCTATTTCGAAAGGTGTGATCGATCTGCGTGACCTGGTGTATTTCAGCCTGGTAACCGCATTCTGGTTACTGGCCAATACCATCGTGCTTGAAATGAAGAAAGCGGACTGAGGGGTCGATAATGCAGAACAAGTTTATTTATTCCCTGGGGTCACTGGTGCTGCTGTTGGTCCTGTTTATTACCATCAGTATGCTCTCAGGCAGCTTACTCACAGGCATGCGGGTAGACCTGACCCAAAACAGCCTGTATACGCTCAGTGACGGAACACGAAATATCCTTCGAGAGCTTGAGGAACCGGTAAACCTCTACCTGTTTTTTTCCGACGAAGCCAGTCGTGGCCTGCCGCAAATCCGCAGTTACGCCCGGCGTGTCGACGAGATGGTGGAAGAGTTTGAAAACCAGTCTGCCGGCAAACTGATCGTCCACCGGGTAGATCCGGAACCCTTTTCAGAGGAGGAGGATCAGGCCGCCGCTTTCGGCTTGCAGGCGGTACCCGTTGGCGCGGGCAGTGAAACACTTTACCTGGGGATCGCAGGAAGCAATTCACTGGACGATGTTCAGCTTATGCCCTTTTTGCAGCCATCCAAGGAGAAATTCCTGGAGTACGACCTGGCCAAGATGATTTCCTCCCTGGGCAGCCCCGAGAAAACAACCGTCGGTATTCTCAGTACACTACAGATGGATTCAGGTTTTGATTCGGCCACCCAGAGTATGCGCGAAGCCTGGGTTGTATACGAGCAACTGGGCCAGTTATTCAATATCGAAACCATCGATCCGGGTGCTGATTTATTGCCTGAAAACATGGATCTCCTGCTGCTTGTTCATCCAAAGAACCTGTCAGACCCGATGATGTACCAGCTCGATCAATTCGTGCTTGGCGGAGGGCGGTTGATTGCTTTTCTTGATCCGTTTGCCGAGTCTGATCGCGGTAACCCCAATGATCCAATGGCGATGATGCAGGCCGGCAGTGCCTCGAACCTTGCTCCCTTGCTGGAAAGCTGGGGTGTTGGTTTTGAAGCCGATCGCGTGATTGGTGATCTCCAGTATGGCGTGGGAACCAGCCAGTCCCGACATATCGGCATTCTTTCCGTGCCTGCAGATGGCCTCAATGCAGAAGATGTTGTCAGTGCCGACCTGCAGGCAGTGAATTTTTCATCTACCGGCTGGTTGGCCCCGCTTGAAGGTGCGGGTACCCGCTTCGAAACCCTGGTATCCAGCAGTGAGAATGCCGCCCCCCTGAATGTCAGCCGTTTCAGATTCCTTACCGATCCGGCTGAACTGATGAAGGGCTTCAATCCAAGCGGCGACCGTTACACCCTGGTGGCGAGGATTACCGGGCCGGTAACGGCAGCGTTTGATCCCCCCGACGGGGACTCAGAATCAGCCGACCACCTTTCCGAGTCCGGCGAGTCAGGCATCACGGTGGTGCTGTTTGCCGACACGGATCTGTTGACCGATCGTTTGTGGGTACAAAAGCAACCGTTCCTGGGCCAGAACCTGGTATCTGCATTCGCTGACAACGGCACACTGGTAGTCAATGCGGCGGATAATATGCTGGGCAACCGGGACCTCATCGGTATTCGCACACGAGTGAGTTCCAGCAGGCCTTTTGACCGCGTGAGTCAATTGCAGGTCGAAGCGGAGCGGCGCTATCTTGCCACCGAAGAACGATTGCAACAGGAACTGCTTGATACGGAGCGAAGATTAACCGAATTACAGGGTGCTAAAGATGAGAACGAATTGCTCGTGCTCAACGAGCAACAGCAACTGGAGATCGATCGATTCATGGATCGCAAGCTGGAAATTCGAAAGGAACTCAGACAGGTACGGCACGATTTACAGCGTGACATAGATCGGCTGGGCACCCGGCTTAAACTGGCTAATATCGCTTTGATGCCGATTTTGGTCATGATTGCGGCCCTGATTTATGCGCTGAAGAGGCGCCGGCGTCAAAATTATGTGAAGCCTGGTGAGGACGCAGCCTGATGAGCAAAAAACATTTTTCCGCTTTGTTGCTTGTGACTGTAGTGGTTGCGGTGCTGGTCCTGTTGGTTCCAGGTAAAACGTCAAAGGAGAGTTCTTTCCAAAAACACCTTTTGCTGCCAGGCCTGGCCGCCCTGGTCAACGAAATTGATTACGTTCAAGTGAGCGGTGCAGGTGGTGAGACCATCGCTACATTAAACCGGCGGGAAGGGAAGTGGCTGGTGGCGGAGTCCTTTGACTACCTTGCAAACTGGCCTGTGCTCAGGCAACTCCTGTCTGACCTGGCCGTCGCTGAAGTTGTCGAAGGGAAAACATCAAACCCGAAGTTTTACAGCCGCCTTGGAGTTCAGGATATGGCCAGTCCTGAAGCAAGCGGCGTGCAGATCGGATTTACCCGGGAGACGGGGTTGTCCTCCGTGATCGTCGGCAACAAGGCGCAGGGAAGAGAGGGGCAGTACGTCCGATTGAGTGGCGCCGGGCAAAGCTTATTGATTGACCGGGTACTGATTGTTCCAGGAGATATGCAGCAATGGCTCGGTCGGGAAATTATCGATATCCAGGAGGGTGAACTGGTCGAGGTTTCCATAAGACATCCGGATAATGAGCAAATCCTGCTGCTGAAGGTTTCCGCTGACGATACAGATTTTGAATTGCAGAAAATCCCCGAGGGCAGGGAAATTTTGTCCCATTGGACGGTCAATTCCATTGCTGGTGGTTTGGTTTCGCTGACACTGGACGCTGTGGTTCCTGAAAGTGAAATCGACTGGACGGATGCGGTACAAATCAGGTTTTTGGCTGCCGATGGCTTGCGGGTTTCTGCTCAGCTGGTTTCTGCGCAGGAGCAATTCTGGATCAGCCTCAGGGCGAGTGCGGATCAAGCCGCCGATTTCGGCGAGTCCACAAACGCCGACCCTGAAAGTGAAGGCGTCCCAGGACTCACTGAGCGATTGAGGCGGATCAATGATCGAGTCAGCGCTTGGGCCTACGCGATTCCCCGGCATAAAGCAGAGGTCATGACAAAACGCATGGATGACTTACTCAATCCGCTGGAAGCAGAATGATAATGTCGCTGTCATCGGCGTCAGCTAATCCGTCAGCCCTATTCCGATTGTTGCTGCAGCATGTGGCTTAGCCGTCGGGGCATTGCATTGTTTGCAGCTCTTTACGGGCTGTTGGCTGTCATTCTGGCCGCCGCCGGTTCACACATGCTTGCACAGCAAGAGCCAGCTGCAAATATGCTCTGGGCCACTGCTTTGCAGATCCATATGTTTCATACCGTTGCATTGCTTGGAATTGCTGCCTTGATTCAGCCCGATTCAACCCGGATGATGGCTTGGAGCGGTTTTCTCATGATACTGGGTGTGCTGCTTTTTTCCGGCAGCCTGTATATGCGCGCAGCCGGTTTTGCCCTGGTTCCCGGGCTTGTGACACCGCTTGGGGGCCTGGTGTTAATGGTTGCCTGGTTCGTGCTTTTTGTGACCCTGATCAGGAAAACTGCCTTCTGATTTGGTCTTGAGGCCGCGAAGGGTTATATTGAGCTAATGCCAACCGGGCCGCACGGCGCCGGAATGATAATCTGTATCGGGGATTTTTATGTATCAGACTGTTCCATTTTCCTTCCGTAAGCTCTCTGTTCAAGTTCTTCTGCTCTCCTTTATTGTAGTTTCTGTCCAGCCGGCCTGGGCTGAAGATTATAATTTTCCGGGCTTGAGCGGAACCGTCACAGTGTATGAAGACCAATACGGGATACCCACCATCAAGGGTGATTCTGAACTGGACGTTGCCTTTGTGCAGGGTTACCTGCATGCCCGGGATCGTTTCTTTCAGATGGATCGGGATCGCAAGGGCGTGGCGGGCCGGGCAGCAGAATTGCTTGGTGAAGCCGCACTGAGTTCGGATGTTCAGACCAGGACTTTGGGTTTGGGGCGTGCAGCCACGAAGACCTGGCAGGGGCTGGATGCGTCTACCAAGGGTTGGCTGCAGGCTTATGCAAATGGCGTGAATTCCTATCTTGCCAATAATCCATTACCACCGGAACACACGGTCCTTGAAATTACCCGGACCGATCCCTGGACCCCGATTGACACCATCCTGATTGGTAAGGGCCTGGCAGCTGGATTCTCCCTCAGTTTTGCGGATATTGATTCCACCATTACCCTCGGAACCTATGTTGGTTTCGGCGCAGTCATAGGATTTGACGGAGAAGCCTTGTTTTTCCAGGATACTCATCGATCAGCGCCACCGGATGACCGCGTAACAGCCCCCGGATTCTTCAGCAGTATCGGAGGCATCGGCCAGGCCGGCACTGAAGCCGCCGGCTCGAATGGAAAAACTGAATCTTCCATAAAGCATATCGGCAGTAAGACTATATCTGACAAGACTCTGGCCATGGCCATCGACGTGCGTGAGAAGTTGGACAACGCTCCTTTGACGAAAAAATGGATCCAGTCGGCAGAAGAACCGAAGGGTAGTAACGCCTGGCTGGTTTCCGGTGCGCACACCGAAACGGGCAATGCGATGATTGCCAATGACCCACATTCAACCATGGACACACCGGCCATCTGGTATGAAAACCAGTTGATCTACAACAAGGATGGCGAGGAATGGCATGTCAATGGCGTGGTCGTGCCAGGCGCACCTGGCATAGTGTTGGGTTGCAGTAATTTTGCCTGCTGGGGTATGACGGTTAACCCGCTGGATGTTACGGACTTTTTCACCGAAGAATTCCTGACCAATGCACTTGGTCTGCCGACTCATACTCTGTACAAGGGCAACCCGGAGCCCATCCACCAGGTATTCAACTCCTGGTTTGTCAATGTCGTGGGTGACGGGGTTCCTGATAATCTGGTACGCGCAAATATAGGTTATACCGAGGGGGCCTTATCCCTGGTGATACCCCGTCGTAATGACGGCCCTGTTCTGTCTATCACCGGTAATACAGGCCTGTCCATGATGTATACCGGATTCCGTGACACCTACGAACTCGAGAGTTTCCGCGGCATGAGCCAGGCGGGCAGCATGGAAGAATTCGTGACGGCGCTGCAGGATTTTGATATCGGTGTGCAGAATGTTTTTTACGCGGATATTCCAGGCAGCATTGCCTGGTTTACCACCTCAGAGAAGCCCCTGCGCGAAGACCTGGCTGCGTTCACGGTGGACGGGCTCCCGCCCTGGTTTATCCGGGATGGAACCGGCGTTGCGGCCAATGAGTGGCTGCCGGTGATGAACCCGCAACCCCACCAGGCCCTGGATTATGAAATACTGCCGTTTGATGAAATGCCCAAGCTGGTCAATCCGGCCAGTGGGTTTGTCACCAACGCCAATAATGACCCGATCGGGGTTACCCTGGACAACGACCCGATCAACCAGGTGAGGCCCGGCGGCAATGGTCTTTATTACCTCAATTCGCATTATGTCGCCTACCGGATGGGCCGGGTCGACCGGGAGATCAAGGCCATGATCGGATCCGGCACACCGGTTTCGGTTGACGACTTCAAGGGATTGCAGGCGAATGTAAACCTGCTGGATGCAGAACTGGTGGTGCCGACCTTGCTGGGAATCATGGCCCAGGTGCCGGTTCCCCCGGGCTCACCCATGGCACAGGCACTGGACGTGCTTGGCACGTGGGACTACAGCGCTCACACCGGTATTGCCGCTGGTTGGGATGCAGGTGATGATCCCCTGATGGCTAACCCACCCGATGCAGATGAAATGCGCCATAGCGCGGCTGCTACCGTTTGGGCAATGTGGCGCTCCATGCTGGTTCAAAACACCATTTACGCAACCCTGACTGCTTATGGCCTGGGTGACGTGTTGCCACCCCAAAGCCTGGCCTACAATGCGTTCAAACATCATCTGGAAAACTACCCAACGGCAGGTGGCGTAGGAGCCTCCGGCATCAATTTCTTCTCGCTGGGACTGGCAGAAACGGTTGCAGGAAGCCTGCAACTGGCTTTGGATCAACTGGCATCTGACGAATTCGCACCTGCCTTTGCCAATTCCACCGACGTAATGGACTATGCCTGGGGCAAAGTGCATCGCATCAAGTTCAACCACACCTTAAACTCCGACCCCTTCGATGTACCAAACGGCGGTGGGTTTACGGACCTCGCCCCTGAATTGCCCGGATTGGCGCGGCAAGGTGGTTATCAAGCTGTGGATGCGTCCTCACACTCCTCGACTGCTGACAGCCTGAACGGATTCATGTTCGGTGCCGGCCCCAGCCGCCGTTTTGTCGCGGACATGGGCCCCATGGGCGCCAATGCGGAAGAAGTCATCCCCGGTGGCCAGAGTGGCGTCTTCTTCAGCCCCAATTACTCGAGCCAATTGCCCTTGTGGCTGGTCAATGACTACCACGATATGGCATTGAGCACGGGTGACGCCATGGCTGTTTCGGTTACGACGACGACATTTGGCCCTGCTCAATAGATCGAGAGAAATGCAGAAATGTGTTGAACGAAGGCGGCCATGAGCCGCCTTCGTTATAAGCGGCAGGCGGCTGTTGAATATTTGCGCAGCCAGTGCAATCCCCTGCGCTGTTTCATTGATGATTGTGGCGGACTGGAATTAACAGTACGCCGCGAGAGTGACCTTTTTAACGCGCTTGCACGGGCCATTGTTTATCAGCAGCTTTCCGGCAAGGCGGCGGCAACCATACATGGCCGTTTCACTACTTTGTTCAATGACGCCCTGCCTGATGCGACACAGGCCACGCATTTGACTTTGGAGCAGCTTCGTGGCGTGGGGCTTTCACGCAACAAGGGACTGGCCATTCAGGATCTTGCGGAAAAATCACTGGATGGCAGCCTGGCAAGCACCCGGCAAATGGCGCGAATGGATGACGCCCAGGTGATCGAGAATCTGTGTCATGTGCGTGGCATCGGCCCGTGGACAGCACAGATGCTGTTGATCTTTAACCTGGGCCGCCCCGACGTAATGCCTTCCACGGATCTGGGCGTGCAGAAAGGCGTGCAGGCTGTCTATCGCATGCGTAAGCTGCCAAACCCGGAGCAGTTGATACGGAAAACCCGTCACCTGGCGCCCTATCGTTCAGCAGCAAGCTGGTATTTCTGGCGAGCGGCGGATGCAGCTTGAGGGCCTGTTGGACTTTCCCTTGCAACATTCCGTCAGGCCCAACTAACTCCTGGATGTCTTGAAAGTGATTTGCATAGGGCGCATCTTGAACCCTGGACTGTTTTATTTGACCCATTTGAAACGTATTAGGGAATGTTTTTTTTATGAACCTGCTTGACCATTTTGTACTGCAACATATTCAGATGTCCTTGCTCCAGGCTGAACTGGTGCATGTGAGTAAGGAATCCGGAACCCAGGAAGCCAAAGTGGAACTGAATCTCACACCCAGGCTGTTGAAAACCGATAGTGGCAAAAACTTGCCTGCGTACCAGGTCAGCGCCAGGCTGAACTGCAATGGGGGAACAAAGGAAGGCTCCGGGCCGGTGTTCAATGCCAGGGTTGGATTTGAAGCCATCTATCAGCAAGTCGATGGTGACCCGGTGGATGTGGCAGAATTTACCAGCAATCATGCCAGCCTGACCCGTCAACTTTATCCGCTCTTGCAACAGGAATTACGCACCTTGCTGCTGCGGCTCGGCCTGGAGCAAATACACTTGCCTTTCGACCTGACGGCAAGGATCGATCAACCTCAGAATCAATCCATCCAGGTATCCGGATTAGTGCACTAGCCCGAATATCGCCCCTGTATCCCGGCTAACTCCGCCAGGCCCAGTGCCATGGCTCGTAAGCCACACCGTGGCGATTGTCTCGGGGGAAAGACAAAATGAATTCGAAATCACAGGCGTTTTCGCACAGCCACTCGAAAGCAGGGCTGTGCTCAAATTCCTCTTCCAGTATGGCGTACCCGGGTGTCGTGATATCCAGGGC
>SMVB01040874.1_pt1 | contig 17545 bp, 15 predicted proteins | sample 2456461 | NCBI WGS metagenome assembly SMVB01 (sample SAMN11095934, study PRJNA526329) | marine sediment metagenome | biome: Marine sediment; feature: Surficial sediment; material: Deep marine sediment; isolation source: Hadal surficial sediment | place: Pacific Ocean | collected 2014-05 | depth...
CATTTATTCTGTGCTTCTAAAGCTAAGGCTTTAGCATCGATTAAAAGCCTTCTGGCTTCAAGTTCACTGCAGAAGTCACTAGCCAAGGCTCTACCCTTTTTAAGTGCACTTTCTGCTGCTGCACACTCTTCTGGTGCACATTCTGGACAACCAGCGGCTGTGGCATCGGCATATGCAGCTTCAGCATCAGCAAGCTCTTGTGTCGGTGGCGGGGTAGCACAACTTGCTAAGAAAATTAACCCCACTAATAAAGCTGGTACTACTGTAAATAGTTTCAAACTATCCCATCTCATATGGACTCCCTCCTTTAATTATTGAAGATTTTATTATTGTAATACATTTGCAATAATTACTCAAGCACTTTTTATATTACGACTGTAAATAATTACTCAAGCACTTTTAACTTTTCTTTAGCAGCTCTTGCATTTTCAGACTGTGGGAACTTATCTATAAGGGTTTGAAAAAAGATTATCGCCTCTTGTTTCCTATCAATATTCATAAGAGATTCACCCTGTTTATAATAAGCCAGCGGCACTTTTATATCCTTGTCATATTTTTCTATAAAATTTTGAAAATCGAGGATTGCCTCTTCATACTGCCCCTGTCTGAAATATGACTCGGCAATCCAAAATGCGGCATCCGAAGCCTCTGGAGACTCAGGATATTGTTTTAAGAAAGCCGTAAACTGCTCTCTGGACTGCTCATATTTATTTTCACTTAAATATTTATACCCTCTATTAAATATAACCGCTTTCTGATCTATCTCAGTGGGTCGAAATATTGTGGAAGTATCATTTTCGAAAAGTTTTTCTGAATCTTTGGGGTCTATAGGTTCTAATTTAGTTAGTCTGTTTGAGCTCCTGACCATACTTCTTAATCTGTCATACGAGCGCTCGAGATTAGCAACCCTAGCTTCAAGCTCCGCAATTTTCTCTTCTGATATGGATAAACTCTCAGAACCTGATTGAAACTGTACTTCTTGCATTTGCTGAGAGAGTTTTTTGGTTTTTGCCTCAAGCCTTGCCTGCTTGGCGTAAAGACTTCCCAGATCTTCATGTGTAGCAACACATCCATAGCCTATAGCTATAGGTAATATTAACAGTATAAGATTTTTATTCATAAAGAGTTAAATAAATCATTCAATCATCATTGAATCACCTTTGGCGATTACCTTAAAATGAGCTCTTCTGTTGCTCTGATAAGAAGATTCTGATGCATCCCCTCCCCATTCATCGGTTTCACCCTTACCAACTGATTCAATAATGTTTACATCTACTCCAATTCCTGCAAGATAAGCTGCAACTGATTTTGCTCTTTTATCTCCCAGTGCCAGATTGTATTCATCGGTTCCGCGTGTATCACAATAACCCTCAACTATCACTACTTTTATCTGGTCGGCATGATTTTTAATAATTCTCGCATTTTCTGTTAATGCCGGGGCGGCATCTGCTCTTACCCTTGATTGGTCATAATCAAATAATATATCCACAAGACCAATTTCCATTTCATCTCCAAATCTTATGGCTCTATCCTCATCCAGAGCAGCTAATTCAGCCCTGCCCTTAGCTTCTATAGCCCTGAATCTTGCTTCTTCAAGCTTCTGCCTTGCTCCTACATGGTCTCCGGCATCTATTAATTCCTGAGCCTCTGCTATAAGGGCTTCTATTTCGGCAATATCCTCAGGATCCCCATCTGACTCTTTTAGTGTTTCTAGAGCATCATTAGCATCTTTAAATTCTTTACTAAAATCTGGTGCACAACTTGTAATAATTAAACCAAAAGATAAAAAAGCCACTAAAATTAACAGTTTACTCTGAAGATTTTTCATATTAATGTCCCCTATAATAAGATATTTTGGGAATTCTGACTTATTTTATAATTCAAGTCAAGATGTTTAATGCCTAATTAATAAAGTAATTTATAACTTTTTAGGTTAAATAGGCAATGTATTAATATTTTTATCAATAAAAACATCTTTTACGGTTTTTGTAAGCTCTTCTATTCTAAATGGTTTGGTCACTGCGCCCCTAAAACCATACTTATAAAAATCTGATATGATCGGGGCATTTGAGTATCCGCTTGATACTATCGCTTTTATTTCGGGATCAATTTCAATAAGCTTTTTTATCGCATCTTCGGCACCCATTCCGCCAGGAATTGTCAAATCCATAATCACAACATCATATATTTCCCATTTTCCTTGGCTCTCATGTATAGATCAATTGCTTCTTTGCCATCAGAAGCAAAGGCAACATCATATCCAATATAGCTTAGAATTGCCCCTGCAATTTCTCTTATAACATCATCCATAACAAGAATCTTCCCTCTTTGGCCTTCGTCCAGCTCATCAGATATTTGATGAGCAACTTCTTCTTGCAGAGGTATAACATCTCTGCTGGCCGGCAAATACATAGAAACCTTTGTCCCTTCACCCTCTTTGGAATCTATTTTAATAAACCCCTTATGACTTTTGATTGTAGTGTATGCATTAGACAGACCAAGACCTGCATGACCGTCTTTAGTTGTAAAATATGGGTCATAAATCTTTGAAAGGTTGCCTTCAGAAATACCAGTTCCTGTATCTTCAATAACAATTTTTACATATTCACCATCTTCAACTACATTGTTTACATTTTGCTTAACAGTCACATTCTGAACTGAAGTTTTAATGTTTCATTTAACGGCAATTCTACTATATCTCTAATCTCTTTTAACCTGGCAGCATTTTCAGCTTCAAATCTCAAAACAAGAGCAGGCTGCGTATTAGAGGCTCTCAGCAAGCCCCAGCCATCTGCAAGTTCTATTCTTAATCCATCAATTCCAATTATTTGGTAGTCCTTTGAAAGCTTATTTTTTACTTCTTCCACTACTTTAAATTTAATATCATCTGGACAATCTACTCTGATTTCGGGGGTAGATATTGCATTTGGCACTCCCTGCAGGAGCTCTGAAACTTTTTTACCCGTATTAGATAATATTTCCAGCAGTCTTAATGCTGCATAGACTGCATCGTCGTATCCAAAAAATCTGTGAGAAAAAAATATATGCCCGCTCATTTCCCCAGCAAGCTCTGCTCCATCTTCTTTCATTTTCCTTTTTATCAGGGAATGCCCTGTTTTCCACATAAGAGGTCTGCCGCCACTTTCTTTTATACAGTTAAATAATCTGCCCGAGCATTTAACATCCCCAATAATTTGAGCTCCCGGAACCTCTTTTAATAGCTGCCTTGCAAGAATGAGCAAGAGCATGTCTCCCCAGACTATATTTCCGTTTTCATCTATGACTCCGATTCTGTCGGCATCACCGTCAAAACCAAATCCAATATCCAAATCATTATCTTTAACGGCTTTAATTAAGTCCTGAACATTTTCTTCAACGGTTGGATCAGGATGGTGATTGGGAAAACTTCCATCGGGTGTAGTATAAAGCTCAACTACCTCACAACCCTTCTTTTTCATAATATCCGGGCCGACCAGCCCACCCATGCCATTGCCGCAGTCCACTCCAACCTTAAGCCCAGGTTTTATATCTATATTTTCTGTCAGGTAGTTAACATATGAATCCATTATATTTGAGTGCTCAGTCTTTCCATTTCCCTGAGCAAATTTGCCTCTGTCAGCAATCTCTCTAATTTCCTGAATTTGGCTTCCAAAAAGCGACTCTTTTCCTAAACAAAGTTTTATGCCGTTATATTCACTTGGATTATGACTTGCCGTTATTATCACTCCCCCCCCCACGGGCAGGTTGAAAAGGGAAAAGTAAACTATTGGTGTCGAAACCATTCCAAGATCCAATACGTCTACTCCACAAGCGTTCAGTCCCCTGCAAAATGCCTTGGCATATTGCGGTGAACTTTCTCTGCAGTCTCTTCCAATAGATACTGTTTTTTTGCCGTGATTTGTCAGATATGTTCCAAAAGCCCTGCCTATAGTTTCAACGACATGTTCATTTAAATCTTCATCTACTATTCCCCGAATATCATATTCTCTGAATATCCCCGGATTTATTTTTAGCATTCCATATTCTCCAACTGCATAATTACTAATCTTTTTTAGAGCGATAAATTTAGTGTATCAATTTTGAAAAGTGATTATTCCTGATTAAATTAAACAAACAAATCTAGATTTAATAAAATGAATGTTTCAAAACAATTAGATACTTTTGTATAAATGCATATAAAAATATCAGAGTCATATTTCTATCCCTTGACTTAACACTCCTGGCTTCTTATTCTTTGAACCCATGATTTTTCCTACATATACAGATTTTAAGAAAAAATTAAATAAGGGAAATCTTATACCCGTATGGAGCGAAATTCTAGCAGATTTCGATACTCCCGTGTCGGCTCTTAAAAAGATACAAAAGGGGAAATACTCGTTTTTATTTGAGAGTGTAGAAGGGGGGGAAAAATGGGGGAGGTACAGTTTTTTAGGTACTGAACCATCGGCAATTTTCAGGTCTAAGGGCAGCAGAATAGAGATTATCGAAAATGGTAAAACTAAAGTGCTGCAAGGCAACCCCATAGATCACTTAAGGATTTTAATGTCAAGATACAAACCTGTGCCCTGCGCCGAGTTGCCTAGATTTTCTGGGGGGGCTGTAGGGTTTTTTGCATATGACATCGTAAGGTTTATTGAAGACCTGCCGGTAGATACTACCGATGACCTTGATACCTGGGACTGCCTATATATGATTGCAGACTCAATTCTGGTTTTTGATAACGTAAGCCATAAAGTAAAAATAATTTCTAACGCATATGTTGAAAATAAAAGATATGCAAAAAGAGCTTATGAGCAGGCACTGCAAAAAATAGATAAATTAAAGTCACGCCTTAGGAAAAAGGCTTCATTCTATGAAAATCGGGATCAGAATAAAAAGGGGAAAAAATTAAATGTAAAACTAGTTTCTAATTTTAAACCAGCAGATTATAAAGATGCTATAAATAAGACAAAAAAATATATAAGAGAAGGGGATATTATTCAGGCAGTAATATCTCAGAGGTGGAAAACCAAGCTTAAAGTTGACCCCCTGGATTTGTATAGAGCACTTAGGATTCTAAATCCCTCGCCTTACCTTTTTTATTTAAAAATGGGGTCAGAATTTTTGGTTGGATCATCCCCCGAGGTTATGGTCAGGGTAGAGGGAAGCAATGTAGAAAACAGACCAATTGCGGGTACGCGTCCAAGAGGAAAAAACGAGCGTGAAGATCTCAAATTTGAAAAAGAACTGCTTGCAGATCCTAAAGAAATAGCAGAACACATAATGCTGGTTGATTTAGCGAGAAACGATCTTGGAAGAATAGCAAAAGTAGGCAGCGTGAAAGTGGATGAACTTATGACAATAGAAAAATATTCCCACGTCATGCATATCGTATCCAATGTAATTGCCAAGTTGCAAAGAGGCAAAGACTCTTATGATGTAATAAAAGCTACTTTCCCTGCTGGCACTTTGTCTGGAGCACCCAAAGTAAGAGCAATGGAAATTATTGAAGAGATGGAGCCTACCAGAAGAGGAACTTATGGGGGAGCTGTAGGTTATTTCAGCTTTTCGGGTAATATGGATACTTCTATAACTATAAGAACTTTCTTTATTAAAGATGACAACATTTATCTTCAGGCAGGCGCTGGTATAGTAGCGGATTCGGTGCCTGAAAATGAATACAATGAATCAGTAAATAAGGTCAAGGCCCTTGTAAAAGCTATAGAGCTTACACAAAATGGCCTGTAGTAAATATTAATAACTATACAAACTGCAGAGCAATAAACATGATTTTAATGCTTGATAACTATGATTCATTTACATATAACCTGGTTCATTATCTGGGCGAACTTGGTGAAGATGTGGAGGTTTATAGAAATGATAAAATTACAGTAGAACAAATCGAGCAAGCAGATCCGGAAATAATAATGATCTCTCCCGGCCCCTGCACTCCCAAAGAGGCAGGCATTTCAATAGATTTGGTTAATAGGTTCAAAGGCAATAAACCTATTTTTGGGGTTTGCCTCGGTCATCAGTCCATTGCCCAGGCATTTGGAGCAAAGATCGTAAAGGCAAAAAAACTGCTGCATGGTAAAACTTCTGAAATATTTCATGATGGCAAAGGAATTTATAAGGGAATAGAAAACCCATTTGTAGCCACCAGATATCATTCATTAATAATCGAAAAAAAAACTCTTCCAAAAGAGTTCGAAATTTCCGCCTGGACAAAGCAGGACGAGATAATGGGCATCAGGCATAGAAAATATCAAATTGAAGGAGTACAGTTCCACCCGGAGTCAATTCTTACTATAAGAGGAAAGGATCTCCTGAAAAATTATTTAAATGAAACAAGGACAGTAAGATAATTTTTCTTGATACAATTTTCACAATTAACAATAAACTGGAGTATAAATGAAGCTTTTATTTAAACCGCGAGATGAAAAACATTTAGGAGAAGGAGACCTGCCTTTCGGAACTTTTGACGATACATCAAACTGGCTTCCCATAACACGGTATTTAGAGATGGGAGCAGAAAGAATCCCAAGAAAAATACTATTTAAGGTTGCAAATAATGACGGAATATTAAAAGAACAATATACATACGAACAGACAAACGAATGGTCCAACAGGATCGCAAACGGGCTATTCAGCAAACATGAAATAAAAAAGGGTGACAAAGTTGGAATATATATGCTCAATTGTTCTGAATATATATTTTCAATTTTAGCAATACATAAGGTTGGCGGTATACAGGTGCCAATTAATAAGGATGAAAAAGGGCAACGGCTTTGTTATATAATAAATTATTCAGAAATGAAAGCCCTGATTGTTGATAAATCTAGCCTTCCATTTATTGAAGAAATTTCGGATCAGCTTCAAAATCTTAAGCTCGTTATTATAACAGGTGAATCTGATAATATTCCCTCAAAAGTCGGGAGTATACCTTGTGTTAGTTTTAGCAATTTTAACAAATTTTCAAAATTCAATCACAATCAGTCTGTGAAAGTTTCCGATGTTGAGAGGTGCATGTTTACCTCTGGGACAACCGGTATGCCAAAAGGAGTACTTAGAGAGCATGGCGGGGTAATTTTAACTGTCAGAGCTTACCTGCAGCAGCACGGCATTAGAAGCGGAGATACACTGATGAGTGTTCTCACACTTGCACATGCAAACGCACAGGTAATGTGCCTTTTTGCTTCAATAGGGGCAGGGGCTACGGCTGTATTTTATCCAAGGTTTTCTGCATCTAATTTTTGGAAGTGGGCTTATGAGTGTGGAGCCACTGTAACAAATATGCTTGGCTCAGTTGCTGAATATCTATGGTCAGCGCCCGAAAGTGAGTGGGACTCCAAACACAAGATTAGAACTGTCCTTTCAGGACCGGCTCCTAAAAATCTAGAAGAGTTCCAGAGCAGGTTTAATACCAGAACAATAGATGGCTACGGTTCTACAGAGATGGGAATGGTTTTATGGAAGGATCCCGAAGATCACAGACCAGGTTCTTCCGGTTATCCTATGCAGGGGTACTATGTAGAACTAAGAAATCCTTTAAATCAAAATAAAATTATAAGCCCGCTTTGGGATTCGACAGATGATCAAACACCCCCGGATGAAGCAAAAGGTCTTTTATATATAAGACCGCTTATTCCTCACACAACCCTCAATGAGTATTTCAAAGATGAAAAAAGAACTAAAGAGGCATTTGATGAGGAAGGATTTTTTAATTCAGACGATCTCTTTGCAAGAGCAATGGACGGAAGATACTATTTTGTAGGCAGGTACAGCAGAATAAGGGTATCTGGAGAAAATGTTGATCCGGTTGCAGTTGCAAATGAAGCAACCGAGTATGAACCTATATATGAGGCGATAGCAGTTGGCTTAAGACTCCCAAATGTAGCCGATGATGAAATAAAACTAAACATTACTTTAAAATCAGGCGCTGCGTTTGATCCTGTAGAGTTTTGCAAGTGGATGGCAGAGCGAGTTATTGTTGCTATGGTTCCAAGGTTCATAGAGGTTTATGAAAACGGGTTTCCGCTAACTGCCACACAAAAAGTAAGGGTGGCCGAGCTAAAGGAACTATCTGATAAAACCTGGGATAGGAATGAGTCTGGTTTAAAATTTAGTGCCAGAAAATAATCTTCTAATGTTTTAAAACTTTACAGTTATTATGATTAGGTAATCACAAGCGGCCCATTCAGTAGCAATTATGGCTCAAAAACAAACAGTCTATCTCATTGATGGAAGCTCATATATTTTTCGTGCTTATCACGCTATAAGGATTCTTACAAACTCTGAAGGCTTTCCAACAAACGCTATATATGGTTTTACAAACATGCTCCTCAAGTTTATTAAAGATCTCGAGCCCAAGTATATAGGTATTGTGTTTGATTCAAAACAAGACAATTTCAGAAATGAAATGTACCCGGAATATAAAGCCAACAGAGCAGAACCCCCCGACGACCTTAAACCTCAATTCGAAGAAATATTTGGTTTAGTAAAGGCATTTAATATCCCTATGGTTCTTATGGATGGTTATGAGGCAGACGACGTTATAGGTACTCTGGCAAAAAACTTTGAGAACAAAGATTTTGATGTGGTGATAGTAACCGGGGATAAAGATTTTACTCAGATAGTTAACAGTTCAATAACCCTTCTCGATACGATGAAAAATAAAAATACGGAGATTAAAGATGTTGTAGAAAAATATGGGGTGCAGCCCGATAAGATTATAGAACTGTTTGCCCTTACAGGGGATAGTATTGATAACATTCCCGGTGTAAAGGGTATAGGCCCCAAGACTGCCTCTTCACTAATACAAGAATATGGGTCAGTAGAAAATATTTACGATAACCTGGATAAACTAAAGCCAAGATACAAAGAGTTATTAGAATCTTCAAGGGATGAGGCACTGCTTAGCCGACAACTAGTAACTATTAAATCTGATATTGATATAAAAGTTGATTTAGATGAATATAACTACAGAGGGTTTAATAAAGAAAAGCTAATAGAACTTTTTAGAAAATATGAATTTGCATCTTTACTAAGAGAAATAGAAGATAATCCAAAAAATTCAATAGACATCAAGCAAGACAATACTAACAGTAAGGTTTCTTATGATAATTATAAGTTAGTAACCAGTGAAAAGGATCTTGAAGATGTAATAGATTTGATAACAAAAACCAAAACACTATCTATCGATCTTGAAACAACCTCTAAGTTGCCTATGGATGCCGAGATAATAGGTTTTGCTCTTTGTCCAAGACCGCATGAATCTTACTACGTACCAGTTGGACACAGAAATCTCTTAGACTCAAAGAATCAATTGGCACTTAAGTATGTCACTGAGAGACTAGGGCCTTTAATTGAAAATGAGGATATAAAGAAAATAGGTCAAAACCTTAAATACGAATATGTAGTTTTGTCCAAGTATGATATTGAGCTAAAAGGAATCTATTTTGATACAATGATTGCAGCCCACTTTATCGATTCTTCGAAGATGAGCTATAGCTTAGATGAGCTTTCTAAGTTTTATCTCAGCCACAAACCCATTAGTTATAAAGAAGTAACAAATCAAGGCAGATTTAAATTGATGTTTGAAGAGGTAGATATCGAGATTGCTAAAACATATGCCTGTGAAGATGCCGATGTTGCACTTTTACTTAGCGAAATATTATTTGAAAAGTTAAAACAATTGGATGTGCTGGAAGTTTATCAAAAGTTTTTGTTAGAGATAATTGTAGTCCTTGCAGGCATCGAAATGTCTGGAGTAAAAGTAGATACGAAAAGGCTAAATATACTCTCAAAAGAGTTTGAAAAGATTATTATAGATATTGAACAAAGAGTATACAATGAATCAGCAGCAGAATTTAACTTAAATTCCACTCTGCAGCTAAGAGAAATATTGTTTGACAAACTTGGGCTCCCTGTAAAGAAAAAAACCAAAAAGGGAGAGCCTTCCACTGATGTTGAAGTATTAACCGACCTTAGCAAAGATCATATAGTACCCAAGCTCATGTTAGATTATAGAGGGCTTACAAAGCTCAAATCAACGTATATTGATTCTCTGCCAAAGCTTATTAACTCTAAAACCGGACGGATTCATACGTCATTTAATCAGGTTGGCACATCAACAGGCAGATTAAGTTCGAGTGATCCTAATCTTCAGAATATTCCAATCAGAACAAAAGAAGGTATGAAAATCAGAGAAGCTTTTGTTTGTGAGCAAGGTTATAAAATTCTTTCAGCAGACTATTCACAAATCGAACTTAGACTTCTTGCTCATTTTTCAGGGGATGAAAACCTTATAAGGGCATTTGTATCAGGAAGTGATATACACAACAGGACCGCTTCTGAAATATTTGGTGTAAATGAACAGGATATTACCTCGGATATGAGAAGGCTTGCAAAAAATATCAACTTTGGAATCATTTATGGTATAAGCCCGTTTGGTCTTGCCAAACAGATAGGAACCGCTGTATCTCAAGCAAAAGACTACATCGATGAGTATTTCAAAAGATATAGCAAAGTTAAAGAATATATGGACAGCTCTGTTAGAAATGCTCAGGAGCTAGGCTACGCTGAAACTCTTATTGGAAGAAGACGTTATATCCCTGAACTTAAATCAAGCGACAGATCAATACGCGGCTTTTCCGAGAGAGCGGCTATAAATACGCCAATTCAGGGTTCTGCTGCTGATGTAATAAATATGGCAATGATCAGTATACATAAAGAGCTTAAAGGCAGTTTTAAGTCTAAGATGATACTGCAGGTTCATGATGAGCTCCTTTTTGAAGTCCACGTAGATGAAATACCCAGTTTTACTGATTTTGTTAAAAACAAGATGGAAAGTGCATGGAATCTTAAAGTACCATTAGTAGTTGACATTAATATCGGGCAATCCTGGGCTGAGGCTCAATAAAATATCTAATAAAAACTTATGGGATCAAAATATCTAATAAAATGCTTAGTATTAAGTTTGTTTCTATTTTTACCTGTCTATAAAACCTCATCTGCAACCTATCAGGATTATTCTTCAAAACTACTTAAGATAATTCCCAGTAAAGCGAGAAAGAATAGTAAGCTTGGCGTTGTAGTAAAATCTTTAATTAACAAAAAAAAGATATTCGAGTATAACTCGGACAAACTGTTTATTCCTGCTTCTAATCAGAAGGTAATAGTGTCCACTGTTGCGCTGTCTCTCTTGAAATCCAAGTTCCGGTTTAAAACCGAGTTTTATGCCGGCGGCGAGATAAGAAATGGAATACTTCACGGGGGGTTATATGTAAAAGGTTACGCCGATCCCACAATTAACACCGAATCGCTTAGATTAATTGCACAGCAGTTCAGGCACAAAGGCTTAAAACAGATAAATGGAGACTTGTACTTAGATGATTCATATTTTGACAAGATTAAATATCCTATTGGCTGGAAAGACAAATGGAAAAACGATTTTTACAGTCCCCCTATTAGTTCTCTTTCTCTAAACTATAACAACTTCGAAGTTGTTGCAGTTCCTTCAAAAAACAGAACAAAGGTTATAGTAAGTACAGAACCTCCATATTCGGGACTTAAGATAATTAATTCTGCACGTCTTAGAAAGAAGAAAAACAGCATAACGGCCCGGTGGGCAGAAGGTAAAAATCAATTAATAGTTTCTGGTAATTTATATACATACAGCAAAGGAACAAGATTTAAACTTCCTGTAAAGTATCCTGCTTTATATTTTGGAGCAGTACTGAAAGATGAGTTAAAAAAACAGGGCATTGCTTTAAATGGAGATGTTAAAATTTCGATCGTTCCAAGGTGGGCAAATTTATACCACACATACTCCTCGGATACGTTGGATGAAATAATAAATGTATACAATAAAAAAAGTGTAAACATAATAGGCGAAAATCTAATTAAAACACTGGGAGCTGAGTATATTGGAGTGCCTGGAACATGGGCAAATGGTCGGAAAATAATATCTTTATTCCTAAATAAAATAGGTATTAAAAATGGTTTTAAAATTATTGATGGTTCTGGTCTTTCGCTGCTTAACAGAGTATCTCCAAATGCTATGGCAGATGTTTTAGAGTATGCATTTCACAATAAAGATGTCGGTTTGGATTTTATTACCTCACTTCCTGTAGCCGGGATTGACGGGACCCTCAAAAAGAGATTTAAGGGGCCGGATGTCAAAGGAAGAATAGTTGCAAAAACAGGTTATTTAAAAAATGTAAGAGCGCTTTCAGGTTATGTATTTACAAAAACTGGAGATGTGCTTGTCTTTTCAATTCTTTCTAACGGCCTGGGCGTGGAAGCAAAAAAGTTTCAAAGTGACTTGCTGGCGGAGCTTGTAACTTGCTGTGAGCTTAATTAAGAATTTATCAATTCTTTTGTTAAAGCAACATAATCATTTAATCCTAATTGTTCAGCCCTGGTATTTGTGTTTAAGTCCAATTTTTCAAAAATCTTTATTAACACATTTGGATCTTTAAGAGATTTTAAATTATTAATCATCTTTTTCCTTCTGGTTTGAAAAGCTTTTTTAACAACTTCATTAAATACTGAGCGGTCCCTGTCACTTACAATTTTTTCTTTGCGGGGAACCATTTTTATAATTACTGAATCTACATCAGGCTTGGGCCAAAATGAATTAGGTGATACAGTATGTGCAATCTTTACATCAAAATATGACTGAATAATTACAGAAAAAGCGCCATACTGCTTACTATTAGGGTTTGAGCATATTCTTTGCCCCACCTCCTTTTGGAGCATTACAACTAAGCTTGTAAATGAATTAGAGCATTCTATAAGACTGAGAATAATTTTAGAAGCAACGCTGTAAGGCAAATTCGATATAAATTTAAATTTATTATCACCTACAATGTCCACAAAATTTATATCCAGTGCATCTTTGCAAATAAATTTAACGTTTTGCAGTTCCTGAAATTTTTGTTCTACTAAGTCATAAACTGTTTTATCCTTTTCAATTGTAATTACGTTTTTAACTCTAGCGGCCAAGAAACTTGTTAAAAAACCAAAACCTGTACCTACTTCAATTACCAAATCCGAAGGTTTTAAATCTGCAATTTCTTCTATCTTTAGTAAAACATTCTTATCAACTAAATAATTCTGTCCTAAACTCTTTTTGGGGTGAGATTTAATTGAAGCATAAAAGTTCTTGTAGTCTTTGATTTTCATTGAAAAAACTTGTAGGAGGGTAAATTTAAGGATTGATGACTAAATAGAATAGAAGCTTAATTATTTGGTAAACTTTATTATTTTTTCCCCTTCTTTTATCATGCCAAGTTCCTGACGGGCAATTATTTCAATATAAGCTTTATCTTTTTTAAGTGCTTCAATCTTTAGTTTCAGCTGCTCATTCTCTTTTTCAAGAACACTGCTATGAATAACTATTTTGTCATTTTCATATTGTAAAATCTCCAGTTTGGAAATCTCTTCTATAAATAAAAAGGAGAAAATTATTGTTATGCCAAGGATAATACTTATTCTAATTATATTGATAAGCATTTAAAAAAGAATTGTTCCTCCGCCTAAAAAGGGGTTAGATCTTTTTTCAGTCTCGATTGTAGTTACAGGACCATGACCTGGGTATACCTTGCTCTCCGGTGGATACACCATAAGTTTGCGGTTTATAGAGCCAACTAATTCTTCCATAGATGTTCCGCCTGTAAGATCAACCCTGCCGACACTGCCTGCAAACAAAGTGTCTCCTGATATAATATGTCCGTCAATTACAAGACAAATGCTGCCCCATGTATGACCTGGCACATGAAGAACCTCGGCCTTATACTTTCCAATTTCCACTATATCCCCTTGTTCAACAAATTCGTCTATTTCGGGTACCTCAACACCCGAAAATTCCGGGAATCTAAGCGCAGATTCTGGAAGTATATCGAGAACAGGTTTTTCTTTGGGATGGAGATAGAACTTTGCGCCCAGTGCGTCTTTTGCTTCCTGCACCCCAGAAGCATGGTCTATGTGTGCATGGGTATTAACAATTTTATCAATTTTTAAATCAAGGTTTTTTATTTCTTCCAGGACTTCGCTAAGCTGAGCACCAGGATCAATTATTATCCCTTCTTTGCTCTCTTCGTCTGCTATTATATAGCAGTTTGTAAGAAAGCTTCCACCTGTTATACATTGTATTATCATAGGATAGTATTTTTTATTAAATTAAAATTCTATACTAAATTTACCTAGCATGCTTGAAGCTGTAACTTCTTTAATTTGGACTTTTGTGACATTCGCCATTTCTGGACCGATGTTGCACCACTTTATGAATTCACTGATTGCTTCTTCACTCCCTTCAGCTACTGCTTCAACGCTACCATCCTTCTTATTTCTCACCCAACCTTTTAAACCCAGACTCAGTGCTTTTTGCCTAGTCGAAAAACGGAAATTCACTCCCTGTACAATGCCGTGAATAATTAGATGGATCCTTTTAATAGATGGCATCTTAATACAAATTAGCTTACCGAAACGTCATTTTGCTGTCAAACACAATTAAATTTTAGAAAATGCACTATTGAAAATAACTGGACTTTATAATCAGTTAGAGTTAGATTGACAGCTAAAATTACTGTATGTATTTTGTTTGATTAATATGAACTACAAAGCCTGGTTTCAATGTATAGATGAGCAGTGTGGGCAGACTTACCCGCTAAATGAAATAGTTTACAAATGCAAATCGTGCGGGAATTTGCTCGAAGTAATGCATGATATGGAGCTACTTAAAAAGAAATCTCCTAAAGAATGGAAAGAGCTCTTTGACAGCAGGTACAGAAGACAATCATGGCCATTTGGAAGTTCCGTCTGGGGAAAAAAGGAGTGGGTCTGTCCGTATGTTGAATCGGAAAATGTAGTTTCAATGTACGAAGGGGCAACAAACTTATTCTGGGCTGAGAGATTCGGAAAACAAGTTGGTATTGAAGATATCTGGTTAAAGATGTGTGGAAATAGTCATACAGGATCGTTTAAAGACCTTGGCATGACTGTGCTTGTTTCCGTTGTTAAGCAGATGATGAGCGAGGGAACAGATATCCCGGCAGTTGCCTGTGCATCAACTGGTGATACATCTGCCGCACTTGCTGCATACTGCGCGTCTGCAGCAATTCCTTCTATAGTATTTTTGCCAAAGGATAAGGTTTCCATCGCACAACTGGTACAGCCTTTATCAAACGGCGCACTTGTACTTTCCATAGATACTGACTTTGACGGGTGTATGGAACTAGTTCAAAAAATTTGTACTGAACACAATATTTATCTTGCAAACTCTATAAACTCTCTCAGAATCGAAGGACAAAAAACAATAAGTATTGAACTTTGTCAGCAGTTTCAGTGGGATTTACCTGACTGGGTTATTATTCCTGGAGGAAATCTGGGTAATATTTCTGCGCTTGGAAAAGGTTTTCTCATGATGTACGAGCTTGGACTTATAAATAAGTTGCCAAGACTGGTATGCGCACAGGCACAGCAGGCAAACCCACTTTACCTTAGCTACTTAAAAGGGTTTAAAGAATTTCACCCCGTAAAGGCAAAAACAACTTTTGCAAGCGCAATTCAAATTGGAAACCCTGTAAGTGTTAATAAAGCCATAAGAATTTTAAAAAGATTCGATGGGATTGTTGAACAGGCAAGTGAAAATGAACTGGCAGATGCCGCAGCAATGGTCGATAAAACCGGCACATTTAACTGCCCTCACACAGGCGTTGCTTTGGCTGTTTTTTTGAAACTAAAAGAAAAGAAAGTTATTAAACCTTCCGACAAGATAGTTATAATCTCTACTGCACACGGCTTAAAATTTGTCGAATTTAAGATTGGCTATCACAAAGATCAGTTTGAAGGATTAAATCCACATTTTAGCAACAGACCAATTGAGCTGCCTTGTGATTTTGATGCAGTTAAAGATGCGGTGTTTAGCAATATCCAGGCATCTTAATTCCAAGTGTCTTAAGAGAACTATTAAATAATAGATAAATCTGCTATAATTAGAGATGAGTGGGCCATGACTGGAATAAATTCGCAGTCATGGCCTGTTCGATGGGGGAAAAAACAACTCAAACTTTTTTTATATTAACTTCCAAACCTGATTAGTACGTCTACCAAAAAACCTACATTATCAGCATAATCGTCACTGTCTTCGCCTAGAGGGATTTCAACTCCAGCTCCCACACTAAAAATCTGGCCTCCGAATCTGAATCCGGGAGTTAAAAATGCTTCTGTTCTATTTTCATCAAATGAAGTCGAGGATACTGCCATTAGCTCAACTAGAAAGGCTGTCGCAAAGGGTACAGGTAAATGAGGGGTTACACTTGCAGTACCACCGTATCTTAAAATTAATTCTGTGTCGTCACCTTCTATTTCTTCAGCACTTGTAATAATATCAGCCCCAAAATTAGCCTGAAAAGCATAGATGTCTTTTCCTATTCCAAACACGGCATAAGGTCTGATTGTAAAAGCATCATCGACAAAAGATGAGAAATCTTTGAAGTATGTGCGAGCTCCCATAGCGGCTAAATTATTATCAACAGTTGGGAGAAAAGCTTCTATGCCACCTGTAAGAACCGCGGTATTACCTTCAAAAAGTGTAGTTTTACCGCCTATTGCTATATTTCCTAGAGCAAAATCATCTTCATTAGTAGGATCAACATCGGTAATACCGGCAAAAGGAATCCTTGTATATAAAGATGCTTTATTATCATGGATATTTACGTCTACTCTTATTTCATTTAAATAAAGGGCATCCTCTAATTCCAAGTCAATAATCTCGGTACTAAGTTTGAGGCCGGTTATTGAATACGGATGCTCTAAAAAGAAAGATTGTGGTATATCCACACCAGCAGAGCTAGCTTGCTTAATTGGCGCCGAAATCAGCAACACAACGAGTAAAAAAGAGAATATTATTGGTTTAAATATCATATTGCCAGTAATTTGTTTAATCATCCTCCAAAACCTCCATCTCATATTTAAAAATTAAGTTGTAATGATATTAATATATTTTGAGCAACAATTCAAGTAGTTTATTAAATATTTTTAAAATTTGTCAATAATCTCTAAATTGGTTATTTTATTTCATATATGAAATTTGAACTAAAAGGTTTGTATGTAATTACAGATAAAAAACTTATAGAAAGACCTTTTTTTATAGAGTCTGTAGAAAAAGCTCTGTCTGGAGGAGCTAATATTCTGCAGTTAAGAGAAAAAGAAACCGATTATGATGAAATTGTTTATTTAGGCAAAGAATTATTAAAAATATCAAAACGCTATTCAGTCCCTTTAATCATTAATGACTCTCCACAGCTTGTAAGAGAAATCGGCGCAGATGGAGTGCATCTGGGAAAAGGCGATACTACGATTGAAAACGCCAGAAAGATTATAGGAAAAGACAAAATTATAGGAGTATCCTGTTATGGACAAATAGGAAGAGGATTGGATGCAGAAATTAAAGGCGCTGACTACGTTGCTTTTGGAACACCTTATAACACTCCTACCAAACCCGGCAGAAAACCCACATCTTTTTCTACTCTAAAAGAAGCAAAAGCAAAGATTACAAAAA
>SMVB01044960.1_pt1 | contig 17541 bp, 19 predicted proteins | sample 2456461 | NCBI WGS metagenome assembly SMVB01 (sample SAMN11095934, study PRJNA526329) | marine sediment metagenome | biome: Marine sediment; feature: Surficial sediment; material: Deep marine sediment; isolation source: Hadal surficial sediment | place: Pacific Ocean | collected 2014-05 | depth...
AGTCGTTCAAAATGCTCCGATTCGCGACTCTCCAACTGAACGACCGGTAAGCGTCCGGAAGCAGTCGTCGGCATGCTACGATTAATTAATTATTGACGGGCTGCTTGTGACCCAAAGCAGCCGCTGGTCTGCGTGAAGGTTATTTGACTTTGCTAACCCTCTTAGGGGAATGAAAATGGTATCCAATCACTATCTCCCGAGAGCGCTTCGTGCAACTTCTGTTATCGTATGTCTGTTGTGGATGCCAATATCCTTTTCGCAGGCGTTTGATTCTGAATTGCTGGATAGAGCACGTTCAATTTCAAATATGGTGCCGGGCGATCATCCACTCGAAGTTCGTTTTCAGGATTTCGTTCAGTGGTCCGAGGCTCTGTCACTGTATGTGGAAGACGCCGCTCCGGATGAGGTTCCCTTCGTCTGTGGGGTATTTCAGATACGATTCGCTGACGGCTGGATCATGGTCGATGCCGGTGCGGATCGAGAGTACTGGGTTGGCGATCCGTCAGCGTTTTCGGAGGAAAAATACGCAATCGTCGGCGAGGCGTTATCACGAGCGAATATGATCGTCCTAACCCACGAGCATGGGGATCACGCGGCCAGCCTATTTCGCGGAATCTGGGCTGATGAGGCAGGCAAGCGAGCCTTGCTCACGGTTGAGCAGAAAGACAGTTTTCTGGCTGCGAGCCCTGACGATCCAATCACCCGAATTACGCCAGATGAAGCCGATCGAATCTTGGTTGCATCGTACGAGGAACTATTGGCGATCGCGCCAGGAGTAGTGTTAGTCAAAGCGCCGGGACACACGCCGGGCAGTCAGATTGTATTTGTCACTTTAGCTAGCGGCGAAGAAATTCTCCTTATTGGAGATGTCGTCTGGCATGAATCACAAATCCAGAGCGGCAGTCAAAAAGGACAGTATAGCTACGACCTCAACGAAGATCGCGAAGCCCTTCGGCTTCAGATTCAGTGGCTGCAAGAAGTTATTAAGACAAACACACATGTAATCGCTGCACACGATCTCGTCGCACTGGAAGCAAAATTCGCAGACGGCGTTTTGACGAAAGGACTAGACCTTTCCCAGCGCGATTGAGCGGCCGCTTGTGGCCGAAAGCGGCCCCTCATTTCAGTGATTTTCGTGATGCCTGAACGTCCGCTTTCGGTAAAAGCAGCCTGAAGTAGGCGATTACACGGGCGTGATGACATGATTCAGACACGATTCGTGCTGCGCACCACAGTACCACTGCAATGTCGGCGGGTTCGAATCCCACGTCCAATATCAGATTAACTAACCAAGTATGTATAGGCTTTTCTCGCTTATTCTCGAAGATATATTGGACCCATCGCGTTCATGTTTCAGAGCGGAACCAATTACTTACGCGGTTTCGACTGCCTGTCTTCGAACCAGGTGGTCGGGAGTTCGAATCTCTCCGGGCGCGCCAATTAAATCAAAGGTTTAGCCGAAGTTTCTCGACTGAGCCTTTTTTCATTTCCGATAAATTTCCGACACTTGCCGACACTTTCAACGGTTTGACTCCCCAATAACATCAAATTCGGGGACTCAATTCGACCTCGATCAACGATCAGTTCGACCGCCTGAATAAGCTCATCGAGCTCAGCAGCCGAGTAATGCGTCGTGATGTCACCGTTGGCATGACCCAAAAGCGATTTTCGGGTTTCCAAGGCAACACCAGCGCCTCTTAATCGTCGACCAAACGTATGGCGCAAATTGTGCACGCCGCGTCGGACCGTTTTCTCCACAGGTAACGCTGCTTTTATCCAGGCTCGCTTCCATGCGCTGTTATTGAGCTTGCCGACCGGATTGCCACGGTACGTGAACACGTAATGGTCATTGATGCCTCGGCGTGACTCGATGACGCGACGTGCAATGGAATTTAGTACCACTACACGTTCAACGTCGGTCTTCGTCACGTACGTCGGCAAAATGAATATCGACGTCTCCAGATCCCGCAGCTGCAACTCCCAAGACCACTGTAGCCGACAAATCTCCTGCTCACGGCACCCTGTATTGATGGCAAACAGGACGGCGTCGGCTAGGTGCGGCATCGGGTGGATTAAACGGTCCTGCTCACTCCAGGAGAGCGGATAGGATCGGGCCTGACGGCCGGCGAGCGATAGTCTGCTAAGCGTGGCAGGGGCCTGTGAGAGCCACGGTCTTCCGTATTCATCGCGCCACAATTTTGCAGCTCGATTCAACACCGTCGCCGCAATGGTCAACACGTTGTTGACCGACTTGGGTGCCATGCCCCGTTTAAGCTCGTGATCAATGAACGACTTGATGGTGCCGTTGTGAACCTGAGCTAAGGGCAAATGCCCAATAAACGGAAACAGTTGATCGAGGTGTCTTGCGGTGCCGTCAGCCGATGCCTTGTGGGCAATGTCTGACAAGTAACGAAGTCCCGCTTCCTCAAACAGAAACACTGCTGAGTCGTGTCGTTCCTCTTCCTCTCCGCCAAACGGCGGATCAGCGCTTTTTCTGCCTCACGTCTCGAAGATGTGCCCGTGCTTTCTCTGAGCCATCCGCCAGGCGCTTCTTGGCAGCGTTTTTCGATGTGCCAGACGCCACCTTTACGGCGGAGCCCTGGCATTCGGTTGGTTTTTGACATATATCGTCCTCCAGTACAAAGGCCTTCGGACGACGCTCGTTGCGTGATTTACAGTGCTCCCACCACGCGTCGAGTTCAAGTCGGTCAAAGGCGATACCCTGGGATCCAATTCGCACTTCAGATACGTACGGTCGGACCTGGGCGTTGAACCGATTGCGGTCCATACCGAGATACCTCGGAGCGTCCCTTAGACGCAGAACTCGCGGAATTGAGGTTGGCGCCGATTTCAGTTCGCTACCAAGGGCGTTTCGAGGACTCATCTCGGATGTGTACACGAATGAAACGCAGAGCAGGAACCGACAATCGTTTCAATCTGGGGGTTGGTTTTTCGCGAATATCACTGGAGGCTGGGCGGGCCGACGACTATCGCCGATTACCATCGCCCACCTAATAGTGGGCGCTTTATGGTCCCAAAAAGGAGCCACGTATGTTCAGTTCTAAAAACCTAGCCGCGAATAGGAAGCCCTGGAACAAGGGCAAACTCATTGGGCAGAAACAACCGCTGTCGTTGAAGCAGATATGGTTGATCCGCCATTGCTTGAAGATCGAGGAACTGTATTGAGATCTTGCGTTATTCAATCTCGCGATTGACAGCAAGCTAAGAGCCTGTGATTTGCTCAGTGTACGAGTGTACGAGTGTGCGATGTATCCATTGACGGCCGGCTCAGTCGACGTGCGACGATTTTGCAGCAAAAACCCGAAGTCCAGTTAAGTTCGGGATCACGTCTAGAACCAGACGCTCAATTGAACAATGGGTTGATTCGGAAAATCTGTCGCACGCCCAGTTCTTGTTCCCCAGTCGTCAGCAGACCTCTTTGCATCTTTCATTGAGACAGTATTTGCGAATAGTGGGATCGTGGGTAAGGAGAGCCGGACTGGACCCGACGATGTATGGAACTGATACCATGAGAAGGACAAAGGCGACGCTGATTTACCGGCAAACCAAGAACATACGCGCTGTGCAGCTACTCTTGGGTAGTTCCAAGCTAGATGGCACTGTTCGGTATCTCGGCATTGATGTTGACGACGCACCTGAAATATCGGAGAAGATTGACATGTAGTTCGGAGTAGAGAGCGTCCGGTACACTCGGAAACCGGTCGCTCACGCGGTAGTACTTCCTACTTACTGAGTGGCTGGTTTCGGCTGCGACTTCAATCGGTAAAGCCGGGGGTACTGCTAATTATTCTGAATCCACCAACAGACAATAGATACAAAAATACCTATTGCGAACACGGGTACCGTTACGAATAGGAATGCGAAGAGTCCGCGGCACACAATCGGGCGCATTCCTCGGTCATTAATAATACACCGTCCTTTTTTCGTTATACTGGGGCACTCGAAAGCAACAAAACTCTACTAGGGGGCAACCATGCGATTGCGACACCTTCTGACTGGCCTGCTTGCCCTGACGGCTTCTTGCTGGGCTACCGCTCAACCGAATTACTACCGCCTGGAACTGGCGATCGCTGTGAACAAGCCAGCTGCTGAAGTCTGGTCCAAAGTCGGCGGCTACTGTGATATCAGCGAATGGATGGGCCTGGACTGCGAGATCACCCAAGGCGACGGTGGTATTGGCACCGTTCGCGTCCTGAATGGAACCATTGTGGAGCCCATGGTTGCCCAAACCGAGCTGTCCTACGGCTATACCCAGCCTGTGGTCGAAGGTCAGTATTACACCCTTTATCATGGTTTTATGGAAGCAAGGCCGGTCAGCGAAACCACGTCCGAACTGATTTACACAATGATGTGGGATACCTCTCAGGTCAGCGAGGAGGAATTTGATGCCGGCCTTGATCGTCGCCGCGGTGCTTTTACGGCGGCGTTGGCAAAAATGAAGGAAATCGCCGAGGCGGAATAAGCTGCTTCTATGACGAGGAGCTGCAGTCGGTCGTGGACGAGGTGGCGCGTTACACGACCATCGCCATCAGGATCGAGGACGAGGCGATCAAAAGCAAAAAGATCACGGGTGTCCTGCAGATCGGCAATGTCGATCTGATGCTTGAGGGGATCGAGGGGCCCCTGGGCGTCCGGGTGAACCGGGTCTCGCCGGAGCTCGTCTCTCTGAGCGCCGGGTAAAAGCGCTGGGCCGGTAGTACGGGATAGTTGCCGGTCGCATTCAGAATCTGTATAACGATTCCCTTCTTAAAATGGGCTGAGCCATTTGCCATCCGAAGGGGTCTTATGTCGCGTTACGTTCAACCGAAACCCATCTCGTACTTCATCTTCGCTCTTTTCTACAGCGCGTTTTTAGTAGTACCCGCTGTTGCCCAATTCAGAGCGACTGGGGCTGATGCGGATTGGCCATCCTATCTGGGCGGACCGGGCAGCGGTCAATACTCCGCTTTGGATCAGGTAGACCGCAGCAATGTTTCCGGCCTTGAGATCGCGTGGACCTATCACAGCGGCGGCGCAAGTCCGAACAATCGATCACAGATTCAGTGCAATCCGATTGTCATCGACGGCACTCTGTACGCCACCTCGCCCGAAATCAAAGTTTTCGCTCTTGATGCGGCGACCGGCGCGGAGCGGTGGGTCTTCGATCCTGCCGATGGCGGGAGGGGACGTTCTGGTTTTGGTGTTAATCGCGGCGTGACGTATTGGGCCGACGGGACGGAGAAGCGCATTTTGTTTACCGCCGGATCTTTCTTGTACGCGCTCGATGCGGAAACGGGCCTTCTGCACGAAGACTTCGGTGCGGATGGCCGCGTGGATCTTCATGATGGCTTGATTCGCGATGTGGGGAATCTTTCGGTGGGATCGGGCACTCCCGGGATCATATATGAGAATTTTCTGATACTCGGCACACGCGTTTCCGAGGGATTGCCATCGGCACCCGGGCATATCCGCGCTTACGATGTACGGACGGGCGCCATTGCTTGGACGTTCCACACGATACCGCAGCCGGGAGAGTTTGGTTACGACACTTGGCCGAAGGAGGCTTACCAACGTTCGGGTGGGGCGAATGTTTGGGCGGGTTTGAGTATTGATAGCGAACGCGGCATCGTTTACGCGCCGACTGGCTCGCCGGCTTTCGATTTCTATGGCGGTGATCGACCGGGCATGAACCTCTTCGGCAATTCCCTCCTGGCTCTCAATGCTAGAACGGGTGAGCGCGTCTGGCATTACCAGATTGTTCATCATGATTTGTGGGACCGCGATTTGCCGGCGCCTCCGAACCTTGTGACGCTTCAACGTGAAGGGCGGACTATCGAAGCGGTCGCGCAAATTACCAAGTCTGCACATGTGTTCATCTTTGACCGCATCACCGGCGAACCTGTATTCCCCATCGAGGAAAAATCCTTTTCTCAATCCGACTTGGCGGGGGAAGAGGCTTGGGCCACGCAACCGATCCCCACGAAACCGCCTGCGTTCGCGCGACAAATTCTGACCGAAGACGGACTCACGGACATTTCCGAATCATCTCGCGCTTTTGCGCTGGAGCGGTTGAAGCGCTCGAAATCCGACGGGCAGTTTGTTCCGCCCAGTCGCGAGGGTACGGTCATCTATCCGGGTTTCGATGGCGGGGGCGAGTGGGGGGGCGCCGCGGTCGATCCCGACTCGGGCATTATGTATGTCAACGCAAGCGAGATGGCCTGGATACTAACCATGGTCGAAACCGCCACGCCCGGCGACAGCCGCCTCGTCAGCGCAGGACGCGCCCTCTACGCGCAACACTGTCTTTTTTGTCACGGTGTTGATCGGAAGGGCGACCAGGAGGGCGAATTTCCGTCGCTGCTGAACCTGGGTGAACGACTGATGCGGGCGGAGGGGGAGGCTGTGATTCGGCAGGAGAATGGTCGCATGCCTGCTTTCGACTTTCTGAACGCGAGGCAAATGGAACGGCTGCTAGCTTACTTATACGAGAGCGAATCCGAAATCGATTCAAGCCCAACGGATGAACCGAGCGCCCCGGCATCACCGTACACCAGCACGGGATACAATCGTTTCGTGGATGCTGACGGCTACCCTGCCGTCAAACCGCCTTGGGGAACGCTGAACGCGATTGATCTCAATAAAGGCGAGATTCTTTGGAAAGTTCCTCTGGGTGAATACCCAGAACTCACGGCGCGAGGAATCCCGATCACCGGGACGGAAAATTACGGTGGCCCAGTGGTAACTGCGGGGGGGCTTGTGTTTATTGCCGCCTCGAAGGATGAACGCTTCCGGGCCTTCGACAAGGCTACCGGCGACATTCTTTGGGAAACGCAATTGCCCGCAGCAGGTTACGCGACGCCGAGTGTCTATGCGGTCGATGGGAAGCAGTACATTGTTATCGCGGCGGGCGGGGGGAAGATTGGGACTAAGTCGGGGGATGTGTATGTAGCGTTCGCGTTGCCTGATTGAGGGAATTATTGAAATTTATTATTCCGCGCTCGTCCTATCCTCGGGACGCCATACGGCCACTAGTTCCCCCCTTGGCCTTCGGCTAGTTCACGCCATTCGTCGATCTCGACTTCCACTCGCGCGACGTTTGCTGTGGACATTCCCGCGCTCTGGCCGGCGACCAGGGCGACCAGGGCCTCCATGGTTGGATTGTGGCCGACTAGTAGTAGGCATTCGCAGGCGGAATCTACGCCGGCTATTTCATCCAGCCAGGTCTGCGGCATGGCGACGTACAATTCTTCCGAGTAGGATACTTCGGGGGCTGGATCGAAGGCTTGCGTTACGGCTTCCGTGGTTTGCCTTGCGCGGGGTGCCGCGGAACTTAGGAGTACGGTCGGCGTGAGGGACTGCGCCGCGATATGTCGGCCCATTTTTTCTGCTTCGTCGCGGCCAAGTATAAGAAGAATAAACGCCCTTTTTACCCAAGTTCAGCAGCAGTTGACCGCTAATGACTCGCCTCATAGCCGTTCGATGGACGTGAATCTGGCCCGCATTCCCGCTACTGTCACCGAGAACCCGCCTATTTTCCCGACATACGTTGCCAATCCAGCCATCTGGCATGGCGAATCCCTGCCGGCTGAATATGTGCAGCATCTTGAGTTGAACCGTTGCTTTTTGTGGATTCGTCAGTAGAACAGGCACGTCTGCAGGTCAGTCGGTGGCGCCCGACTCTCGGGGCAAGCTTTCCCGGTACGGCGTCTTGAGCTGGCAACGGATGTTGCCATCGGACGTCAGCGACAGCCGCTTTCCTCTCTGGGTCCGACGACGGGCGCAACCAAAGAACTCGTCTCCGAGCAGGACCTCGCCGAGCGACTGTCCTGGGCGCAGAGTCAACTCGTTTTCTATGACGAGGAGCTGCAGTCGGTCGTGGACGAGGTGGCGCGTTACACGACCATCGCCATCAGGATCGAGGACGAGGCGATCAAAAGCAAAAAGATCACGGGTGTCCTGCAGATCGGCCTGGCCCAGATCGGCGCGACCGAGCCAACGAAACGCGTAATTACCGGGCTTGTTATCATCGCGGCAGTGATTCTCGATGTATATCGCAATCGGTCGGATGGTGTGGGCAGCTACTTCAAGGGCTTGTTGAGGTCTTAGTCCCGCACCGCGGCCGAAACAGAAGCGCAAACGAACGCATCAAAGTTGAACGACTGGATGCAGGTGGTTGAACGGTCAACTCAGAATACTTACAAAAGGGGAATAAGAATGTTCAGGAAATATCGGTTTAAGCTTTCTCTCGGATTGGCAATTTTTGCTTTAGGCGTGATATCCGGGAATTTCATTCAGTTCAACGGTGTCGCCAAGGCACAGTCATCCGATCGAGTGTTTGAACTTCGGACCTACACGACAAATCCAGGTCGCCTCGACGTGCTACATGCGCGGTTCGCGGATCATACGATCCCGCTGTTTGAACGGCACGGAATGACGAACATCGGTTATTTCGTTCCGCAAGATGCCCCGCTCGCCGAAAACACGCTTGTCTATGTCCTGGCGCACGACAGTCGTGAGGCAGCCAAAGCCAGTTGGGCCGCATTCCTAGCAGATCCGGATTGGCAAAAGGCCTACGAAGCATCGATAAGTGACGGGCCGATTGTAGATAAACTGGAAAGCGTCTTCATGGATGCGACGGACTATTCGATGATGAAGTAAAAGGTCGGAACCGTAAAAAGCGAATCGCGGCACATCGCTCCAGCAAGCGATGTGCCGCGACTTAAATTCTAAAGATCAGTCTTTTAGCGCATCCCTGATTCTTTCATAGCCGTGTTTGAGCTCGCCGCCGAGCTTTCCCAGGGCCTCGCCGATACCGGTACCGGTTTCCTTCAGTTTTGCGTCGTCGGAGAACTTTTTCGCTTTGCCGGCGAAGTCTTCCATCTTTTCCTCAAGGTCTTCCCATTCATCCTTGATCTCTTTCGATGCGAGGTGCATCTGCAATCGCAATTCGTCACGTTTTTGTTTTAGCTCTTCAAGTAATTCGTCAAAGTCTGTCATTACATTCCACGCCTGTATTTTACTTCGCCACCAACAATCGTAATGTCGACTGTCGTCTGAGGAATCCTTTCCTCTTCTACCGTTAACAAATCCTGTGACAACACGACGATGTCTGCGAACTTACCTGGCGTCAGTGTGCCCTTGATGTCTTCTTCGAACGCAGCAATTGCATTATTCAGCGTGTACGTCTGAAGCGCTTCTTCGCGCGTCATTGCATGCTCCGGATAAAACTTTTCGCCGTTGATCATCATTCGGGAAACTGATGCGTAGTAGGACGAGATCGCGTCGATCGGCTCGACCGGCACGTCGGTACCGTTGGTCACGATCGCGCCGGTGTTGAAGAGGTCGCGCCATGGCTGCGATGTGCTTTTTGCACGCTCGTCGCCGAGGCGGCTGGGAATCCACGGTCCGTCCGAGGTTCCATGAATTGCCTGGACCGACGCAATAACGCCCAACTGCCCGTATCGCGGCACGTCCGCCGGATCGATATGTTGTGAATGTTCGATGCGCCAGCGCAGCGGCTTGCCATCGACTTCAAGCCGTTCCCAGACGCGTTCGTAGAGATCGAGGGTTTCGCGCACGCCGCGATCACCGATCGCATGCGTATTTACCTGGAAGCCGTGTTTCACTGCGATCTCGGCAGTGCCTTCTATGTCGTCGACTTCTTCCAGCACCAGGCCTGCGGTGTCAGAAAGATCTTCGTACGGTTCGAGCAACCAGGCACCATGTGAACCGAGCGCACCATCGATCTGCCGGGCCTTCGGGACATTGTGCCGATATCAAGAGACAATTCCGGACTGCCAAGCATAAACAGTGGACCAAACAGCCTTCCAATGGTGGTGGGTGTGATGCGAAACGGCGTTTATTCGTCCTATACTCAACCGCGCCCGTTCTTTTTCCGGTTGCCGCACGAGGTGAGCGTGGTTCTACTTCGCATGCCCTGGTTTTAGCGCCCACTTGTTTATGCTAATTTGGCAGGTGTGTCTGAATATCGGGTTATGCCGAAGTTAGTTTGGGTGTGATCGATTGGATGGTCGAAGTCGGTGAAAGCTGGAAGTTCTCAAATGGAGGAAGTCGAACTTAGGTCAACCGTCCGTGGTAACGGGGGTTAACCCGACCCCAATGTGCCGAACAACGACCGGACGAGAATTCGCTCTCGTGGTGATAAGGGAATCATGCTCCAATAACTTGATCGCTTTTCGAATCGTGTTTCGCGAAGCGCCAAATTCCTCAGCCAAGCTGCGCTCAGTTGGAATCTTGCTTCCGGCGGCCAACGTCCCGTCTGAGATTCGCAAGCGAAGTATTTCCTCTATATCAGTGTGGGCAACCATAAAGTCGAGCGTCAACAGCCGTAAAAAATGGACCATACAGTAAGCGATGGTTGATCTGCAACGCGTAAAATAGTGGCCTGTGTCACAGATTCGGCGCTAATTATGCTTTCGGCCTGGACCATCGGAAAAACGGAAGTGAACCATCTGTACGACCTGACGCGTTTTGGTTCATTCCTATGGATCATAATCATGACGAAAATGGCCGTTTACTTGGATACTTCGGTAACGAAAATCGAACGCAAGCCAACGGCTGTATTGGTATCCATTGAACCCATGGCGAATCCGGGGTCGACTCGGTTACCCCATACCGCATGGGACGGCAGACTCAAGTCGGGCATTAGCACAGTGAGCTCTTTGCCTGTTTAGCTAAATCAGCTGAATCTTCCTGCTTGACCCGTATTGCGACCAGAAACGGCTTCGACAGGGTATCGGCTCGCCTGAGAACGGGCATAGGCGGGAAAACAGGAAATGAACGCAGACCATGAGGGCAGTGCGCCCTCATTTGAAGAAGATTCCGGGGTGCTCGGGGTGAAAAAGGAACTAAACTGCATTCCAATACTGCTGCGCTTGATGCAAAAGGGCGTTTATTCGTCTTATACGCGCCATTACCATTTTCAGCAGCGTAATTGCGCCACTCGGAATTTCCGTGATTGCCGGATTCGGCCTTTTCGGAGCAAATTTGGAGGATGCGCGATCAACCAGGACTTTGGCATTCGCCAGACCGAGTCCTGTCTCTTCGCGCAGCAGTTTTATCGCCTCGATTTTTCTGCCTTTTTTAATCGCTCGCAGAACGTTATCGGGCAAGTTCTGTTCGGTAATGATGATTTCGGGTTTCATCAGAATTCGCACCTAGTGTTACATCACGCAAATGAAATACTACATAATTGTTAGCGCCGCGGCTCTGAGCCAGGTCTCATTTTGGGCGTCGCCAGGGTTCAGTGACCACCCCCGACGGCCCAACGAAAGTTGTCCCTGTTCGGCATTTTGACCTGCGGCAGCGAATCGGCATCAATCTTCTGATTCCTCTCGACAATTTCATTCATATAAAGGACGTAGGCCGTCACCGAATAGACTTCATCCGCCGACAAGCTCCCCGGGGTCTGGAACGGCATGGCCCGTCGAATGTAATCGAAGAGCGTTGTTGCATATGGCCAGTAACTGCCAACCGTTTTAAGTGGTTTGGGCGACGAGATTGAACCTCTGCCACCAACCAGTCGATCATTGATCCCATCCACGCCGCCTTCGCCATGGCAAGCCAGGCAATTGGCCCGGTAAATCTCTTCGCCCGCCGATGCGTCGCCCGAGCCAGGCGGGAGGCCTGTGCCGTCAGGAAGAACCGTGAAACTCACGGCGGCAATTTTATCAGCGTCCATTGCCTCGCCGAGCCCGGGGTTTTCGTCCGCAAGGGCGGCCGAACAACATATCAGCGAACAAACAATCAATTGCTTTCGGGTAAACCATTGCCTATGCGTAAACATTGTTCACCTCCCCGGTTTCGCTGACTTGCCAGGCCTGAATGCCGTTGTAGTGATAAAAAGAATTTGACGCCCTGCCTCGCAGGACCGCTGTACGGGTGGGCTGCACGGCTCCGGCTTCATCGGTCGCGCGGCTCATCAGCACGGCAGGTCCGCCATCCCAGTTCCACGCGCTGCGAAATCGCGTGAGGCATTTTGGCAGCACGTGTTCATCCAGCGCGGCATCCGCCCAGCTTTTGCCACCATCAGCCGAAACTTCGACGCGGCGAATTTTCCCGGCACCGGTCCAGGCAATGCCGGACACCTGGTAGACCCCTTTGTCGCCCATAACCAGGCCCGGAGACGGGCTTGTGATCACGGACTTGACGCCCATCGGAAAAGTAAAGAGCAGCGCCTCCCCGTCGTCGTTCAGGTCGGAGTATTTGGAGGTCTCGTCCTTGGTCATTGCCGGCTGGTCGGTGACCACAACTGTACGCAGCCATTTGACACAGGCATTACCTTCCCATCCGGGCAAAAACAGGCGCATCGGGTAGCCATTCGACGGCCGCAGCCGCTCGCCATTCTGGTACAGCGCAACAATGGCATCGTCGAGCACTTTTTCCATCGGCACGCTGCGACTCATCATCGCGGCGTCGGCACCGTCGGCAATAATCCATTTGCCTTCAGGTTTGACCCCAGCCTCATCAAGCAGAATCGACAGCGGCACCCCGCCCCACTCGCTGGCCGCCACCAGGCCGTGTAGCGAACTGCAGGTACCCTGCACCGGTTCCGGCGCAATTCCTGCTCCGCTATTCCCCGCACACTCGAGGAACTGAATTCTTGACACGCTCGGGTAGCGGTCAAGGTCGTCAAGGCTGAACGACAACGGCCGATCCACCAGCCCGTGAATGACCAGGCGATGCTGTTCGGGATCGATATCGGGGATGCCACTGTGATGCCGCTCAAAATGTAATCGGCTGGGCGTAATTATGCCGTCCAGATACTGCAACGGCGAACGAGACACGCCGGTTCCCGTTGTCCCAGTTTGCGAACTCACATCGAGGCGTTTCACGTAACTCTCGTGAGGTGACGGCGCACCGTTATCGCTCATTCCAGCGCCGGGCAGCTTCATCCATTCTTCGCGCTGCAGCGCGTTAGCCGTCGCGCTCAATAACGCTGCACTTCCGAGCGCACCGGCTTTCAGGAAAAATCGCCTGTCCATCAGCCCGTTACCGGCTGCCACTTCCAGCGGCAATTTATTTTCTGCCATCATTTTCCCCCAATTACCCGACGCACGGACTATTCCCTATTTTTGGCATTGCGGCAATCTTGCAGACTACTTTTCTTATGTGTGCAGGGGTGTCGTGGACAAGCTGCAGGGAAACGGACTCGCCACCCGCTGACCTGTCGGCGCCGAACCGGGTATAGTTCGCAGTGAAAAATTGCTTCAATTACGGTGACAATAACAATGAGAATGAAACTGCAACAGACAGTGATTTTCCTGGCCCTCGCGTCGCTTCTCGGCTGCGGCCCTCAGACCAATCAGGAAGCCGGCGACTCAGGCGCATACCAGAGCCAATACCAGCCTCTGCCAGCTACCGATGTGCTCGCGGGTGTCGTCTAATGGTAGGGCCTCAGCTTCCCAAGCTGACATCCGAGGCTCAGTCCCGCAGATAACCACCCATCGGGACCCCGGACATCCATCGCTGCCACCGCAGTTCTCTGCGATTTCCACATACTGATGGGTCCCCGTTCCACCACACCCCAGGTCTAGCTTCCGTCGATTAGCTGTTGCCTATCTGGACATTCTCCGGGAATGTTGCGATTGGGGGAGTCTGTGTCACCTTTCCCGAGCCCGGGCAGCTAATTGCGACAACAGCTTCAGCTTTCTCGGAGTTTTCTTTCCTGGGTTCTTGGTGACGACACCATCGCCACCTCCGTGCCTTCGTGGTTAATTGCTTTTGAACTTGCAAACCACCAACAAATCCGCTTAATAGGATTTATAATGCACTTGCCATCGCACTCACTAGGCTTAGTCGTCTATTTTGTAGCTATATTTGATATAAATTACTGAATTATTTCACCACTTTCGATAACCGTTTTGCGTACCTTGTCCGCAAATGCTAACGCTTCTTCTCGAATAGCAGTTTCATCAACCGTTAGCATATTACGATCTTCCATCAACATATTACCATCAACAATTGTGTGCTTAACATTGGTTGCATAGGCAGAATAAACTAATGCCGAATACGGATTGTAAATAGGTACCATATTAGGTGCTTTAATATCAATCACGATAATATCTGCAAGCTTGCCTTTTTCCAAAGAGCCAATGGTATCTTCCATATGCAGTGCGCGTGCTGCACCGATGGTCGCCATTTCGATTACTTTTATCGGAGGCATAGCCGCGCGGTCTTTATTAACTAACTTATGTACTTTTGCAACTTGGTTGAATTCATCGATAGTACTTAGCGTGTTACCTGACATCGGTCCATCAGTACCTAGACCAATGCGAAGACCTTGTTGTTGCATTTTCATCGCCGGTGAAACGCCCTTCGCTGATTTGATATTTGCACTCATATTATGGGCAATACCTACATCATGTTTTTTCAATAACGCGATATCATTATCGTCGACATAAATTACATGTGCAGCGACAAGGTTAGGTGTAAGTGCGCCAATATCTGCCATGTAGGCAACTGGCGATTTGCCACCACTTCGCTCTGCAATCACTTCAATTTCACGGTCTGATTCAGCCAAGTGAATCAAGACAGGGACATTGTGTTGTAAGGAGAGCTCGGTAACTTTTTGAAGAATCTCAGTGCTATTTGTATAAGGTGCATGGGGAGCAAAAGCAGGCGTAATACGTGGATGATCTTTATATTCTTCAATGAAGTTCAGTGCATACTGAATACCTTCTTCGGCATTTGCAGCGTCGGCAACCGGGAAATTAATAACCGTTTCACCTAATACCGCACGCATGCCAATCTTATCGACCGTTTTTGCAACTTCGTCTTCAAAATAATACATGTCAGCGTATGTTGTTACGCCACCTTTAAGCATTTCAACATTACCTAGTTGTGCGCCAATACGCACCATATCACGCGACACTAACTTTTTTTCTAATGGGAATATGTAACGGTGCAGGCGATCTGGAACATCATCGGCTAATGAGCGAAATACCGTCATAGAAACGTGAGTATGGGTATTGATTAGCCCAGGCATGACGATATCACCCTCGGCATCAATGGTTGTTTTTGCTTGATAGTTTTCTACATCTTTACCATCAGTAACGGCAATGATTTGGTTGCCTCTAACAGCAACGAGACCTTGTTCAAAAACAGTTCTGTCTTTATCCATAGTAAGCACAGTCGCATTTTTAATTAATAGGTCTACTTTTTCAAGTGCAAAGGCAGAGGTGCTAATAAGGGCGCTAGCTGCAAGTGATACAGCGATAAGTGTTTTTGTAAACATGGATAATTACTCCGAATCAAAAATGGCGATAATACAGATCAGTTAATAATTAATAAGGAACTAAACTGCGTTCCAATACTGCTGCGCTTGATGCACAAGGGCGTTTATTCGTCTTATACGCGTGTCATTGACGGGGAAGCTTACAGATTGACTCGGTCATGTCATAAGTAGATGATATAATATCCATTAATAGGATAGATGAAAATCACATAAAGTCTCAATCATCTTGGTTTAATCGATAGATTGTTAATTAATGACCTTGATAATGAAAATCTTTGTGCTTAATCATTAAATCAAAACACAGAAACCTACCATAATGAACACTACATTTAGCAAAAAATACTTATTCTTAGCCTTATTGTTTGTATTAGTCATCGCTTCTGTACCAGCTTATTCAGAAACTCTAAGCGCCGGTGAGGACCACACATGCATACTAAAATCAAATGGAGAGGCTTATTGTTGGGGAGATAATTCAGTAGGTCAGTTGGGAAACGGTTCTACTGAGTCTAGTATGATTCCGGTTGCAGTTTCTGGAGATCTTCGATTAAAGTCAATTAGTGCTGGTTGGGATCATACCTGTGGTGTTACAGATGACAATGACGCTTATTGTTGGGGACGGGGTAGATATGGAAGACTCGGAAATGGTTCTTCTGAAAACAGCATGATTCCAACAGCTGTATCCGGTGGCTTGTCTTTTGAATCGGTCAATTCTGGGTTAGCTCATACTTGTGGAATAACTACCGATGGAGACGCTTTCTGCTGGGGAAGAAACGAAGATGGAATTCTTGGAAATAATTCAATCGAGAGCTCACCTGTACCTGTACCTGTTTCTGGTGGACTTACTTTTGGCTCAATAAATGCCGGATCAGCAACAACATGCGGCATAACAACAAATGGGGATGCATATTGCTGGGGAGCAAGTGATTTTGGCAGTTTGTTAGGGCAGGGAGAAGACGATCGTGACGGCAAAATCGCTCCAGGGCTCGTGGCAGGTGAGTTTAATTTTAGACCAAACTCAATAAGTGTTGGGCTTGATCATGTTTGTGCTTTAAGTACGGCGGATAAAGCTGTCTGTTGGGGACGCGGCAGATATGGCAAATTAGGTATTGGTTCTGCAGATGGTTTAGGAGTTATTGAAAATTTGATGACACCAAGAGAAGTAAAAGGGAATATATCTTTTACTTTGATTACTACTGGGATCTTTCAAACCTGTGGAATTGCAACTGATGGTAAGGCGTATTGTTGGGGAAGAAATGGATCAGGGCAATTGGGCGATGGTACAACGACAATGCGAGTCGAACCTGCAGCTGTATCAGTTAATTTAAATTTTAAGGATATAGCTATTGGTAGTGATCATGCATGTGGAATTTCTTCAAATGATGAAGTTTACTGTTGGGGAGATGGCAACGCAGGTAAACTTGGAACACGTTCATCTGATAATAAACTGACTCCTACTAAGGTTGTGCTAGATTAAAATATTATGATGATTCAAAAAAAATTAACCAAAAAAGTCATGTCTAAAAAAGTAATAGTTATTCTGGTTGGACTATTTCTAATAGTTAGTACCAATTCATATGCACAACGCTTGCAGAAGAATCAGGAACAATTCCAGGTTCTTTTGTTTACGAAATCTCTGGACTATCAGCACCTTTCAGTTCCGAGTGGAGTGCAGATGTTCAAAGAGTTAAGCCAGGATAATCACTTTGGTCTCACTTGGACTGAACAATCTGACTTCTTTGACGATCAAGCACAACTGAATAGTATGGATGTAATTGTATTCATGAATACATCCGGAGATATTCTAAATGATAATCAAAGAAGGGCACTACAAGATTATATACATCAAGGAGGAAATTTTGTAGCGATACACTCAGCCTCATTCACAATGATGGAATGGCCATGGTATGTAAACCTGGTTGGTGGTGTGTGGAACCGTCATCCAAATCCAGGCATTTGGACGGCAATTGTTAATAATGAAAAACCGAATCATCCATCAACCTCCCATTTACCGAAGAAATGGGTAGTTACTGAAGAGTGGTACAACTATTTAGAACTATCAGATAATATTGAAGTTGCTTTGACTGTAGATGAAACCACCTATCCCGGGGGGAAAATGCCAGACTACCATCCAATGGCTTGGTATCAGGAAGATTTTGAAGGTGGAAGATCTTATCATACAGGTTTGGGACATCCAGAAGGAATTTATGATCAGCCTTGGTATAGACAACATATTTTGGGCGCGGTGTGGTGGGCTGCAACTGGCGGAAAAGCTTTCGAATAGTTAA
>SMVB01146444.1_pt1 | contig 17530 bp, 14 predicted proteins | sample 2456461 | NCBI WGS metagenome assembly SMVB01 (sample SAMN11095934, study PRJNA526329) | marine sediment metagenome | biome: Marine sediment; feature: Surficial sediment; material: Deep marine sediment; isolation source: Hadal surficial sediment | place: Pacific Ocean | collected 2014-05 | depth...
GCATATCCGCCGGGGTGTGGCGGCGCTACGGCATGGAGATGCTCCGAATCCAGACATTCGGGTCACCGTCAACTCGATTGTCTGGAAGGAGATCGTGGTTGGCTTCCGCAACCCCGCCATCGCTTTTGCCTCGGGCGATGTCGAGATCGAAGGGGGAGCGATCGAGCTTGCAAAAATCCTTTCGATGTTCCGTTAAAATATCGACGGTCGGGAGCCGGTTTATTCGACTCCCCGGATGCACGATCCTTACCCAGAATGCCGAATTCAAATAACAGGCCCGGATTCCCTGAACACGTGCTCGGCTGGGCGAGAGATACGGGCTCTCCAGACAACCCAGGGAAGTTGGCCGCTTTTCGAAGCTTGCTAATCCTGCACACCGTGATTCAGTCCGCTCATTTACCAGCAGAACTGGTACTTCCCGGAAACAACCAGAGGATAGCCATTGAAGCTGGCTTTTCGGCAATGTCCGACAACGCAAAATACTGTCAAATAGCGAGTCACGGCCGAGGGGGCAGGTACTTCGAACGCGCGAGAGCGCGCTGCCCGAGAAGTTCGAGACCACACGTTCACGCCGAAGTGGCTCCTTGGGTTCACCAGGTGAGCGGCATCCCCGGATGGTCAGCACGATTCCGTTGCTGATGGTGGTTCGGTGCGCCATTCCTATCCCTGGATCGGCGCAACGAGGTCGGCGGGAGCGGCCGTTGGGCCGCTCCCGCCGTAGCTTCGTAGCCAAGAGCATCAGGGGCGTGGCTTGCGCTTCTTCCCCCGGGTTTGGGAACGCACGCGAACCCAAAGTGGACTGTAAGCCGGGTTCTGTTCCAACTCCCGGTTTCCCGAGAGCCGGCGAGGATCATTCATCTAGACGGTGCATTGCTGCACCGTTCGAGCGCTCTGACCCGGACACTGGCAGCTGCGCCTTGCGACGCAACGACATCGAGCGGGTCGCTCTCAACAGCATCCCTATTCGAGCTTGCTCCGGGAGGGGCTTGCCCCGCCGCCGGTCACCCGGCTGTCGCGCGTGGGCTCTTACCCCACGATTTCAACCTTGCCTGTGCCTCCCAGCGCACCCTTCGGTGCGCCGATCAACGGCCATCGGCGGTTTGGTTTCTGTTGCGCTTTCCCTCGGGTTGCCCCGGGTCGCCGTTAACGACCTCCCTACCCTATGGAGCCCGGACTTTCCTCCCGCGGACGGTGGTTGTCCGCCGGCGATCCTCCATCCACCTCCGGCTCCCGAGAGACTACTGGGCCGCGCACTGCCAGGGCAAGCGCCCGGAAAAGCACCCGGGAAGGTGGAGTTCTCGCGCCGGACCCGGCAAGCCGGGCTGCGCGTGATACGCTGCGCGCTATGAGAGCTATCCTGTTCGATGAGCCCGGCGATCCGTCGGTGATGAAGCTGGGCGAAGCGCCGGCGCCGGAGCTGCAGCCCGGCTCGATCCGGATCCGCGTTGTGGCCACCGCGGTCAACCGCGCCGATCTGCTCCAACGCCAGGGTTTGTATCCGACGCCGCCGGGCGCCTCCCCGATCCTTGGTCTCGAATGCGCGGGTGAGGTCGCCGAGGTCGCTTCCGACGTCGCGGACTGGCGGGTTGGCGACCGCGCGATGGCCCTGCTCGCTGGTGGCGGTTACGCAGAAGAGGTCGTCGTACCCGCGGGCTGCGCGATGCGGGTACCCGACCGCCTGTCGCTCGAGGAGGCCGCGGGGGTCGCCGAGGTATTTCTCACCGTTTTTCTCAACGTCTTCGAACTGGGGGAACTACCCGACGGCGGTTCCGCGCTGGTCCACGGCGGTGGGAGTGGAATCGGAACCGCGGCGATTCAGCTCGTCAAGGCGGCCGGGGGTACGATCATCGTGACGGCCGGCTCCGCGTCGAAATGCGATCGATGTGTGGATTTGGGCGCCGATCGGGCCGTCAACTACCGAGACGAAGACTTCGTCGAAGCGGTTCGCAAGCAGACAGACGGCCGCGGGGTCGATGTGGTCCTCGATTCGATCGGGGCGCCGTATCTGGAGAAGAACCTCTCCGCTCTGACGCAAGGTGGCCGGCTCGTGCTGATCGGATTGATGGGCGGCGCGAAATCGGAGATCGCGTTGGGAGCGCTGCTCGTTCGCCATCTGCATCTGATCGGTTCGACGATGCGCTCCCGGTCTGTCGAGGCGAAGGCGGCCACGATCGCGGCGTTCGAGGCGCGTTTTGGCGCTGCGCTCGCTGACGGCAAGATCCGCCCGGTGATTGACCGGATCCTGCCGCTCGCGGAGGCGCCCGAGGCGCATCGCGTGGTCGCGGCGAGTGAGCACTTCGGCAAGCTGATCTTGCGCGTCTCCTGAAGGGCGGCCGAGCGGTGCGTAAGCCGTCGACCGGCTACGCTGAGCCGCCCCCAGATTAGGGAAACGACAACGGCTTGGTGAAAACGACGACGGCTTGGTGAAAACGGCAACGGCCTGAGGAAAACGACGACGGCCTGGTGAAAACGGCAAGAGAGCCACGAAAACAACGAGGAGATGGAGAGATGTCGCAGGTGGAGCGTACCCTTTCGATCGTCAAACCCGACGCAGTCGCGGCCGGAGCCACGGGCGACATCCTGAGCCGCTTCGAGAAGGCGGGTCTGACGATCATTGCGCTCAAGAAGATGCGGCTCACCGAGGCGCAGGCCCAAGGCTTCTACGCGGTCCACAAGGAGCGCCCGTTCTTCAGCGACCTGGTGAAATTCATGACGGAGGGGCCGATCGTCGTGAGCGCGCTCGAAGGCGAGAACGCGATCGCGAAGAATCGCGAGCTGATGGGGCCCACCGATTCCAGCCAGGCGGAGCCCGGCACGATCCGCGGCGACCACGGGACCGACATCGAGCGCAACGCCGTCCACGGATCCGATGCGCCGGAGACGGCGCGCATCGAGATTGCCTATTTCTTCAATGCGACGGAGGTTCAGGCGCCGGTGGAGGCGCTGCCCGCGTAGCGGCTGCGGGTCCTGGGGGGAGATTCCGCCCGCTCAGGTGTAGGTGCGGGCCATCAGGAGAATCAGGCCTACGAAGGTCAGTGATAGCCAGAGTTTTTGGCTCTTCAGTGCTCGACTCACGCGTCCCCCCAGCCCCCATGTGGGCCCAATTCTCGATTTGCTGGCCCGATGCCGGCGTTCTCAGCCGGCCCTGCATGTTCTTTCGAAAATTCACCCAAACACTTGAGTACTAGCACACGGGATTCTCGAAACCGTGAGCGCCGTCACCAAAGAAAGTCGCTTCGAAGCCGCCCTGCCCGAAGTCGATGCGCAACTCGGATGGTCTCCTGATCCGTGTCGCGGCCTTCAATCTGCCGATCGACGCAGGAAGGTCGGGATGTCCAGCTCGTCATCGAATGGCGACGCCCAATCCGCTGGGTGCTCAGCCTCCGGCTCCGGATGGACGGGGGGTTGGGAGGGCGTGAGTTCGCGGAACTCAGCCTGGCTGGGCTGGGACTCTCGCGATGCCGCCGGTGTCAGGGTCTCCGGCTGGCTCGAGGCGGAGTTCGACTCGAGCCGCAGCGGAGTCACGTTTGCGTGTGATTCCGTGCGCCGCCCGATATCGGGGCTCCGGCGGACCCGCGAGTCGTCGAGGCCGGTCGCGATCACCGTGACCCTGATTTCGCCGGCGGCCATCTGGTCGTCGATCACCGCTCCGAAGATGATGTTGGCATCTTCGTGGGCGGCTTCCTGGATCAGGGTCGAGGCCTCGTTCACCTCGAAGAGCGAGAGATCCTCTCCGCCCGTGATGTTGATCAGCACGCCGTGGGCGCCTTCGATCGAGAGATCTTCGAGCAGCGGGCTCGAGATCGCGGCGCGCGCGGCGTCGACCGCACGCTCATCGCCGGACGCGCTGCCGGTACCCATCAAGGCGACGCCCATCTCGTTCATGATCGTGCGGACGTCGGCGAAGTCGAGATTGATCAGGCCGTGGATCGTGATCAGATCCGAGATCCCACGAACGGCGTTGAAGAGCACCTCGTCGGCCATTCGGAAGGAATCGCGAATGGAAGTGCCCTTGCCCGCGAGTGCGATCAATCGCTGGTTGGGGATCGTGATCACCGTATCGACGACGCGATGGAGCTCGTCGAGACCGCGCTCCGCGTGTCTCATTCGGGTACGGCCTTCGAACAAGAAGGGTTTGGTGACGACGCCGACGGTGAGTGCTCCGAGTTCGCGCGCAATTTCCCCCACAATCGGAGCGGCACCGGTTCCCGTGCCGCCACCGAGGCCGGCGGTTACGAAAACCATGTCGGTGTCTTCGAGCAATTCGCGGATCCGATCGCGCACTTCGGTCGCGGAAGCGCGCCCCTTTTCGGGGTCTGCACCGCAACCGAGCCCGCGCGTCTCTTCGCCGCCCAACTGGAGCTTCATCGGCGCACGGTTGTGTAGGAGCGCCTGCGAGTCCGTGTTGGCCGCAATGAAGTGGACGCCCGTCAGTCCCGAGTCGATCATCGTGTTGACGGCGTTGCCGCCGCCGCCGCCCACGCCGATGACCTTGATCGACGCCCGGCTCGGCCCCGTCTCGAATTGGAGGAGTTCACGTTCCTCGTCGTGGCGAATCAACTCGTCCGAGGGGGCGGGTTGAACTGCCCCCGCTCGGCTCGATTTGACGGAATTTTCAGACTGGTTTTTTCTCTTGGACATCGCTTTCCCCCCCTACGCGATCTCAAGAACGCGCAAAATGTAACATGAAACAGGCTATTTTGTGCCACCTTAGCTCGATAGTTGCGAAATTTCCCGGGGGGCACCAAATGTCCCCAGGGGGACCTTGGCGCCCTCTTTCGATATCCACTGCGCTACTCGACCTCCGCGAAGAACCAATCCCGCATGCGCTGTCGCACCCGACCGAAGATCGACTCGTCGCGGATCCTGAATCGGGAATGTCCGTGTCCCTGCTCCTGCGATGCGCCAAAGATCGCGAGTCCCACACCCGTGGCGTACATGGGGCCGCGCACCACGTCTTGCAGGCCGCCTACGTTTCGCGGGATCCCGTGTCTCACCGGGGCTTCGAAGATCTCCTCTGCGAGTTCCGCCATCCCCTCCAGCGCCGAGCAACCACCTGTCATCACCACACCGGAAGGAATTCGATTCTCGAGTCCCTGCTTGGCGAGTTCCTGGCGCGCCAGATTGAGGATCTCGTCGACCCGCGGTTCGATGATCTCGCAGAGCATTTTTCGCGACATCTGCCGCGGGCGACGTCCTCCGACACTCGGGACGCTGAGGATGTCGTCTCCAGACAGGAAGCGCGCCGCGGCGACGCCGAACTTCTTCTTGATCCGCTCTGCATCGTCAAATGGCGTACGCAATCCAACCGCGATGTCGTTCGTGATGTGATATCCGCCAAGGCTGAGCACCGACGTGTGTTTGATGGATCCTTCTTCGAAGACCGCGATGTCGGTGGTCCCGCCGCCGATGTCGATCAGGCAGACTCCGAGATCGCGCTCGTCGCTGGAGAGTGCAGCCTCCGCGGATGCCAGCGGTTCGAGCACGATGTCCATCACGTTGAGGCCCGCTCGATTGGCGCACTTCACGATGTTCTGGGCGCTCGTCACCGCAGCGGTCACGATGTGGATATGGGCCTCGAGCCGAACACCGCTCATGCCGAGGGGTTCGCGGATCCCATCCTGATCATCGATGATGAACTCCTGCGCGATCACGTGGATCACCTCTCGGTCCATCGGGATCGCGACCGCCTTGGCGGCATCGATGACGCGCCGGATGTCTCCTTCGCGAACCTCCCGATCCTTGACGGCGACCACTCCGTGGGAGTTGAAACCATGGATATGCCCACCCGCGATTCCAGCGTAGACGGACGTGATCTCGCAATCGGCCATCAGTTCCGCCTCTTCGACGGCCTGTTTGATCGAATTTACGGTGGCGTCGATGTCTACCACGACTCCTTTTCGCAGACCACGCGAGGGATGCGTTCCGATTCCGATGATGTCCACTCCGTTTTCAGTACGCTCGGCGACGATGACACAGATCTTGGTCGTTCCAATATCCAGTCCAATGACGAGATTTTCATTGCGATTCATGCTCCCCCCCATTTCTGCGAAAGCCCGTTAGCGACTTCCGCGCGGCGCGAATTCACGCGCCGGCTCGGACCGCCCGTCAACCGGTCGGTCTCGCTCTGGACGACGTCGCGTATCCACGCTCTGTCGCCGCTTGTTTCGCCCGTTTTTGGGGCGATCCACCGCGCAGAACCGCCTGGTCTGCGAAGCGTAGATCCAGTGTCTCTGAGTCCTCGACCTCTTCCAGCTCCGTTTCGAGAAGGCGGGCGAGGTTGGCGAGACGCACGTCGAAGTGGTCGTGGCCCAACACGATGCGCGGTTTCAGGTTTGGAAGTCGAAAGGCGAAACCCGTCGGATCGGCCTCGTCTGAAATGAACACTTCCAACGGGAGGGGCAGGTTGAAATCGGGGAGGCGATAGGCGACTTCGATCGCGCGCGCCAGGCGTTCATCCGCGGTGTCGCGCTCGACTGCACCATTTAGAATCAAGCGTGGAAGACCCGATGGCACCCCGTCGCCCGTAGGCGCGAAGGGAACTCCCTGAAGATTCACCGCGAAATCCTGCGCGGGTTTAGCGAGCGTGATCAACGCGCGCGGAATCTGTTCGGTAACGTGAATGAGCAGTCGGCCCGTTGGGAGTCGGACAGCGATCGCATCGGCGATCCACGGGTGTTCGACCAAGCTCGCTTCGACCTCCCGCGGATCGATGGACGCCCACTCCGCACCCGGCGGCAGTCCCGTTGACTCTGCGATCTCGCCGAGGCTCAGGTACTCGGCCCCTCGTACCGAGATCGCCTCGAGGCGCAGCGTTTCGCCTCCGATCCAGGAGCGGGCCGTCGCGACGAGGGGGGTGCCGAAAAGTGCGCCAATCGTCAGCGATGCGACGACCGCGATCGGAACCACGACGGACAGCGGTGGGCGCCGTCGCGATTCGCTCCGAATCCGTTCCAGGTGTCTGCGGGCGCGCTTCCGACGTCGGGCGTAGTCGTTCTCGCGCTGGGAAATCGCGGTATGGGAGTCTTCAACCGACACCCGCCGATTCGACCGATGAAACGCTTTCATGGTTTGTCTCCAATGATCCGAACCTCGGGGATGAGTCGCACACCCGCCGTTCGCCAGACGGCAGCCTGGGCTTCTTGGATCAGAGCCAGAACATCCGCGGCAGTCGCGTCTCCGCGATTGACGATGAAATTTGCGTGCACCGGTGAAATCTCGGCGCCACCCAGGCGACGTCCCTTCAGGCCCGCTGCCTCGACCAGACGCCCCGCGAAATCGCCCGGCGGATTTTTGAACACCGACCCGCAAGACGGAAGATTGAGGGGCTGGGAGTTTGCGCGTGCTGCGAGCAGTCGATCGACCTCTGCGCGAACCGAGCCCGTATCGGAAAGGGTCACGCTGAAGAGCGCGGACAAGATCACGGAACCCGGGGCGAGTCCGCGCAGGGCGCGGTAGGTGAATCGCAGCTTGGCACGCGGGATGTGTTTCAGCTCTCGCCCGGTTGGGCTGATCACCTCGATCTCCTGTACGACGTCTTTGACTTCGCGGCCCGGAATTCCCGCGTTCATCGCCAGCCAGCCCCCGAGGGTTCCGGGTATTCCGCAGCCGAACTCCAGTCCCGCGAGGCCGCGCTCGATGCAGTAGTTGGTGAGCTGGCTATGGGAGACGCCCACTTCTACCCGCAGGCTGCAATCTGGCCGCTCTTCCAGTCCGCGCAGCTTGCCGAGTTGAAGTGCGACGCCTTCGAGGCGGCCGTCGAGGGCGAGTGTGTTGAAACCCGCTCCGATCACGCAGCGTGGAATCTGGTGCGCTGCGCAGATCGCGAGGGTGCGCGCGATCTCGTCTCGCGTCGCCGGTGTCGCCAGCGCATCCACCGGACCGCCCACTCGCAGTGACGTGCAGCGCGCGAGCGGAAAGTCGAAACGCACTCGATCTCCGAGCGTTTCTTCGAGTGCTTCGCGCGCAGGACGAGGAATCACGGGGATTTCTCCCGCAGGCCGTCAACCAGTCGATCTCCGAGCGTCGCGATACTTCCCGCTCCGAGAGTGAGGACGAGGTCGCCCGGCTCGAGTTCAGCCAGAAGCCGCTCTACAACAGCGTCGAGATCGCCGATGAAATGCGCATTTCGATGCCCATGAGCGCAGATTGCCTCCACGAGCGGTGCGGATTCGATCCCCGAAATCTTCTCTTCGCCGGCCGCATAGATTTCCGTCATCACCAGAAAATCCGCATCGTTGAATGCGGTAACGAAATCTTCCCAGAGATCCCGGGTGCGGCTGTAGCGATGGGGCTGAAATGCAACTACGACCCTTCCGCGATGGAATGCCCTCGCCGCTTCCAGTGTTGCGCGAATCTCCGCGGGGTGGTGACCGTAATCGTCGAAGACAGAGATGCCGGCGACCTCTCCTTTGAATTCGAAGCGCCTCTCGATACCGAGAAAGGCTTCCATGGCCGTCGTGGCATCCGCGAAGGGAACGTCGAGTTCGCGGGTCACCGCGATGGTCGCCAAGGCGTTCAACACATTGTGGCGTCCCGGCAGCCGGATGCGGACGTCGCCGAGCGTGGATCCGCGCTCGTGCACCGTAAACCGCATTCCCGTTCCGTCAATTTCGACCGCGTCCGCGATGAGGTCTGCCTGCGGGGCGAAGCCATAGGTCACCGTGCGTCGCGTCATTTTTGGAATGATGGCCTGAACGCCTGGATGATCGAAGCAGAGGACCGACAAGCCCCAGAAGGGAATCCGGTTGGCGAACGACGCGAAGGCCTCTTGCAGCGCTTCGTAGGATCCGTAGTAGTCGAGGTGCTCTGGGTCGATGTTGGTCACGACCGCAATCACCGGAGTCAAGCGCAGAAAGGAACCGTCGCTCTCGTCCGCTTCTGCGACGAGCAGGTCGCCAGCTCCCAGCCGGGCCCCAGTCCGATCGGTTCCGGGTGCGAGCACGCGGCCGCCGATGATCGCGGTCGGGTCCAGGCCCACTGCATCGAGGGTGTGAGCGATGAAAGAGGTGGTCGTGGTCTTGCCGTGACTGCCCGCGATCGCGATTCCGTTCTTCATCCGCATCACTTCCGCGAGCATCTCCGCTCGCGGGATCACGGGAATTTTTCGTGCCTCGGCTTCGCGAAGCTCGGAGTTGTTCGCGCGCACAGCCGACGAGTAGACGACCACGTCGGCGCTCCCGACATTCGCAGCCTCGTGTCCGATCGAAACGGACACGCCGAGGCCGCGCAGCCTTTCGATGGTCGATCCTGCCCGCAGATCCGAACCCGTCACCCGGTAACCCTGGTTGTGGAGCAGCTCGGCGAGACCGCACATGCCGATTCCGCCGATTCCGACGAAGTGGATCTGTTGGATGTGACGCTCCATTTCTACCCCCTCATCCGTTGCGCGCAATCTTCGACGATCCGGGCGGCGGCATCGGGGCGAGCCAATTTGGCGGCGCTGGCGCCCATGGCTGCGAGCTGGTCGGGAACTTCGAAGACTTCGCGGAGCGCTTTCGCGACGCGCTCGCCGCTCAACGGATTCTCGTCCAGGGTCCGCGCGGCGCCTGCCTCGACGAGCGCCACCGCATTGGCTGTCTGATGGTCGTCCGCCGCGAACGGGTAGGGGACCAGCAGCGCGGGCAGCCTCGCGAGTGCCAGTTCGGCCACGGTGAGTGCGCCCGATCTGCACAGTGCGAGGTCGGCCCAGCGGTAGCGTGCCGGCATGTCGGGCTCGAACGCGACGACCTCGGCCTTCAAGCCAGCGGCTCGATACGCGGCCTCGGTACGCTCCCGATCGGTTTCGCCAGATTGATGGAAGATCTCGATGCGAGACGAGTCCAATTGAGCGGCTGCTTCGATCATCGCGTCGTTGATCTGACGCGCACCCTGGCTTCCGCCGGTGACGAGCAGTCGAAACGGAGGCTCTGCGACGCGTCTGGACTGCTCGCCCTCAAAGGTTGCAACCAGTTTCTCGCGCAGGGGTACGCCGGTATTCCGCACGCGATCCGCGGCGCCCGCTTCTGCAAAGATCTCCGCCGCCTCTTCGAATTGAACGAAGATGAGCTTCGCCAATCGCGCCGCCGCGCGGTTGGCTCGACCGGGCATCGCGTTGGGCTCGACGATTGCGATCGGGATCTGCCTCAGGGTCGCGGCGACCACCGCGGGCATCGACGCGTAGCCGCCAACGGAGATCGCGAAGTCGGCACCGAAGCTGCCCATGGCTTTCCAGGCGGACCAGCACGCGTGGACCGTCGCCGGGATCGTTCCCACCCTCGCGGACAGGCTGCGGCCGTAGATCGGCTGGGCAGAGAGCGCCAACAGGTCGAAGCCGGCTTCGGGTACGAGTCTGGTTTCGAGCCCCCGTTCGGTTCCGATCAGCAGGACTTTGTCGCCGCGATTGCGGATCTGCTCGGCCAGCGCGAGCGCGGGTGTGATGTGCCCGCCCGTTCCGCCTCCCGCCACAACCCAGTTGCGGTTCGGAGTCAATTCCGTCACGTTCGACCAATCCTTCTGCGCGATGCGCCCGAGATGCGCGTTGGTGTCGGTGCCGCTTCACAGGCGCCAATCCGAAGCAGGATCCCGACAGCGAGGGAACAGATCAGCAGCGAGTTTCCGCCATAAGAGACGAAGGGCAGGGTGAAACCGGTGGTCGGGAGCAATCCCATCACCACGGCCGCGTTGATGGCCGCCGGAATTCCGATCAGGGATGTCATCCCAATGGCGACCAGCGCTGCGAACGGTTCCTGGGCGCGTTTGGCGATTCGCCCCCCCGCCCAGGTGAACGCGGCAAACGCGCCGAGTATCACCAGAACGCCGACGAGACCGAGTTCTTCCGCAATACCGGCGAGGATGAAGTCTGTGTGGACCTCGGGCAGGTAATAGAGTTTCTGTCGCCCGCCGCCGAGCCCGACGCCGAAAAGGCCCCCGCGCGCGAAGGCCACGAAGCTTTGCACGAGCTGAAAGCCCTCCCGGGTCGACGTCGCCCAGGGATCCACAAAGCCGATCCAGCGCAGGTGCGCGTAGGGTTTGAACGCGACATAGACGGCGGCTCCCCCGATCGCGAGAACGGTCGGCGGGATCAACGATCGCATCGGAGTACCCGCCGCGAAGAGTAGGACTCCGACCGCTGCGCACAGGACAAGGGAGCTTCCGAAATCCGGCTGCTGCAAGAGGAGCGCGATCGGTGGAACGCAGAGTGCGGCTGCGCAGAGCAAGGGCTTCAGGCGTTTTCGACGCGAAGAAGGTGCGGTCAGCAGCAGCGCAGCGGCGAGTACCGTTGCGAACTTCGCGATCTCTGCGGCTTGCAGGCGCAATCCGGGTAGTTCGAGCCAGCGCCTCGCACCGTTGACTTCGATCCCGACAACCAGGGTCGCGAGCAGCAGGGCGCACGAACCTCCCCAGAGCGGTAGTGCGAGTCGACGCCACACGGCGAGTGGAACGCGCAGCGCCGCGATCAGCACCAAGATGCTCGCCGCGAGCGCGACCAACTGGCGGATGAACTGCGGAGGTATCACGCTCGTAGCAGCAAGCGGCGCTGTGAGGCTGTAGATCATCACCAGTCCGATCCCTGCGAGGATCGAATAGGAAGCGAGCACTCCGCCGTCGAGCGCGCTGGCCGCGAAGGCGCGGGGCGTGCGCACTGCGTGGGCGGCATTGGAGCGCTGCCAATAGCGGCGCGGGATCCGGCCGCTCATGTCACCTCCCGGGTTTGAAGCGCGTGAACCGCGGCGCGAAACCGCTCTCCGCGCTCCTGGAAATCGCGAAATTGATCCTGGCTCGCACACGCGGGGGAGAGCAGCACCACATCACCCGGCTGCGCGAGTTGAGCCGCGCGCTGCACGGCTTCTTCAAGAGACGCTGCGGCGCAAACGTCAACGCGCCCCGCGAGTGCAGCTTCGAGCTTCTTCGCGCTCTCGCCGATCAGCACGGCGGCGCGAATTCGCTTGACGGCCGCATCCGCCAATTCCCCGAACGCGAGCGCTTTGTCCCGGCCCCCCGCAATCCAGACGAGATTTTCGGAGAACCCCGCCAACGAGCGGATCGCCGCACCGGGATTGGTGGCCTTGGAGTCGTCGATGTAACGCACACCTCGGACTTCCCCCACGAACTCGCTGCGATGGGGGAGGTTCGCGAACGACGCCAACGCGTCCGCGGCGCGTACAGGGTCGACGCCAGCCGCGTAAACCACAGCGAGCGCCGCGACGACGTTCTCTCGATTGTGAGATCCAGTCAGCTGCATGGCGTCGAGCGAAATCCGAATGGGTTCCGCGTCCTTCTTGCAGAGCACGACGCTGCCCGCATCAAGAAACGCGCCCGATGAGACCGCCCCCTGCGTCCGAAAGGGAAACACCTGCGCGCTTGCGTTCTCTGCGAGTGCGGCAACCGTCGGGTCGTCGAGATTGAGAACCGCGGTATCGGTGTCGCGCTGATTCGCGAGGAGCCTCGCCTTGGTGGACGCGTAGGCCTCGAAGCTGCCGTGACGATCGAGGTGATCCGGCGTGATGTTCAGGATCGCAGCGACCACGGGTCGGAAGGTCTCGATGGTCTCGAGCTGGAAGGAAGAGATTTCAAGAACCGCAAAGTCCAGCGGCTCACCGACGAGCTCCAAGGCCGGCGTCCCGAGGTTCCCCGCGGCACGTGCGCGTGCGCCCGCCGCGCAGAGCAGATCCTCGAGCAATCGGACAGTCGTCGATTTTCCATTCGTTCCGGTCACCGCGATGATTGGCGCGGAGATGGATCGATAGGCGAGTTCGATGTCTCCCCAGACGCGCTGCGCTCGATCGCGGTAGCGCTCGGGAGGAACGCCCGGACTCGGAATCACCAGATCAAAATCTCGAGGGTCGGGAAAGGGCTTGCCGAAAACGCGATCCACACGGGGGTCGAGGTTCTCGAGTCCGGTGAATTGATCCTCAGCGCGCTCGTCTGCGGCCAGAACGCTCGCTCCGCGGGCGATGCAGAAATTGGCGGTGCTACGCCCGGTCGCGCCGAGCCCCAGCACCAGGATCCTTTGATTCGCGATTCCTTCCATCAGCGTAGTTTCAACGTGGACAAAGCCACGAGCCCCAGAATTGCCGAAACGATCCAGAAGCGGACCACGATCTTCTGTTCCGGCCAGCCGAGTTTCTCGAAGTGGTGATGGATTGGCGCCATCAGGAACACGCGTTTTCCAGTCATCTTGAACGACGCCACCTGGATCATCACGGAGAGCACTTCGATGACGAAGATGCCGCCTACGATCGGGAGCAGAAATTCCTGCCGGATCAACACGGCTATCGTTCCGAGAGCGCCGCCCAGAGCGAGGGAGCCCACATCTCCCATGAAGAGTTGTGCTGGGGACGCATTGAACCAGAGGAATCCGAGCCCGCCTCCGATCATGGCGCCGCAGAAGATCGCGAGATGTCCACTGCCGGGGACGTACTTGATGGCCAGGTATTCGGCGATTCCCAGATGGCCCGCCGCGTACGAGAGAATCAAGAAGGTTCCCGCCGCAATCAGCACCGGCCCAATGGCGAGCCCGTCGAGGCCATCGGTCAGGTTGACGCCATTGCTCGTTGCCACGATCACCAGGGTCGCGAAGGGGACGTAGAAGATTCCGAGGTCCGGCGTAAAATTCTTGAAGAAGGGCACGGCGAGATGCGCGTCGAAATTCGGATCGGTGTAGATCGCGAGTGCGACTCCAATGGCCATGAGCGTTTGCCAGAAGAGCTTGGCGCGAGCCGAAAGGCCGCCGCTGTGGCCCGCCTTGACCTTGCGGTAATCGTCGATGAATCCCAACACTCCATAACCCAAGGTGATGCCGATGACGATCCAGACGAAGCGGTTGTCCAGGTTCGACCAGAGCAACACCGACACCAGCAGTGAAAGCAGGATCAAGAGCCCGCCCATGGTCGGCGTGCCCTCTTTGCTCTGATGGTCCGGGCCGATCTCGCGGATAGGTTGACCCACCCGCAATCTTTCGAGCGCGCGGATCAGCGGCGGCCCCACCATGAGCGCGATGAAGAGCGCGGTGAGCGTGGCCGCACCGGTTCGAAAGGTGATGTAGCGAAAGACATTGAACCCACTGAATTCGGACGCGTATGGGTAGAAAAGGTGGTAGAACATTCAGATCCCCTTCTCAGAGGTGATCGCCTCGACGACGCGCTCCATTCGCATGGATCGTGAGCCCTTCACCAGTGCTGTATCGCGTTCTTTCAGGAATCCACAGGCGCGCTCGCTCGCGTCGCCGTGATCCTTCGCAACGACGACGTGAGCTGGATCCATTCCCGAATCAACCGCGCCAGCGGCAATCGTCTGGGCACGTGCGCCCAGTGCGATCAGAAAGTCGATCCCGAGCATCGCGGTCAGGCGGCCGACTTCCCGGTGGGCGAGCTCGGCTGTTTTTCCGAGTTCTCCCATGTCGCCCAGGATGGCCGTGGCGCGGTGGGCGCCCTTGATCTCTGCCAGCAAACGCAGCGCGGCCTCCACCGATTGCGGGTTCGCGTTGTAGGTGTCGTCAACCAGTGTGATTCCGCCGGATAGTTCTCGCCGTTCGAGGCGCCCCGTGATGCCCTTGTAGTTGGCCAGTCCCTTGGTGACGTCTGGGAGCGATGCGCCCGCGGCGAGGGCCGCGGCCGCTGCGGCCAGCGCGTTGATCACCGTGGTAGGTCCCATGCCCTGCACCTCGACCGTGCCGCTTCCCTCTGGCGTCTCGATTTCGAGCCGATAGCCCCGGTCGTCGATCCATTCGATGTCCCCGCCACGCACATCCGCGTCGATCGAGGTGCCGAAGCTGATCACACGCGCAGTCGTCTGACTTCGCTGCGCGATCACGAGCGGGTCGTCTGCGTTGAGGACGGCGGTTCCCTCTGCGGGGAGATGCGCGATCAGGTCGCCTTTTTCGCGCGCGATCTGCTCTCGGCTTCCCAGAAATTCGATGTGCGCGGTTCCAACATTGGTGATCACTCCCACGGTTGGCTTCGCGATCTCTACGAGTTGCGCGATCTCGCCGCGGTGATTCATTCCAAGTTCCACCACGAGTGCGCGGTCGGCTTCGCTTCGGCCGAGCAGCGTCAGAGGCAGCCCGTATTGATTGTTCAGATTTCCCGGCGTCCGATGGCAGGGTGCGCTCACGGACAGGATCGCCGCGCACATTTCCTTGGTGGTCGTCTTTCCGTTGCTGCCGGTGATTGCGACGACGGGACCGTGAAATTCCGAGCGGTGGCCCGCGGCGAGGGCGCCGAGTGCGCGCGTGGTGTCTTCGACGGCGATCACGGGAACTGCGAGCGCGTCTGGCAACGCGCGGCCGCGCTCGACGATCAGAGCGGCTGCGCCCCGATCGAGGGCGTTCTCGAGAAAATCATGCCCGTCGTGGCTGGGGCCCGCGATCACGTGGAAGAGCTCACCGCGCTCGAGGGTACGCGAATCGATCGAAATCCCGGAGAGGATCGTCTCCGCATCTCCATCGAGCAGCGTACCTCCGGTCCAGCGCAGCGCATCTTGAATGTTGAAAGCGACCGTCATCGCGAGCTCCTTGCGAGCAGGGCGTTGCGCGCTTGTTCGCGGTCGTCGAAGTGCAGGCGATCGGGGCCGACGATCTGGTAGTCCTCGTGTCCCTTGCCGGCGATCACGACCATGTCACCCGGCCGCGCAATGCCGATCGCCGCTTCGATCGCGCGCTGTCGATCCGAAATGATCGCGTAGGAACGATCGATTGCGTCGAGCTCTTCCGCTTCGACGCGCCGCAACGTGCCGAGCCCTGCCTCGACGTCTTTCAGGATCTGCAGTGGATCTTCGGACCGCGGGTTGTCGCTGGTGGCCACGACCCGGTCGCTCCAGCGCGCCACGGCCTCCGCCATCAATGGGCGCTTGCTGCGATCGCGATCACCGCCGCATCCGAAGACCGCAACCAGCCGCCCGTTGGCGAGCGGGCGAAGCGTCGCGAGCAACTTGTCGATCGCGTCGGGTGTGTGCGCATAATCGACCACGACCATCGGCTCGGCTTCCCGGGACGTCTGCACTCTTTCAACGCGCCCGGGAATCTGCGGACAGTTCTCGATGCCTTCCGCGATGATCTTCGGATCGATCTCGAGCGCGACAGCAACCCCGCAGGCGACCAGGGTGTTTTCGAGGTTGAAGTCGCCCACGAGTGGGACTCGCAGATTCAGCGTTCCACCGGGGAGGGCGATTCGCGCGTCGCTGCCGTTCAGCTCGATTCGGGCCTGTTCGAGACGGACTTCCGCAGCGCTCTCTGGGTTGCGCGAGACGCGAATGAGCTTCGCGCCCGCTCGTTCGGCGGCGCCGATGAACGCGTCGGCGCTCGCGTCATCGATGTTCACCACAGCGGATCCGTTCGCGCGGAGGTAGGTGTCGAAGAGCCGGACCTTGGCGATCCGATAGGCGTCCATCGAATCGTGAAAGTCGAGATGATCCTGACTGATATTGGTCAGCGCCGCGATCGCGAATTTACATCCCCAAACGCGATCGAGAGCCAGGCCGTGAGAAGAGACCTCCATCACCGCGCACTCGATGCCGTGATCTCGCATTGCGCGCAGGCTGCGTTGGATCTCGTAGCTCTCCGGTGTCGTGTTGATGGCGGGCTCCCTCTCTTCCGCGTAGCGGATGCCGAGCGTCCCGATCACCCCGACTGGAATGTTCGCGCGTTGCAGAATCGATTCGATGAGGTAGGTCGTGCTCGTCTTGCCGTTGGTTCCGGTGACCCCAATCAGGGACAGTTCCGATGAGGGATTGCCAAAGAAGTGGGCCGAGACCGGGGCGAGCGCTCGGCGACTGTCCTGCACGATGATGACGGGATGATCTACAGGTCCGAGATCTGCCGGAACGGACTCGACGATCGCCGCCACCGCACCGCGTTCGAAGGCCGCCGCGAGGTGGTCGTGCCCATCTGCCGATCCCCCGCGCAGCGCGAAGAAGAGGTCGCCGGCCTCGACCCGCCTCGAATCGTAAGCGATCCCGCGGATTTCAGTTTCGCGATCGGCAGCACTGGGTCCGCGGCCGGCTCCTTGGAGCTCGGGAGGCAATGCGTCCAGTAGTGCGGAGAGGCGCATCAGATCGCCCCCTCGGCACTCGCCGTCGATTGCGCCTCGAAACGAATCGTCACGGGACCGCTGTTGAGCGCGAAGACCGTACCCGGCGGTGGCCGCTGGGCGACCGCGCGCCCCTGGCCCGTGATTTTTACATCGATCCGTCCTGCCGTCATCCGTTGGACTTCAGCCACCGTTCGACCCCGAAAATCAGGCAACAGCACGCGGTCTCCGAGGCTCGTGAGCCGCTCGATGGAGGTCGACTCCAACGCGCGAGTCGCACTCGGCTTCGACGCGCGCTCTGCATTTGACTTCGGCGAGTGCCCGGCCTTCGACTTCGACGAGTGCGCGGCACTGCGCTGCGGCAGAGGCGCCGGTTTTTTCGGCGCAGCGGAGACAGCGGGAAGTGGTTCGCTTCGAGCGACGATGACCGTTGGGCGCGGCGGCGCCAGACGTCGCTCGGGCTCTGTAAAGATTCCGTACCGGGTGAGCTGCGCGGCGGCCACGCGTGCAAACAGCGGCGCCGC
>SMVB01383016.1_pt1 | contig 17512 bp, 13 predicted proteins | sample 2456461 | NCBI WGS metagenome assembly SMVB01 (sample SAMN11095934, study PRJNA526329) | marine sediment metagenome | biome: Marine sediment; feature: Surficial sediment; material: Deep marine sediment; isolation source: Hadal surficial sediment | place: Pacific Ocean | collected 2014-05 | depth...
CCTGGCACACCGATCCCTCAATCCATCGGCAGAGAGTAGCATATACACGACTGCCCCTTGGGCAGCGGAGGTTCTGGCAGGTCGGCAGGACCGCCAGAACGAGTTTCGTTATCGCGGAACTCCGGTGGTTGCACCTATGGGAGCGACGGTACAGGTGAGGGGGGCGCGAGAGCTCTCCAACATGTATCTCGATCTGCAGACCATGGGCCCGAATGCCGGGCAAATGTTCGGCTTTCTTCAACAGGACGGACTCCAGGGCGTCGAACTCCAGTCTGTGGCGATGACGCACGATGCCGCGATCAACCGCTGGTCCGAGGATCCGGTCCGCTATCTACGGGTCATGAACGTTCGTTATTACGCGGATGCCACGGCCCACGCCGATTCGATGCACGGACTTGTCGAAATTGCGAGCCATCCGGAGCTTCCCATACGGTTGTTTGAAGTTCCCGATCCGCTCCCGAGGGCATTCGTCGTTTCGGGCTGGCAACTTGCCGACGGACCTGCCGTTTCACTCCAGCGCGTGCTTGCTACGGACATCTCGCTGCGTGAACAGGTCGTGTTGGAGCGCCCCCCGGTCTCGGTGCCGGCTGATTCACCGCCAGCCGCAGATGCGGGACGAATCATGGCGGCGACGTGGGGAAGTGAGCGAATTCGCCTGATCGCGGAATCGTCGGAGCCGGCCGTGCTCGTGCTTCTCGATCGTTGGTATCCCGGTTGGCGAGCGACGGTGAATGGCGTCGAAGTGCCCATATTACGTGCCAACGGTGTTTTTCGGGCCGTAGAGATTCCGGGAGGGAAAGCAGATGTCGTATTCCGCTTTGCACCCAGAAGCCTGTGGTTGGGAGGAGTGTTGAGCTTGTTCGGTCTAGCAGGATTTACATTCTTGATCATGTCTTCGCGCAGAAAGACATCGGGCTGATGAGAGGCGGATACCGGGACACTCCGCCCAAACTGCGAACGATGGTACTGATGCTCTCGTTCGCGGCCATCGGCCTCGTCTGGTACACGTTGCCCGATTACGGAATCGCGAGTGACGTGGCTAACTATTTCGGGTCGTCGTTGCGACAGATCGCGTGGGCGCGGGAGTTCCTTGATAATCTGCTGTTGGGTAGACCGACGGATGCACTGGAGACCAGCAAGGTGCTTGAGTACTGGCGCTGGTATCTGCCTCGCATACCACACCCCCCACTTTCCCGGGAACTCGGCGGGCTGACCTGGTGGATGTCCTATCGCTGGCTTGACACGCTGACGGCATATCGGCTGGCCGTCGTCCTTGCCTACGGTGCACTCGTCGGCTGGGTGGCCGTATTCACTTTCTGGTCCGCCCGGTCGCGCCTGGCTGGCCTCATCGCAGGTCTGGCAGCGTTGAGTTACCCGGTACTGTTTGCCCACGGCCACCTGGCGCACACCGACCTCTTTCTGGCCACTTTCTGGTTTATCGCTGCAGCGTCGATGGCAGTGTACGTCCAGACCCTCAGACTTGGCTGGCTCATTGCATCCGGCCTGCTGCTGGGTGCAGCCGCCGCAACCAAGTTCTCGGGGGTATTGCTCGCACCCGTGCTCATCCTGTGGCTCGTGGTACGAAGGCCGAGTCAGGCCGCTGGCGTAGTCCTTCTGCTGGGCTCGGCGCTTGCCATGTTCTTCGCTTCCAACCCCGTTCTCTGGGTAGCGCCAAACATCGGATTGAGTGACTACCTCGGCGCGGGCGTCGGCCGCGCAACGAATCAGATGACCCGGTTGCGGACGGAATACTTCGGTCAGATTCATGTCTTCCGCCCACCCTGGCATTACGTCTGGGTGTGGACAGCGATCGTGCTGCCACCGTCGTTTCTCGTCGGGATCGTCCCGGCTCTCGTGAGCCTTCGCAGGAACTGGATCGTGCCGTTCTGCCTCCTGAACATGGGGGTTCTGTATGCAGCCCTCCTGTTGCCGTCCGCTCCGATGCACGATGGGGTCCGCCTGTTGCTGCCGGTACTGCCGTTTCAGTGCGTCCTCGTCGGTGTCGGCGGAGTCCGGCTGATCGAATTCCTGGAGAGACGTTTCTCCGAGCGCGCGCGGCCCTGGCTGGAGGCGCTCGTGGTTGTCGCGGCGATTGCGCCGGCTGCCGCCTCGTCGATTGCCATTCATCCGTACCAGTTGTCGTATGTGAATTTCCTGGTCGGAGGGGTCCGGGGTGCTGAGGCCAGGGGACTGGAGGTTACGAACCTTAAGGAAGTGTTCAGCCAGCAAGTCATATCGGATCTGAGCCAGATCATTCCCGAGGAGGCGATCGTCGATCCGGGGTTCATGACAGAGGAGTTGTGTTTCTACCAGGCGCAGGCAATGGCACCTGGCTGGACGGTTGAAACACAGTTGATTCGGGGGGATGGAACGCCGGGAGAAACCCTCACATGCAGCGACTCTGAGGACGGTCCGGTCGTCCTCGGTCGGCCGGCGCGCAAGCCTCAATACGTTTTTGTTCTGAATCGGAAAGCCATCTGGCGACCGCTCGACCGGGCACTGTTTCTTCACGGAGGTGCGCCGGCATACGAGGTCGTCCTCGACAGCGTGCCTCTATTTCGGGTATACCGGACCCAATGACCCGACGATCTTCTGTGTGGGTCGGAATTGGGTTTGCGCTCCTCGCGCTCACCACAAACTTCGGCAGCCTGTCTGAAGTGGGCATGACATGGGACGAGGCTCGCTATTTCGAATCGGCTCACCGGATCCAGGAGTGGACCGGCCGTGTCGTTCGAGGCCCGGATAGAGCGGGCGCTCTGGACAGGGAATCGATTCATGAGGCGTGGGACGTTGACCGATACTTCAACCCGCATCCGCCCGTCTACAAAGAAGCCATGGCGATTACCGATGCGGTTCTCGGTGACCGGTTTGGAGCGCTGACGGGTTTCCGAGTTTCCAGCCTGCTCATGTTTTCGCTGCTCGTCGGCCTCGTCGCGGGCCTTACTGCTGCCCTGGCAGGACTCTCCTCGGGTGCGGGTGGCGGCCTTGCCCTGCTGCTCATGCCGCGGCTGCTTGGGCATGCCCACATTGCGGCCACCGACATTCCCGTGACCCTGTTCTGGTTTGTCGCGACGATCGGTGTGTTTCTGTTCGTGCAGGAGGGGAACAGGAAATGGCTGATCGCCGGGGCCGTAGCCCTTGGCCTCGCACTCGGAACCAAATTCACCGGTTTCCTTACTCCGGCACCGCTGCTCGCCTGGCTTCTGGTGTATGGACGCGACCGGACGTCTGCGAAGGCATTCATGCTCTGGCTGGGATTCGCGGTCCTTGTAGCCGTAATCGTCAATCCTGCTGCCTGGTACAATCCGATCGACTATCAGCAACGCCTGATTATGGAAAGCCTCGGCAGGCAGGCCACGGTGCCGATATCGACATTCTATCTTGGCCGAATCTGGGAATTCAGCGTTCCGTGGCATCACGCATTCGTGATGAGCCTGATCACGCTGCCGGTCGTGACGGTGGCCCTGTCGATCATCGCTTTGAGAACGGTCGTACGACGTGGAGTTGTCCGACCGCTGGCCTTGCTATGTGTCATCCAGATCGGATTCTGGCTGGCCCTGATGGCATTGCCTGGTTCGCCGAATCACGACGGGGTGCGCCTGTTTCTTCCGATGTTTCCGTTCGTAGCAATCCTCGCCGGAATCGGTTTCGGAATGCTCGCCGCGGCCATGCAACGCCGACTACCTTCCGGCTTGCCGTCGACGATTGGTACGCTGTTGCTTGCCTGCGTGCTGTTCTACCCGGCTCTCATGGGCACGGCGCGGTCACGTCCGTATTTTCTTTCCTATTATGGGGAACTGATTGGTGGGCCGGTAGGCGCCGCGAAGGCAGGCATGGAGGCAACATACTGGTTCGATGCGGTAACGCCGGAATTCCTGCGGCGCGTGGAGAAGCAGTTGCCCGATAGCGCGATCGTGGTCGCGTCCCCCAATCACGAATACTATGAACAACTGCAGGATCTGGGTTTGCTCCGTGGAGACCTGCGATTCACAGGGAGCGCCCCCGCAGATTACCTGCTGTTACTTGGTCGCAGGGCTATGCTCGCCCCGGGATTCGCCGGTGTATACAACACGGTTGCCCCGATCCTGGCCGTCGAGCTCGACGGTGTCGAACTCGTCGGGCTGTACCGGTGGTCGGAACACCCGAATGTTGATGACGCGCGTGAGGAGTCACCGTGAAGAGACTGGACGCCGTCGTACCGATCTACAACGAAGAAAACATTCTGTCGGAGCTGGACACCCGGCTGCGATCCGTTCTGTCAAGTCTCGAATTTGATTGGCGGATCATCTACGTGGACGACGGCAGCGTCGATGGGTCCGGACTCAGGCTCGCGAATCTCGCCCGCGAGCATCCGCAGGTGAGCGTAGTGCACCTGTCCCGCAACTTCGGGCAGCAGCTGGCCATTGCCGCTGGACTTGCCATGACCGATGCGGACGCGGTCGTGTTGCTGGACGGAGATCTGCAGGATCCACCTGAAGTGATCCCGTCGCTCGTCGAGAAGTGGGAAGAAGGCAACGACGTCGTGTACGCGATCAAGCGGAAGCGAAAAGAGAGTTGGCTGAAGCGGAAGTTGTTTTCGTTGTTCTACGTCATCCTGCGCCGAATGAGTTCCCTCGACATTCCAGCGAATGCCGGCAACTTCTCCCTGATGGACCGGTCCGTCGTGGAGCTGATCAACAGCATGCCCGAACGGAGCCGCTATGTGAGTGGGTTGCGCGCTTATGTCGGCGGACGCCAGGTCGGTGTCGAATTCGAGCGCGCTGAACGGTTTGCCGGCGAACCTCGACAATCTCCTCGTCGCCTGATCCGCATGGCCCTCGATGCGTTCTTCGCGTTCTCAGATCTGCCACTCAAGCTGGCCACGATGCTGGGATTCGTGGTCTCCGGGATCGCGTTTCTGGTCCTGCTGACCGTGCTGTACAAGAAACTGATCCTGGGTGGGCCGCAGGCGATACCCGGCTGGGCTTCGACGATGACTTCCATCCTGTTCCTCGGAGGCATCCAGCTGATGTCTGTCGGGATCATCGGTGAGTACATCGGCCGGATCTACAACGAAACGAAAGCGCGCCCCGCCTGGATCGTAGCCCGGTATCGGAACCTCGGCGATCGTGACCCGAGTCGTATTCCGGCACCGCTGCACGAATCGGAATCGGGCGATTGACGGGCCGCATGGGCCGACGGTGGGAGGCAGGGCTTTCCCGAGCTGTAGCTGCCCTGTTCACGGTGTCATTGGGTCTCGCGCTCGTGCTGGCCGTCATATGGACGACCCGCGGATTCGCCGTATTCAACTACACCGAAGGCATCGTACTCGGTAGTCTGGCAGGACTCGAGAGCTCAGGGTTGGCGGGCCTGTATCCGACTGACTGGACGTCGCCCCCCCTCGTACTGACGCTCTACCCTCCGGTGTTCTTTTGGGCGACGGTGGGTCTGGATGGGATCCTGAAAGCCGCGGATCCCCTGATTGCCCCCCGGCTCGTGTCTCTATGCGCCACCCTGGGGCTCGGCTGGTCCCTGGTCCGGATTCGTCGTCTGTCCGGAACGGACTGGTCATGGTTTCTCATTCTGGCCGGCGCGGCAAGCCTGACTCCCGGCGTGCAGCGACAACTGGCCGCGGCCCAGGTTGATATGCTTGCCGTCGCATGGACGGTTGCCGGTGCTCTGTTCGCTCTACGATCCGACAACAGCCGGAATCCGGTCTGGCCCGCCTTCGCCTGTTTCGCGATTGCCGTTTTCACCAAACAGAGCTTCGTGGCCGCGCCGGCGGCCCTGCTTCTCTGCCGGTATCTGTCCGGTCGGCGCAAGGAAGCTTTGCGCGAAGGGGCTGTTTTCACCGGCGTCGTTTTCGGAGGATTCCTTCTGCTCGACGGGTGGACATCGGGGGGCTTCCTTGCACATACACTGGCGGCAGTGACGGACTCCGGCTCCGTGGTCAACCTCACTCGCGTGATCGCTGGCAGCGCACCCTACGTGTGGGGTGCGCTTGCTCTGCTCGTTTTGTCCGCTGTCCATGATCGCCTGCAACCGGCATTTCCAGAATTCTGGGTAGCCATCGCGGCAGTCCTCCATGCCGGCGCGATGCTGAAAACGGGTTCCAGCGTCAATTACTTCCTGGAACCGCTTGCCGCCTTGCTGGTTCTGGGGATCGTTCGTTCTACCGATGCTCCATGGGCCGCCGGACGGAAACTCGGCGACCGCCGGGTTGCTCTGATCCTTCTAGTCGTTCTCGTTGCAGGATCGGGGGTTCGCACGCGTGAAGTCGTGCGGGACATCTCCCTGTCGTCGGGCGCCGTCCGAATCAAGGTGGCGCAGTTCGAAGGCGGGTTTCCCCTCGTAGAAGTCGATTTCTTTCCTGCGATACTCGAGCACGGAGGTCGCCCGTATGTGAGTGATCCTTTCGCGTTCGGTGCTTTGGCAGAATCGGGAGCTTGGGATCCTGCGCCGTTGAGAGCGGACCTCGCAGCGCGCCGCGTGCCGTTTGCTGTTACCACGATCGATATCGGGCCTCCTCTCGGCGAGAAGGCTACGACGGAGAACATGTTGTTCGCTTACTTCTGGCGCATGTCAGCTGTGCGCGATGGACTCCGAGCCCAGTACACGGAAACGACGGACGGCATTCTGCGTTTGTGGGTGCCCCGGGACGGCGAGGATTGACATGAAGGCCGGATCGACGTTTGCCCGAGTCGCCGGTTTGCTCTTGATAGCGGTGCCGTTCATCCCGCTCCAAACGGCGGGATTCGGCTACGTGCCGCCGGCCGAGTGGTTGCTGGGGATGTTTGTCTTCGGTTCAGCGGCATGGTTGATCACGCGCCTGGTTCCGGCGCTGCCGGACGGGCTACTCTCTGCAGTGGGGGGGCTGAACGCCGGATTTTTTAGCGGTCGCCGGCTTCTGGTGTTCGTGCTGGGCAGCCTGGCGCTCCTGCTCATACTGACATCGCGCGTCGCGTTTCGGCACCACCCGCTGCTGGTGGACAGTGTTGTGCAGTTGTTCCAGGCCGGGATCTTTGCTTCGGGTCACCTGACGGCGCCCGCACCGCCGGCCGAAGCCTTCGTCGCCACCCAGCACATGCTCGTGCACGAAGGCCGGTGGTTCGCTCAATACCCACCGGGTCATGCCGTGTTGTTGGCGGCTGGATTGCTCGCGGGGCTCCCCTGGATGATACCGGTTCTGCTGAGTCTGGGCTCTGCCTGGTTCATGGTGCGTTTTGCCTCGGAAATATGGGGAGAGGACACGGGCAGAATCGTTCTCGTACTGATCCCATTCGTGCCCTTCTTCTGGTTCATGGGCGCCAGTTTCATGAACCACGTATCCTGCCTGTTCTTCGTTGCAGCGTTTCTGTATGCCTATCAGCGCTGGGAGTCCGGGGCTCCCGCCGGCTGGGCACTCGCAGCCGGCGCCGCGATTGGTGCAGCAGGGCTGGTCAGGCCGCTCACGGCGTTCGCGGTGGTGGCCGTATTCGCTCCGCTCGGTCTCGTTCATGCGATACGGGCACGTCGGTTCGTTTCACTGGGTCTCGCTGCACTCGGAGGATTTGCAGCCGTAGCCGCGTATGCCGCATTCAACGCCTCGACCACCGGCGATCCACTTACGCCTGGTTACCTGCAACTGTGGGGAGCCGCGCATGGCATAGGGTTTCACGCGACTCCGTGGGGTGGCATCCACACCCCCGCGGCGGGTCTCCTGAACGAGCTGATCGATCTGTCCTTGCTCTCGACGTTTTTTCTGGAATGGCCGATTCCAGCCTTGTTGCCCGTCGGCGTATACGTCGTGGTGACCGGTGGTGACCGGTGGGATCGGCGGCTCCTCGCGGCGTTCGTTGCCGTGCCGGTCGCGTACCTGTTTTACTGGCACCGCGACGCGTACCTCGGCCCCAGATTCCTGTTCACGGGTCTCGCATTCCTGATTCCCCTCACCGCCAGGGCGTTAGGTGCCATCTCATCCATCGGGGACCGAACCTCGCGTCTTCGCGGAGCTATCGTGGTTCTGGTAGCCATGAATTTCACATATGCAGCGTTTTATTCGACACCCCGGCGCCTGGCCGGATATGAGTCGTCATTCGCCAGCATGAAGATCGATCCGCTGGCCATAGCAGCCGACCGTGACATTGATCGTGGAGTTGTTTTCGTAGCTGTCAGCTGGGGCAACCGTCTGCTCGCGCGATTGCGCCAGGCCGGCGTATCAGCAGCAGCGGCCGAAAGCGTGTATCGGCGGTCGGACCATTGTGAGATCGAGCAGTTGCTGCGACGCGCACAGGTTGAGGGTTGGCCGGTTGGTCGTCTCGATGAGGCATTCAGGATGCTCCCACCAGGCGGCATCAAACTTGAGGCTGCCTCGCCCAACGGGGATCCGACCTTGCGGCTGACACCCGGCAGGTCCCTGGCGGCTGTGTGCAGGGCGGAGTTGGCCCACGATAGTGCCGGCTACACCAACTGGCTGCCGTTTCTCTTGTTTAACGACCCATCGCTGAACGCGCCGGTCCTGTTCGTCCGCGACCTTCGGGATCTGAATGCCGAGTTCCTTCGAGCCCGTCCGGGACGTCCTGCGTGGCGATACAGGCCGGAGGAACTCGTGCAGATCGAATGGGTCGGCGAGGGGAAATGATCCTCCGTTGATCGGTCCAGCGTGTCTGGAGGCATGTCTGAATACCATCGTCGGTCTTGCAGCGTTGGACGGAAGCGTCCGACCGGATTCACCATCCCTGAGTTGCTGATCGTACTCGTGCTCGCCGGTACGGTCGCAGCATTCGGGTATTCCGGGTTCGCCGGCCTGCGCGAGGCAGAGACCCTCCGCAGCGCGACGCGGGTGGTCCGGCAGCAATTGTCGCTCGGGCGTCGGGCGGCCGTGAGCCGCAGGGAGACTGTGCGGTTCCGGAAGATCGGCGATCAGTTGGTGCTCCAGGCATCGGATGGCAGCACACTCAAGTCAATCGCTCTGTCAGGGGCCGATCGCCTGCCCGTCGACTCGGTCCTGCTCCGGCCGGCCACATTCAGGTTCAACGCGCGCGGCCAGGCTGCGCCGGGAAGTGTCTATTTGTTCAGAGGCGATCGGTCCGTCCGCATCGTGTGCAATTTCCTGGGTCGGCTCCGGGTGGAGGCTGTACGGACAAGCGGCTGAATCGGATGTTCGGTCGTCGGGAATTCGGCCACCGGGGGTTTGCCTTCGTCGAGTTGCTGATCGTGATCACGTTGCTGGGCATCGCGGTCGTGGCGGCTGTCGCGGTAGGACACGCGAGACGGCGCTCGAGTCACGCCGGGCAGCGTTGACCGGCAGGCAGGGGTCGGTTGCTGTTCAACTGATGGACCCGATTCGGACAGGCTTGGTGGCAACGGATTCGGGGACCATTTTCCTGACCTCCAGCGGTGAGTCATTCGAGGCTACGTATACTCGTCGTGACGATTTTCTGTCGGGTGCCTTTGAAATCCGAATCGTATCCGAATCAGGAAGCCGGGTGTTCATGCTCGATGCACCCCGGCTGATACCATGACCAGCCAACTTGAAATCGTTGACATGTTTGCCCGGACGTTCCTAGAATGCGGGCGTCTCGCCGTAAACCTCTGGTGACTCATTTGGGTTGATCGGTTCATCCGCATGGCATTGTTCGGATTCGGTCGCAAGAAGCGGTCGGTGGGTCTGGATGTCGGTAGCGGCTACATCAAACTAGCTGTCGTCGACCATTCCGGACCGCTTCCCGTGGTCGAACGACTGGCAGTTCAGCAACTTGGCCCTGACGCAATTGTCGAAGGCGAGATCATGGATCCTGGTCTCGTAGCATCGACGATTTCGTCGATCTTTACGGATCAGGGCATCAAGCAGCGCGATGTCGTCGTGGGCGTAGGTGGCCGAGATGTGATCATCAAGCCCATTCAGATGGACCGAATGTCGAAGCAGGATGCCCGGGAGGTTCTCCGTTGGGAGGCTGAGCAACACGTCCCATTCGACATCGACGACGTCCAGCTCGATTTCGAGATCACGGATCCTGACGGCGAGGGACTGCAGATGAGCGTTCTGCTCGTCGCAGCCAAGCGTGAGCTCATTGAGAGCAAGCTTTCCATACTCGGCGAAGCCCGGCTCAACACACGCATCATCGACGCGGACGCGTTTGCCCTCCACAACGCACTCGAAGCCAACTATCCTGAAGCCATGCAAGGGATTGCCGGCCTGATCAACGTCGGTCATGAAACCACTACGGTAAACATCCTCGACGAAGGAGTTCCCGTACTCACTCGTGACATCAGCTTCGGTACCCGCCGTCTTGCTATGGACCTGCAGCGAGAGCGGGGCATGTCAGCAGATGAAGCGGAGCGCGTGCTGCATGGCGAGGATGTGGACGATCGGATGCGGGCTTTCCTGTACGAGCGCGTACAGGAAATAGGGCGGGGCATCGAGCGCGCCACTGCGTTTCTCGAGACCCAGGAAATGGGGGCTAAGCTGAGTCGGCTGTACCTGTGTGGTGGTGGCGTTCGAATCCCTGCGTTGGTCGACGCGCTCGCTGAACGACTTGGTGCCGAGACTAAAATCGCGAACCCGATCGAGCAGATCCAGGTGAAGCCGGGGAGCCTGGACGAGCAGGCGCCAGACTTCCTCGCGCCGATGATGATGCTCTCCGTCGGCCTCGCGCTCCGGGTTGCCTCATGATCGAAGTCAACCTCCATCCATCTGCCGGAAAGGGATCTCGGTTTTCCGGTCGGAAGCTTTCGCTGCGTCTCCCCACTGCCCTCCAACGTGGTGGCCGCAGTAGTGGCCGTGGCGAGAGAGTGCGCGACGTCTGGACGACTGTCGCCATCGTAGTGCCAGCGCTCGTGTTTCTGGTCGTCGGCTTTCTGTGGTTCTCAACCCGCTCCGAGCGGTCTGAACTTGAGGGCATGCTCACGCAGGCTGTTGAGGACTCCACAAGACTGGCGGATCTTCGTTCGCTGAGCGACAGCTTGATCAGTCGGGATTTACGCATTCAGGAGAGACTCAATCTTGTTCAGTCGCTCGATGGCGGGCGGTACGTATGGTCGCATCTGCTGGACGAAATCAGTCGGGCGCTGCCGGCGTATACATGGCTGACGCTCGTGCGTCGAGACTCACCGCTCCCCGACCTCCGGGTTCAGGTCGACGGCCTGGCGGCAAACCCGCTTGCGATCACACGCTTTGTGCGTAACCTGCAGAATTCGCCGTATGTCTCGGAGGTGCGGATCATGGGAAGTCAACAGCAGCTGATCAACAACGTAGCCGCCCAGGCTTTCCAGCTCATGGTGAGTTACGAGGCGCCTCGCGAGGAGCCGACTCGGTCGGAACCCTTCATGGGCGGGCCCTGAGCCATGGCTTTTCTTCCCCAGGATCAGCGCCAGCAGATGATGCTCCTGATTGCTATCCTGGCGATAGGTGCGGGCGCCGCGTACTTCAATTACTTGCATATTCCAGCCGGAGACGAGCTGATCGAAACGGCAGATCGAATCGCGGACGTTGAGACCCAGAACGGGATCGCAGAAACCCGCATCGGCAATCTTCAGGAGTTACGGGACCGTCTGGCACATGCGGAACGGCAACTGCAGGCACTTCAGCGACTCGTCCCGGAAAGCTCCGAAGTGCCCGAGATTTACGAGGCGATTGCCACCGAGTCTCAGTCGCTGAACCTGCAGTTGATCTCCATCGACCCACTGGATCCGGTCCCGGCCGACAGTCTGGGAACACTCATGCGGCAGGACTGGCAGATGGTCGTCAGGGGCGAATATCATGCAGTGGGCCAGTTCTTCACGCGGGTCGCGTCATTTGACCGCATCGTTCGACCTCACCTGACGCAGTTGGTACCGGCGGGCGAGACGGCGGGTGGCCGCCAGCTCATCGAGGCAACATTCGGCCTCGAAACATTCGTCCTTGGTGCGGGACGTCTGGCAGCGGAGTCCGGGCCAGGGGCCGGTGGTGGCGGCCTTATCGGAGGTACGGAATAATGAGACTCGGTGCGGTGATTGCGTTGCTCCTGTTGATTCCGGCCAGGGCGAATGCACAGGAAACCGGTGAGACACCAGTCATGCAGCGCGAGACCTTCGAGTATCCGGCGGTGGGGCGGCGTGACCCGTTCGCTCCCTTGTCGGCTGGCGAGGAACTCGGGCCACGTTTCGAAGATCTGGGTCTCAGCGGAATCATCTATAGTGCGGAGCGGGGTAGCATTGTGGTACTCGTCGATCGGGCGACCCAGCGCAGGTACCGGGTATGGGAAGGTGACATGATCGGTGGTGCCCGCCTGTTGGCCGTGACGCAGACGGAGGCAGAATTTCTCGTCACGGTATTCGGTGTCAGTCGTCGTGATACGCTACGCCTGAAGGCGCAAGATAAGGAGCGGGGCCAATGATATGGAAGCCGATCGTAGCGGCAGCTCTGGTCGCCTTTCCGGCCGTAATCGGTCCGGACGAAGTGCGCGAAGTGCGGATTCAACCGGCCGGCGACGATACGGAAATCGTCATACTGACCGGGGAAGACGTCGAGCCACGCGAATTCCTGCTTTCCGATCCGACGCGACTGATCGTTGACTTGTATGGAGCGCAGGTCACTGGGCTGCGGGGGAGCTACGAGGGCATTGGTCGCGGGGGCATCATCCAGATGCGGACCAGTCAGTTCCGACCGGATGTCGTGCGCCTCGTGTTTCAGTTGACGGGCATGCCTGAATACACAACGGATGCTGCGACGGGACGCTTCATCATCCGGTTTGCGAACCCTGGTGAGAGCTTCATGCCGTGGAGTTCGGCGATGGTCGATGGCATGCCGCTGGCGATGGCCGACAACAACCCGGCTCCCGACGTCTCGCAATCCATAAACTCGAATGAAGTGCGGCGGTCATTCCGGGACGACCCTGTGCGCATCACGGTTGCTTACGACAGTGCCATGATGCTGGATGTCCTTGCCGGGTTTGCCGAATTCGCAGGTGTGTCAATCGTGCCGAGTGCAGCTGTGGCGGAAGTCGTGGTCAGGGGGATCGACATCCGTGATCAGCAATGGGATGTCGCCCTGGACGCGATTCTGGCCTCGCAGGGCCTCGGATGGCACATGCAGTCCGAGGGAATCCTGATCGTGGACATGCTGGAAGGCTTGCTTGCCCGTGATACACTGCGGACCGAAACACGGGTCTTCCGGATCAATTACGCGAGCGCCGATTCCGTAGCCGTTACCTTGATGGCGGCGCTCGCGACGCCAGGTCGGGGCCAGGTCGTCGCGTACCAGGGTACCAATTCGGTGATCGTCACGGATGTCCCATCCGTGGTCGCGCGGATGGATACGCTCATCCAGGCTCTGGATCGGAAGACACAACAGGTCTCGATCGAAGCCAAGATCATCTTCGTAGACCGTACGGACGTGAATTCGCTTGGCATCGTCTATGATTTGAAGGATCGTACCGGGAATTCGATCAACCAAGTCTTCGGCATTTCAGATCCACTGAATCCGGGGACGTTGACGAACCAGACGCTTGTGGACCTGACCGGCGAATCGATTGCGGCACTCGCCAACGCGAATGACCGGATACTGGCCCCGTCACTCCAGATCCTGGCATCGACCGCATTCGGCAACTTTACGCTGATAGCCTTCCTGGAAGCTCTCGAACAGCATCAGTTGTCGGACGTTCAGGCGGCGCCCAGCATCCAGGTCGTAGATAATCACAATGCCCGGATTCACGTCGGTGAACGAACGCCGATCCGCATTCTCGAGCAAGGTGCGGCAGTGGCCGACGCCAGGATCAACGTTCAGTTCGAAGAAACGGGAATCATTCTTGACGTGACCCCTCACATCACGAACAACGGCCAGATTCTTCTTGATATCTCGGCCGAGCGTTCGGGCTTGCAGACCGACTTGTCTGACGTTGGATTCAATTTCACACAGCAGTTGGGGCGGACCAGGTTGCTGCTGGATGACGGTGAAACGATGGTAATCGGCGGTCTGACCCTCAGCGAAGTTGACCGGAACGAGAGCGGAATTCCGATTCTGATGAACCTCCCGTTGATCGGAGGGCTGTTCCGCACGACGAAGCACACAGAGACGAAGAAGGACTTGATCATTCTGGTAACGCCGCACATCGTTCCGTAGCTTCGATGTACCGGTTGCCATCGAGCCGGAGGTAATGGGAGGGGCCCGGAAAGTCCGGGCCCCTGTTTTTTTAGAAGGAGTGTCGATCGACATGCTGGATCATTTCACATTTCGCACGGCAGGAGAATCTCACGGTAAGGGGATGCTCGTTCTCATTGAGGGCGTTCCGGCCGGGGTTCCAGTCTCGCCACTTGATGTCGCGACCGATCTTGCCCGCCGCCAGCTCGGCTTCGGTCGCGGCGACCGCATGCAGATCGAGCGGGACGCCGGAGAGATCTTGAGCGGCGTCCGGCTCGGCGAGACTCTGGGATCTCCGGTAGCGGTGTGGATTATCAACCGGGACCACGACAACTGGCAGGTCTCCATGTCGGTCGAGCCGCAGCCCGATGCGGATGACGAAGCGTTGCGACGGGTATATCTGCCTCGCCCCGGTCACGCAGATCTCGTTGGCCTGCTCAAATTCGACCGCACGGATGCGCGGGACATTCTCGAACGGTCGAGTGCCCGCGAGACGTCTGCCCGTGTCGCAGCTGGAGCGATCGCACGTCGCCTGTTGAGCGAATTCGGAATTGAAATCGGTAGCCATGTGGTTCGCATTGGTGACGTGCAGGCGAGCGCAGGTGACGCCACGGCACCGGGTCTCAATGATCGAGCGGACAAGTCCGATGTGCGGTGCCTCGATGCCACGGCGGCAGATCGGATGCGGGCGGCGATCACGGCGGCGGGAGAAGCTGGAGACACCCTTGGCGGCGTATTCGAGGTGGTCGCTACGGGACTGCCGGTGGGGCTTGGGAGCTACGTTTCCTGGGACCGGCGGCTCGACGCCAGAATCGGCGCGGCCATGCTTGGCATTCAGGCCATGAAGGGCGTAGAGATCGGTCTTGGTTTCCGTGCAGCCGAGCTACGCGGTTCAGATGTTCACGATGAAATCGAGCGAGAGCCGGCGCGACGCATGACTGGCGGCTACGGCCGGCGGCGAAACAACGCCGGGGGGCTCGAGGGAGGCGTCACGACAGGCGAGCCCCTGGTCGTTCGTGTCGCGATGAAACCTCTCAGTTCTCTGACGCGACCTCTCGACAGTGTAGATGTACGCACCGGGCAACCGGCGAGGGCGGAGCGGGAGCGCAGTGACGTTTGCGCGGTCCCCGCAGCCGGGGTCGTCGGCGAAGCGATGCTGGCTCTGGTACTGGCCGATGCACTGCGTGAAAAGTTCGGTGGAGACACGCTGAACGACATGCGGGCCGCATGGGAGGCGTACCTTGCTCGGGTAAACTCGGTAGAATTCGGCGACGAGTGACGGGAGAGAGGGTGTCCGGGCCGACGGGTAGCCCAATCGTATTGGTCGGCCTCATGGCAGCGGGCAAGACGACGGTCGGCCGCATGCTGGCTGCTGGCTGCGGTTTGCCGTTCATCGACCTGGACCACGAGATAGAGCTTGAGTCGGGAATGTCTGCGACGGAGCTGTTCGCGTGCAAGGGAGAGTCGGCGTTTCGTGATCTCGAAGCCAGTGTTTCTCTCGATCTCGCACCCCGATCGGACGTGGTCGTGGCGGTTGGTGGCGGGTGGATGGACAACTCAACTGCCCGACAGGCGTGGCCTGAGGCCAGAATCGTATGGCTAGTTGTGAGCCCTGCTGTGGCGGCCCTCCGCATCGGTTCACAGACGGCATCAAGACCTCTTCTGGAGGGCGTAGACGCCCAACCCGTTCTCGAGCGTCTTCTGGCTCTGCGGTTGCCCGCGTATGCAGAGGCAACGTATACCGTAGATACCGACTTACTGGCAGCCGAGAGAATTGCCGCCGAAATCGCGCGTCTACTCGGCCTCCGGTTTTCATCATGATTGCCCTAGAGCAGTGAGCGACGAAAGAAGCATGGCGAACAAGAAACATCTCGTAATCCTGGAATCGGACAAGAAGGCTCGCCTTCTCGGCCCGTGGCTTGGCGACGACTACATCGTTACCGCCACGGGAGGTCATATCATCGACCTGCCGAAAAAGGGACTCGCGGTAGACGTGGATGGCGGGTACGAACCCGAGTACGAGATCGTTCACGGGAAGAAGAAGCTGATCGCAGAGCTGAAGAAACTGGCCCGGGATGCTGATCAGATTCTAATCGCCACGGATCCCGACCGAGAAGGTGAAGCGATCGGCTACCACATTGCCAGGCAGCTGGGATTCGACAACGGTTCCGGTGACCGCTTTCGACGGGTGACGTTCAACGAAGTCACCCGGGAAGCGGTTCTGGAAGCGATCGCTGAACCTGGTGACCTGGACCTCGCGCGGGTGGATGCCCAACAGGCGCGGCGGGTCCTGGACCGCCTTGTCGGCTACGGTCTGTCGCCGATCCTGTGGAAGAAAATTTCCCCCGTGGACCCGATAAGCAAGGCGCCTCTGTCTGCGGGGCGTGTCCAGTCGGTGGCCGTTCGTCTTATCGTCGAGCGGGAACGCGACCGGCGTCGATTCCACGCCTCCGAGTACTGGGACCTGACGGCCACGCTTTCCAGGGACAATCGTGAGTTCGAGGCCCGACTGACGGCCCTCGATGGGACCAGGATCGCTACGGGATCCGACTTCGATCCGGATACGGGGCAGCTGAAGAATGCATCAGCCGTCAGGCTTCTGAATGAGAAGTCTGCGACCGAGACGGCGGCTCGGCTCACCGATGTCCCGTACGTCGTCACCGGCGTGGAACTCAGGAAGAAGCCCACGAATCCCCGACCCCCGTTCAAGACCACGACGCTGCAAAAGGAAGCGAACGCGCGACTCAATCTTTCACCGCGCCAGACGATGAAGGTCGCGCAGCGGCTGTATGAAGCCGGAAACATCACATACCTGCGAACGGATTCGACGGAATTGTCCCAACGGGCAGTCGTGGCGGTTCGGCGGGCCATCGAGTCGCGATACGGCAAACGCTACCTCAGTCCCACGCCTCGCACACATGCCACGACCACAAAGGGCGCGCAACTCGCCCATGAGGCCATCCGGCCGGCCGGTACCGAGTTGAAGACGGCCGGCCAGCTTCGACTTCAGGGTGTAGAAGCAGCCCTGTATGATCTGATCTGGAAGCGCACGATGGCCAGCCAGATGGCGGCTGAAATTCAGCAACACGTCTCGGTGATGCTTACCGCAGACAATGCTGAATTTCGAGCAACCGGACACACACTCGAGTTTGCAGGTTTTCGTCGGGCCTGGATGGAGGGAGCCGTCGATGTGGAGTCGGCCCTTGGAGGCAAGGATGTATTCCTGCCCGCTCTGGTCGAGGGTGATGAAGCGGATTTGCGAGCTGTCGAACCCACAGGTCATACGACGAGACCACCCGCCCGATACACCCAGGGTGCCTTCCCCGGCATCCTCGAAGAAGAGGGCATCGGCCGACCGAGCACGACAGCGACGATCATCAGTACGATGGAGAGTCGCGGATACGTTCGGCTGGAAGGTCAGCAGTTGGTGCCGAC
>SMVB01157686.1_pt1 | contig 17504 bp, 15 predicted proteins | sample 2456461 | NCBI WGS metagenome assembly SMVB01 (sample SAMN11095934, study PRJNA526329) | marine sediment metagenome | biome: Marine sediment; feature: Surficial sediment; material: Deep marine sediment; isolation source: Hadal surficial sediment | place: Pacific Ocean | collected 2014-05 | depth...
GTGATTGTGCATGGCCATGCGAATGGCTTCCGCGATATCCTTGAACGGGATGTGCTGGTCGAGAAACGCCTGCACGGCGATCTCGTTGGCGGCGTTCAACACGGCCGGCATGGTGTCGCCGATCTCCAAAGCATCGTGCGCCAACTGCAGGCAGGGGAACCGCACAAAGTCGGGTTCCTCAAATGTCAGGTTGGTCATCGCCGCCAAATCGAGCGACGGCAGATCGCAGGCCACCCGGTCCGGATACGACAGCGCATAGGCGATCGGCACGCGCATGTCGGGAATGCCCAACTGCGCCATCACCGAGGTGTCGACAAACTCGATCATCGAATGGATGATGCTCTGCGCATGCACGATGATTTCCACCGGGGTGTCGAGCCCGAACAGCCATTTCGCCTCGATGTACTCCAGCCCCTTGTTCATCATGGTGGCGGAGTCGATGGTGATCTTGCTCCCCATGTCCCAGTTGGGATGGTTGAGCGCTTCGGCGACGGTGATGGTTTCCATTTGCTCCAGAGTGTAGGTGCGGAACGGTCCGCCGGAGGCAGTCAGGATGATGCGTTTGATGCGGTCGTGCGACTCACCGTTCAAGGCTTGCAGGATGGCGCTGTGTTCGCTGTCGACCGGGATGATCTGGTCTTTGCGGGTGCAGGCGCCAAGCATCAAGGTACCGGCCACCACCAGCGCTTCCTTGTTGGCCAGGGCGACGGTCTTGCCCGCTTGCACCGCGGCGTAAGTGGGCACCAGCCCGGCACACCCGACCACGCCGGAGACCACCAGGTCCACTTCCGGCAACGTCGCCACTTGCACGGAACCGGCTTCGCCTGCCACCAGTTCCACTTTATGGCCGTTTAATTTTTCCCGGAGCTCGGGGATTTTGGTCGTGTCGAAGAGGGAGACCACTTGCGGATTGAATTTTTTGACCTGCTCAGCGAGGACTGCGACATTACTGCCGGCCGCCAATGCCCACACTTCAAATTTATCGGGGTGGTGGGCGATGACGTCGAGCGTGTTGACTCCGATGGAACCGGTGGAGCCTAAAATGGATATTTTTTTCATAGGCCTGCCCTTAACCGGCCCCTGGCGGGACAGGCAGATTGCCGATATTTTGAAATGTCGTCTATAATTGTTGAGCGCATGGCTGAGTCGGGCCTCTTTAGCTCCGGCGCTCCGCCGGTTAAAGAAAAAATCGGTGATACCAATATAAAGCCGGACCGGCAAACATCAAACTATCCAGCCGATCCAGAATACCACCATGACCGGGAATCACCGAGCCGGAATCCTTCACGCCGGCACTGCGTTTCAGCAAAGACTCTACCAAATCGCCTATTTGACCGATAGTACCGCATAAAAAAGACATAATCAAACAATGGCTTAAAGGGATTCCCGGCAAAAACCAGTGGCGCGCAAGCAGGCCGGCGCCGATGCTTCCGGCCAGCCCGCCGATAGCCCCTTCCACGGTTTTTCCAGGGCTGATTTTAGGCGCCAACCGGGTACGGCCCAGGATTTTGCCAACGAAGTAAGCGGCGGTGTCGCCGATCCAGATGATCATAAACAAAAAGTACAGCCACAGGTTGGCCTGCTCCTGATGACGGAGCAGGATGAAACTGCCCATCAACCCGGCCACATAAATCAGGCCCAGGAAGGAATAGGCCACGGGATCCAAAGCGCCGCTGATTTGGTTTTCTTTAACGTACCAGGCAACGAAAAGTGCCGTCAGGGAGGTCAATACCCAGAGAGAAAAATAATCGTTGAAGTAAAAACAAAATACCAGGAGAACGCACAGAGCCGCACCCACCCAGGAATAAACTTGAAATCCCATATTGCGGGAGAGTTCCACATACTCGCGCCACCCGCCGAGCACTGCGGCCAGCACCAGCACCACAAACAATTCAGGCGAGCCGTATTGGATGATGCCGAGAACAAGCGGCACCAGGACCAGGGCACTGGCTATCCTTTGCACCAGAGGTTTTTGGAATGCGGTTTTAAAATTAATGGGTGACTCCCTAAAAACTGGATGCCATTCCGGCGATGGTCCACAGGTTCCGGAATGTTCAGGCAATCCCAACGTCAATCATGCGGGGTGGGGCGTCTCGGACAGGTCAGGCTTCCACAATTTGTTCCTGCGTCATGCCAAATCGCCGCTCTCGTTTTTGAAAATCGATGATCGCGGCCAGGAGATCTTCCTCTTTGAAGTCCGGCCACAAGACGCGGGTGTAATGCAATTCGGTGTAAGCGATCTGGTACAAAAGAAAATTACTGATGCGTAATTCGCCGCTGGTACGAATCAGCAGGTCGGGTTCGGGCAGGTCGTGGGTGGAGAGGCAACTTTCCAGAACCGGGAAATCGATATCCTCAATAGCGAGACTGCCCTCGCGGACTTGGGTGGCAATTTTCCTCACCGCCTCAAGAATATCCTGGCGGCCACCGTAGCTCAGGGCCAATGTCAGGATCAGCCCATCGTTGGCGCGGGTGTAGTCCTCCGCATGGCGAATGAGTTTTTGAATGTCGATGGGCAATTCGTCGATGCACCCGATGGTGTTGAACCGGATGTTTTCCCGGTTCATGCGATCCAATTCCCGGTGAAGGTAACGATCCAGAATTTTCATCAGCGCATTCACTTCGGGCCGCGGCCGATTCCAGTTCTCACCCGAAAAAGAATACAGGGTCAACGCCTCAATGTGCAGTTCGGTACACAGGGTCACGATGCGGTCGACCGTTTTGACTCCCTGGCGGTGCCCCTCCACGCGTGGCATAAAATTTTTCTTGGCCCACCGTCCGTTGCCATCCATGATGATAGCGATATGACGGGGCAGGCGTTTGGAATCGATTTGTTGTATCAAGGGGGAGTTGATCAAGGATGATGCCTCCAAAACAAGCCGATGGGTTACCGCACGGGAACCCGGTTCACCTGGCCCACTTTAAATATTATAAGGCATTCGTCACGCTTCGAGGACATCTTTTTCTTTGGCCTGAATGATGCGATCCACTTCTTCGATGATCTTGTCGGTAACTTTTTGAATTTGGTCATGCCCTCTTTTTTCGTCATCCTTAGAAATATCGTGGGCTTTTTCCTTCGCTTTCAACTTGTCGTTGAACTCACGGCGGACGTTGCGAATAGCCACCTTGCTTTCTTCCGCATACTTTTTGACCACCTTGCCGAGTTGTTGGCGTCTTTCGGTGGTCAGCGGCGGGATGGTCAATCGGATGAGCTTGCCATCGTTCGAAGGGTTCAAACCCAAGTCCGAAGTCTGGATGGCTTTTTCAATGAGGGGAAGCAGGGAAGCATCCCAGGGCGCGATGGTGATGGTCTTGCTGTCAGGAGTTGCCAGGGTGGCCGCCTGCGCCAGGGGCGTGGGATTGCCATAGTAATCCACCTTGATATCCTCAACCAGAGCCAGCGAGGCCCGCCCCGTCCGCACTTTTCCCAGTTCGATCCGCATGTGATCCACCGAGACCTTCATTTTTCTTTCGGATTCGCTTAAGAGATCGTCCATTTCAAGCCGCCCCTATCGTCGTTCCTATTTTTTCGCCGAGTAGCGCCCTTTTGATACTGCCCTTTTCCCGCACATTGAAGACGATCATGGGAATTTTATTGTCCATACACAAGGAGACCGATGTGGAATCCATCACCTTGAGGCCTTTGTTGAGAACTTCGATATAGGTCAGTTCCGAAAATTTGGTCGCAGTCGGATCCAGCATGGGATCAGCCGAATAGACCCCATCCACCTTGGTGGCTTTAAAAATCACCTGCGCTTCGATTTCAATCGCACGCAGGGAAGCGGCGGTATCGGTGGTGAAGTACGGGTTGCCGGTGCCGGCCGCAAAGATCACCACACGGCCTTTTTCAAGGTGGCGTATCGCCCGGCGGCGGACATAAGGTTCCGCCACCTGATGGATGTCCATGGCGCTCAGCACACGAGTCGGCACACCCAGAGTTTCCAAACCATTTTGCAGAGCCAGGGCATTGATGATGGTCGCCAGCATCCCCATATAGTCGGCGGTGACCCGGTCCATACCGAGACTGCTGAATGTGGCTCCCCGCAGGATATTACCGCCGCCGATCACGATGGCGATCTGCACCCCCAGGTTTTTGGCTTCCACAATTTCCTCGGCGATGCCATTGAGCGCGACCTGGTCAATTCCGAAGCCCGCCTTTTGGTCGGCCAGGCTTTCGCCTCCCAACTTTAGCAGAATCCGGTTGTAAACCGGCCGCGGCATCTTGCCCGAGCCAGTCATCTTGAAATTTCCAGACGGGCGAAATCACCCACGGTGATGTTCTCACCCAGTTTGGCGATCTTGTGTTTGATCAATTCCTGAATCGTAATGTCCGTATCCTTAACGAAGGGCTGATCCAAAAGGCAATTTTCCTCATAAAACTTGCCCATTTTACCATCGACGATTTTTTCGATGATCTTGTCAGGCTTGCCGGACTCCCGCGCCTGATGGGAATAAATCTCACGTTCCTTGGCCACCACATCTTGCGTGACATCATCGCGCGATGTGAATCGCGGTTTAGCCGCGGCGATGTGCATGGCAATGTCTTTCAGCAAATCCTTAAAGTCATCCGTGTTGGCCACGAAATCCGTTTCACAGCGGAGTTCCACCAGAACGCCGATTTTATTGCCGGCATGAATGTAAGTTCCGACAGACCCGTCGCCGGTCGCCCGGTCGCCTTTTTTATCGGCCCTGGCTATGCCCCTTTTGCGCAAGTAAGTGATCGCTTCTTCCACATCCCCCTGGGTTTCCTTGAGGGCGTTCTTACACTCCATGATTCCCGCGCCAGACTGGTGACGCAAGGTTTTGACCATTGCAGCTGTAACTTCCATTCTGATTTTTCTCCTATACGTTCCGAACAAATACCGCGGCCCCCGGGAGCACCCGGCCCGCCAGCGGCGTGGTTTGGTATTTGAGGCTGACCGCCCGAACCCGGTTGGCCCTGCCAACCCAAGCCGGTCTCCGCCAATTTAACGTGCAACGAATAACAACTAATTTTATGGATTTCCCAAAAAAACTTTGGGATGGGTGCGTGGGATTATGAGGCCGTGACCGCGCTTTCCGTACTTTCGCTGGCATCCGCATCCGGACCCGCCGCCTCAGGAGTACTCTTGGCTTCCGCGTTGGCTTCCGTTTTCGGTTCTGCCTTGGCTTCTACCTTGGATTCTGCTTTAGCTTCTACCTTGGATTCTGCTTTAGCCTTAGCTTCCGCTTTGGAGGCTTCCACCTTCTTGGCAGCTTCGGCTTTCTTGGCAGCTTCCACCGCTTTGGCGGCTTCTGCTACTTTCGCGGCCTCTGCCGCTTTGGCGGCCTCCGCGGCTTTTTCTTTTTCCTTCTCCGCCTCTTTTTCACGGCGGATGGCGTTGCAGATCTCCTGACCCTCAATACAAATGTCCGCGACTCTGCCGACGAACAAGCCGATCGACCGAATAGCGTCGTCGTTCCCCGGAACCAGATAATCAATGCCGTCGGGGTCGCAGTTGGTATCGACAATCGCCACCACTTTGATGCCCAGCTTGACCGCCTCCGCTAGCGCAATCTTCTCCTTGTGGGTGTCGATGATGAAAATCGCATCGGGGAGACCCTTCATGTGCTTGATGCCCCGGAGAAATTTGTTCAGCTTGGCAATCTGTTTGCGCTTGTTGAGGCCCTCTTTTTTACGGAGCTGTTCGAACTGGGTTTCCTCTTCCTCACGTTCCAGCTCCAACAAACGGTCGATACTTTTTCGGATGGTCGCAAAATTGGTCAACGTGCCGCCCAGCCATCTTTGATTCACGTAGTACATCCCGCAGCGTGTGGCTTCCTCCGCAATGAGCTCCTGCGCCTGTTTTTTGGTGGCCACAAACAGAATTTTTTTGCCCGCTTGCGTCAACTCCGATAAAAATTTTTCAGCCTCTTTACACTTTTTCAGGGTTTTTTGCAGATCAATGATATGGATGCCATTGCGGGCGCCGTAAATGTACGGCTTCATCTTGGGATTCCAACGGGCGGTCTGGTGGCCAAAGTGAACGCCCGCTTCCAACAGTTGCTTCATGGTAATTTCCGGCATGTAATCTCCTTAAACAGTCTGGTTTAGGTTGTGCCTCCGCCTCTTTCTTCTCGAACCCAAAACCCGAAGGTCACCCTGAGCGCGATCCAAAGGCGTGCGTAGTGAACAACATTTATAAAAAATGAACCTTTATGGCGATATTTTCGACAGAAGGCTGTGGCCGAATCTTACCACAGCCCAGAACCCCATGGCAAGCGCGAAACCCGCCGGCGAAGCGCCGGAGCTAAATGGGCCAGACTCGGATAAGCGCCCAACAATTTTTGGGCATAGTTCCCAGCGGTGCCTGGCCGCTCAATGCGGCCTCTTAGGTGAGATATGACGTTACCGTGATTAATTCAAGCATTTTCAGGCAGGTTTGGATAGTCGGACATGATGTATAATTGGCCTCATTCCGAACTTAAAAGGAATCGGGTATGGGAAAGTGGAAAATTTTATTTGGAGGCCTCACGGCTTTGGGGGCAATCTTGATTACTGCGGCCCAAATCAGACAAGAGGAGGGGTCTCAAATCTTTCGGGGTGGGCGGAAGCTCTTGGTATTTCGAATGTTCCTGAATGGTTGGCGGTAGGTTCAGCCGATAAGTGGGGGACGATAGTCGGGACTTTTGTGGTGTTTGTTTCCATCGCCATGATTTTGATTTTGAAATATGATTTGATTGGCCGAATTAAGAAAAAGCCAAAAGTTGGGCCGGACGCCTGACTTCTCAATGCTGTTCATTATGTTGCTTACGATTCCTGGGAATTTATAAAAGTCCCTATGGGTGGGGGTGAAGGTGAGATTGATTACCATTTCAAAGCAGGTGATAAGGCTTTAGATAAAATTAGAGAAAAGGCTTTTGATAGAGATTTGCCTGTATGGGGAAAATTAAGAAAAGATGGATTATTTAAACAGATCCCAAAAGAGTATTGGGAGCATCACGGGTTTTTCCCTGTAAGTTTTCTAAAAAATGCTCCCGAGGATTTTAGTAGCCACAAAGATATTTTCGCAATTGATATTAGAGATTCGGATCAGATTATTTACAAGGCATTAAAAACTTCGATAGAAAAAGTAGAGGAATTATGGCCTGTGGAAAGTATTTAAGCCTCGATTAAGCCCGCAAAGCGGACCAGCTCAAGCAGTTTGACCTGCGACCCTGTCACCCTTCGACAGGCTCAGGGTGACAAAATCCCCCCAGCCCCCTTCAAGAAGGGGGAGTCAATCCCTTTCCACTCTTCTCCCATTTTTCCTACATCAGTGTTTATCTGTGTTCATCTGTGGTTAATTTTGCCTCCCCCGCGAGGGGGCAGCAGATAGCTGATCTTTATTTCATGCTTTACGGTTATTGAGCGCGGGAAGAGTTTGACCTATTGCCTCTCCCGCAGGGAGTTAGTCTTCGCAACTGGTGATGAACAGGGGTTTGTTTTCGAAGCTTTCGTAATTGGGGCGCATGCGTTCGGTATTGTAGTGCTGGGCCAGGTTGACCACTTTTTTGCTGGCGGTCACCTCCTTCAAATCCACATCCATGTAATTGCCGTTGCGCACCGCCACCAGCCGCCCGCTTTTACCCGCCAGGATGAGGTTCAGGGCGTAATTGCCGAAAACCACCGGGGCGATGGAGTCGATGGCATCCGGGGACCCGGAACGCACGATGTAGCCCAGCCGCTGGTTGATGACGCCCACCTCCTGCCCCCGGTTGTACCGGGGTGAAAGTTCCTTGAGCCGGGCGGCCACCAGGTCGCCGATGCCGCCCAGTTTTTTATGACCGTAATTGTCCACGGCGCTGCCTTCAAACACCCGCTCCCCACCCTCGAACATGGCGCCTTCGGAAACCACCACGATGGCATACTTGCTGGTACTTTTATCCCGATCCTGGGTCAGAATTTCAGCGAGCGCTTCCATATTGAACTTGTACTCGGGGATGACGCACCGGTGGGCCGCTCCCGCCAGCGTGGGCAAAAGCGCGGTGAACCCGGCGTAGCGGCCAAACACCTCGACCACCAAAAACCGCTCATGCGAGCCGGCGGAAGTCCGCAACTGCTGGCACAACTCAATGGTGCGGGTCACGCAGGTGGAAAAACCAATGCAGTAGTCGGTGCCGGGCACGTCGTTATCCATGGTCTTGGGAATGGCAATGACCCGGCACCCCAGATCGTGCAGGCGCACGCCATAGCTCAGGGTGTCGTCTCCACCAATGGGAATCAGGGTGTCGATGCCCAGATAATCCAGGTTTTTCACCACTTCCGGCGTCAGATCGTTCACGTCCGCAGTGTAAACATCGGCCAAGTGGGGCGGGACGTCCTTTTTTGATATTTTGGAAGGCTGCGTGCGCGAGGTGTGCAGAAAAGTGCCGCCGGTACGGCCCACCTTGTCCACGATCTCCCCGGTCAGGACCTGACAATAATCCTGCTCGGCGACAGGCCGGTCGCGATCCAGATGAATCAGCCCTTCCCACCCTTTACGGATGCCGATGACTTGGTAGCCCTCGCGAATGGCGCGCAAGGTGATGGCGCGGATAGCCGGGTTCAACCCCGGAACATCGCCGCCACCGGTCAATATGCCGATCACACCTTTAGTTGATGCCATAAGTTTTTATCTTAGTCTATTGAGGTCAGCCATTTGCCTCTAGGTGCGCTCAACAACGGTAAACCATGCCAACAGAGATCAGCCATTTGAGTCCAGCGTCACGCTGGCCAGGTTGCACCTGGAGGCAACCGGGCAAGGCCCGGAGCAAAAGGGTCAGGCTTGAGTTTGCGCTCAACTACGGTAAACCATGCCAACAGAGGTCAGCTACCTGCCTCCCCCGCTAGGGGGCTGGCGTCACGCTGGTGGCGATGAGATCATAATCGAGGGCGCCGGTGATGCGCATGGGCACGATGTCGCCAGGCTCCACCGAACTGTTCTCAATGATCACCTGGCCGTCGATGTCCGGTCCCTGCAAGGGCAGTCGCCCGGTCAACAGACAATCCTCCTGCAGGCCTTCCACCAGCACGGGATGCACCTCGCCGATGCGGTCCTTGTTCTTGCGACGCACGATGTCCTTTTGCATGGCCATGAGGATGTCTTTCCGCTCCTGCGCCACTGCCGCAGGCACCCGGTCGGGCAAATCGTAAGCCGTGGTCCCCGGTTCGTCCGAATAGGTGAACACTCCCAGATGGTCGAACTCCATCTCCTGCACGAAATCCACCATGTGCTGAAAGTGCTCATCGCGCTCGCCGGGAAACCCGGTGATGAACGTGGTGCGCAGAGCCACGCCCGGAATCCTGGTGCGTAGCGTGTCCAGCATGCGGCGCACACCCTGTTCGGTTTCCTGCCGTATCATGTGTTTCAACATGAAGTCGTGGGTGTGCTGGAGCGGCACATCGAGGTAGTTGCACACTTGGTCGATCCGTTGCACGGCTTCGATGAGCGCGTCGTTCACCGCGGTCGGATAACAATAAAACAACCGCAACCATGCCACGCCGTCGATCTCCGCAAGCGCGTCGAGCAGACGCACCAGCCCGTCTTTCATGCGAATGTCGTAACCGTACAGGGTGGTGTCCTGCGACACCAGGTTGAACTCCTTGACTCCGCCTGCCGCCAAGCGCCGCACTTCTTCGACAATGGATGCCAGCGGACGACTCGTAATCGGCCCGCGCAGTTTGGGAATGATGCAGAACGCGCACTTGTTGGAACAGCCTTCCGCAATTTTGACGTAAGCCGAATAAAACGGCGTGGTCAACACGCGGTCGCCGTACGCTTCAAAATACTGCGCCGGTTCGTGAACGTGGTTGCGTTGTTGCACGGTGCCGTTGCCGTCGAGCAGGCTTCTCAATAGCGGATATTGTTTGGTGCCGAGCAGGTGATCAATTTCCGGAATTTCCGCCAGCAGTTCTTCGGGGTGGCGTTCGGCCAAGCAACCGGTGACGATCAACTGCTGGCATTTGCCGTTGGTCTTGTGTCGGGCCATATCCAAAATGGTGTCGATGGATTCCTTCACGGAAGCCTGCAGGAACCCGCAGGTGTTGACGATGATGATATCCGCTTCACTCTCCTCTGGGGTCAGTTCATAACCGTGGCGCGTGAGATCGCCCAGCAAGGCTTCCGAATCCACTAAATTTTTGGGACAGCCCAGGCTGACCATGCCGATTTTTTTCATTTTTTTCCAAGTTGCGATGAGATGAAACGCAGGATACCACAAACATCCCGCCCTCTAACGAGGGAGCAGATGGCTGAACTCTACGAATCATGCCCAATAATTGTTGAATGCAAGTCAAAGCTGGGACCATTCTGCTCCGGGCCTTGCCCTCTAGCGAGGGAGCAGATGGCTGACCCTTTGCGTTATGCCCCAAAATTGCTGGGCGCAAGATAAAGTCTGACTATTTGCCTCCCCTGCTAAGGGGTCAGCCTTTGACTTTGCGCAGTTTCTTTTCCAAACGCCGCACCAATTCGGCGTAATTATTTTTTTTGAGGATTTTGGAAAACTGGGATCGTAGATTATTGGCCATGCTGACGCCGTCCAGAACCACGTCGATCACCCGCCACCGGTCCTGGCTTTGCCACAGCACAAAGTCGAGATTGATATTTCCCTCCAGCTGGTGATGCACTTGCAGGGGCACTGTGGCGCGGGACTCTGCCAATTGGCCCGGTCCGTAATTGATTTTCAGCTCGCCAAAAAAACTTGCCGAATTGGGAAACGCCACGTAAATAAACAGCTCGCTCAAAAGTCGCACAAAACTCTCCTGCTGGTTTTGGTCCAGAGTCCGCCAATGTTTGCCCAGAGCTTTTTGACTGATCCGCGGTATGTCCAAATAGCCGAGAGCCACCTGGGAAGTTTTTCTGTTGGCTCGATTTTGCTCGGCGGACAGACTGGGGTCATTTTGGGTTTGCTTGATTTTATCCAGTAATTCCGCCACCGCGCTGGCGGGGCTTTCGGCGCACACCAGACCCGCTCCGCCGACCAGGGAAAACACCAGCAGGGCCAGGGAGAACCCATAAATTCTGCGAAGAACCCCGGCGGAATATGATAAATTGTCTGTCATCAGTTTTATTTGGAAAATGGAATTGTGGGCGATGGTTATTTTTTGATTATACATCAAATCAATTTTATATTTTCGGTGATAAAAAATTCGATGCGTCAAAAGGCCCTGCCGGGAAATCCAAAATGCGCTTCTTGAAATCCTATCTTTTGTGGTCCTGGCTTGGCATCCTCGGAATTTTATTTGGAAGCCTTGGGGCCTCTTTGGGTTTGGCCCAACCTGCCTGCCAGTTTTACTCCGGAGAAAAAACTCTCGCGGCTTTGCAAGAACGCCAGGCGGTGCTGGTGAATGGCGACATCGACCCATGCGAATTGGCCAATGTTTATTATCAATTGGCTAAAATAACCAGCGGCCCGCAGGCAACCGTTATCCAAAATCATTATCTGGAACAGTGCATTGAGTCAGCGGAACGAGCTATTCAACAAAACTCCCAAGCCGGTACGGCTTATTTTTTGAGGGGGCTGTGCCTGGGCCGCAAAGCCGAGTCGCAAGGCCTTTGGTCCAGCCTGAAAATAATCAGTCCCTTTCGTGAAAATATGGAAATCGCGGTGAAGATTGCTCCCGGCATCGATCGAGGAGGTCCACACCGCGCCCTGGGCAGATTGTATTACAAATTACCGGGTTTGCTTGGGGGCGATTTAGAAAAATCCATCTACCACCTGCAACAGTCCATTAAATTTGGTCCAGGATATTGGGAAAACCATTATTTCCTGGCGGCATCGTATTTTTCGTGGTCACGCTACGCGGAGGCGAAAAATACTCTTGCCCAAGCCATGATACTCAGCGCGCAGGACCCCGACCAATCGGACGCGCCGGAGCGGCAACAGAATTTTGAGGATCTGATGGATTCCATCAACGCACAGTGCCCGGACCTCTCATGCTCCATGAATTGAAGATCAGCAAATTTGCCATCATCGAAAACCTGGCGGTCGAATTTCATCCCGGCCTCAATATCCTGACGGGAGAAACCGGAGCGGGCAAGTCCATCATCCTCTCGGCCTTGAATCTCATCCTTGGCGGGCGGGCCGACACCGACTCCATCCGCTCCGGGGAAACTGCGGCCACGGTCGAGGCCAGCCTGCAAGTGACCGACCCCAAAACCCTGCAATTGATCGAGAGCCAGGGGTTTGAAGTGGAAGACGGCCGGGTTTTCATCAAACGCACGATAACATCCAATGGCAAAAACCGGGCCTACCTCAACAACAGCAGTATCACCGTGGCGGCGCTGAGCGAGATCGGCAACCGTTTGATAGACATCCACGGCCAGCACGACCACCAATCCCTCCTGCATCCTGAAACTCATGTCGATATGCTCGATGCCTATGGCCAATTGGCGGATCAAAAAAATCGTTTTGCCGGCCAGTTTGCCGCAGTCCAAAAACAACAGCTGGAGCTGAAAAAAATAGTGTCCAGCCAAAGCGATCGACTGCAACGCCAGGACCTTCTCAATTTTCAGGTGAACGAAATCGACCAGGCCCAGTTAACGGTGGGGGAGGATGACACCCTGCTCAATGAAAAAAATAAACTGCGCCACGCGGAAAAATTACACCAGGCCGTCGACCGCGCTTTACAAATTTTAAGAGATGCAGAGGGTTCTCTGCTGGAACGGCTGGGCGTCCTGAATAATGAGCTCGCGCCCCTGCCCGAAATCGACGCCACCCTTGAAGACCCATTAAAACGAGGGCAAACCGCCTATTACGAACTTGAGGAGCTGGCCAGCGAATTGCAGGACTACCTGCGCACCGTCGAGTTCCAGCCTGCCCGCCTGGAGGAAATTGAAGACCGCCTGGCGGAGATCAATGGCCTGAAGCGCAAATATGGGGTCGACCTGTCGGCCGTTCTGGCGTACCGCGAAAAAATTGGGGAAGAGTTGAACTCCCTGACTTTCGGAGAAGAGGCGGCCCAGGCCCTGCGTAAAGAAATTCAAGACGCGGAAAAAATATTGTCGAAAGATGCGGTGGCCCTCGCCGAAAAAAGGGAGGCGGCGGCCGAGCGGATGAGAAAAAATGTGGAAAGGGAATTGCGCGATCTCAACATGAAGGACGTGCAATTCGGCGTCCGCTTCAATTACGATGCCGATCCGGAGGGGTTCACGATGTTCCGCAAGGCAAAGGTGGTCACCCACGCCAACGGCATCGGCGCCATCGAATTTTTGTTTTCACCGAATCCCGGCGAAAGCCTGCGGCCCCTCGCCAAAATCGCTTCGGGGGGCGAGTTGTCGCGCGTCATGTTGGCTTTGAAATCGATTTTGAATGAGCAGGATGGGGTGCCGGTGATGGTTTTCGATGAAGTGGACAGCGGCATCAGCGGCAAAGTGGCCGATCAGGTCGGCATCAAATTGAAAAAAATTGCCGCCGACAAGCAGGTGTTCTGCATCACCCACCTGCCGCAAATTGCGGGCCGCGGCGGCGCCCACTACCGCGTCCACAAAACAGTTTCCGGGAAACGCACCCGCGCCACCATCACGCTGTTGAACTACGAAGAACGGGTGAAAGAAATCGCTCGCCTGTCCGGCGGTGAAAAAATCACCGCAACCACCCTCAAATACGCCAAAGAGATGATCAAGTAATTTTATTCATCCTCATAGGAACCCCTCCCATATTTCCCCCAGCATCCGGCCCGCCTTATTTACCCTGGCTTTGCCGGGCCACCGCATCGGCGGCTTTTTTAGCGGCCACCGGATCTCCCAGATAATAATTCCGAATCGGTTTTAAGGCCTCGTCCAATTCGTATACCAGCGGAATACCGGTGGGGATGTTCGACTCGACGATGTCCGCTTCGCTGATTTGGTCGAGGTGCTTGACCAGGGCGCGCAGACTGTTGCCGTGGGCGCAGATCAAAACTTTTTTGCCGGACCGGATAGCCGGTTCGATGGTTTCAAAATACATGGGTAGAAAACGGTCCACGGTATCTTTCAGCGATTCGGATTTGGGCAACTCAGCGGCAGGCACATCGGCATAGCGCGGGTCGTTGTGGGGCAGGCTCTCATCATCATCCGGCAAAGGCGGCGGCGGAATGACGTAACTGCGCCGCCATATTTTCACCTGGTCCAGACCGTGCTTTTCAGCGGTCTCGGCCTTGTCCAAACCCTGCAATTCGCCATAATGGCGTTCGTTCAACCGCCACGACCGGTGCACGGGAATCCACATCAGATCCATTTCATCCAACACCAGCCACAGAGTGCGGATCGCCCGCTTCAGCACGGAGGTGTAAGCGACGTCGAAGGTCAGCCCGGCGGCTTGGAGCAAACGCGCGCCGGCCAAAGCTTCCTGCCGGCCCTGCTCGGTGAGGTCCACGTCGGTCCAGCCGGTGAACCGGTTTGCCAGGTTCCACACACTTTGTCCGTGCCGCATCAAAACCAGTTTATACATCACCATCGTCCCGAAAAATTAGTTTTGAATTTTCTAAATTTAAATGAAAAGCCATCCATGAGTACCCGATTGTAGCGAATCTCAATTGAAAAGGCGACTCCGTAGTGGCATTGCAGATGCTGTCATTTTTCTTGATTATATTAAACAACTTTTCAAAATCGAAATTCGAGGCCGGCACCCACTCCATAATCCGAATGGTATTGACCCACCAAAGAAAAGTTCTTGGATAAAATATAATCTACGCCAGCAACCCATTCCTCTTTTGATTCCGTGTCATACTCGAAGTGGCCAAAAATCCCCAGTCCGCGGGTCAGTTGCAAGCTTTGGCCGATGCTGACACGCAACTCCCCCTCGGTATCCAAGCGCAACACACTGCTAAAGTTGAAGGGCAAAAGGTAGCGCACACCCAAAATTCCGCGCTCATAATCACTGGTGAAATTACCGCCCACAAAAGCGGTGAAGAAGCGGTTGAAATAACGGTCATAAGCCAGTTCCAGATCGTATTCTGTGCCTTCAACCTTTTGCCAACCCACTTCCCAATCAGCGCTCAATATATTTTTCGAGTCGCTGACGACCGCAATACCGTCCGTCATATGAGACTGAATAGTGCCGTTCGTCCATGAATACCAGGGATCTATGTAGAGTTTTGGACGAATCTCCTTGAGATCGGCATCGATTTCCTTATCCACATAACTGACCACGCGTGCCATACCCGCTTTAGCGTGGTAGAGAATATGGCAGTGAAAGAACCAGTCATTGTATTCGTTGCCCTCGAACTCAATGATTTGCGTGGCGAGAGGCGGGACGTCCACCGTGTGTTTGAGTGGTGCGTAGTCTCCCTGGCCATTGATCACACGGAAAAAGTGACCATGCAGGTGCATGGGGTGGTGCATCATGGTTTTATTGATCAGTATAAAACGGATGTTTTCTCCGTGACGGATACGGATTACGTTGTCAGCAGAAATTACCTCGCCATTCATGGACCAGATATAACGTTCCATGTCGCCGGTGAGGGTCAGGATGACCTCGTGTACCGGATTTTCCGCAGGCAGACTGGAAGGACTGATAGAACGCAGTTTTGAATAGGGAGCCATGGGCCGGCTCGCAGCCATTTCCATGCCACCCATACCCTTCATACCACCCATGCCCTTCATGCCAGCCCCATCTTGCATTCCACTCATGCCGGCCATGGTGTGCTTGCCCATTGGCATATTCATTTTATGGGAATCGGATTTTGGAACATTGGGAGTCATGGTGTGCTCGCCCATTGGCATATTCATTTTGTAGAGATCGGGTTTTGGAACATTGGGAGCGAGCACGCGTTTGCCACTGCCAATAAATATTGAGGTGTGTCCCGAACCATCCTGCGCGGTGGCCCGTAGTTCGTAGGCGCCATCCTCGGGCACCGTCACCATGAGATCATAGGTCTCCGCAATGGCCATGAGAAACCGGTCCAGATCAACCGGCTGTACATCTTTACCGTCTGCGGCCACAATTTGCACCGGGCCACCGGCAAACTCTAAATAATAGTAAGTTGCCGTAGCGGCATTGATAAAACGCAGACGCACCTTTTCACCCGGCAAAGCCGGGATCGTTATTTCGGGTTGTCCATTGGCAAGGAAGCGGTCATAGGCGACATCGGAAATATCCATGGGAGGCATCCTCATCAGACTGCGTTTGAAAACGTCCATCAACGCACCCCCACGGGCGGCCCCCATCATGCTTTGCGCCGTACCTTTTTTAAAACTGTAGTAATCACTGCCGCTTTTCAACGTGCGCAAAACTTCGTCTGGATTTTCATCCGTCCAATCGGATAAAACGACGACTTCATCCCTATCCGCAGGAATGCGTTCACCCGCTTTGGGAAGGATCACTATCGACCCATAAACACCACGTTGTTCCTGCAAACCGGTATGCGAGTGAAACCAATAGGTGCCGGTCTGAATGATGGGAAACTGAAACTCACGGGTTGCACCCGGCGCAATGGGCGGATTGGTCACATACGGCACGCCGTCTTGGCGGTGAGGCAGTAAAAGGCCGTGCCAGTGAACAGATGTAGGAACGTCCATGCTGTTGTGAAAACGGATGCGGGCAATATCGCCTTCGCGAAAACGCAGGGTGGGCCCTGGAATAGAATTATTCAGAGACATCGCTCGCACATCTTTGCCTGTGTAATTCACGGTCTGGTAACCCACCGTTAAATCGTACTCAACCACTTTGGCGGCGCTGGGAAATACTATTATGAAATTAAATATCAAATTGATGATCAATATTATTTTCAATCGGTTCATCAGGTTTACCTCAAAATGTGTTTGTTGTTATGAACCTATTCGCCATGTCCTTCCTCCTCATGGCTGTGATCGTGTGAGTCACCGGAAGTTCCTTCGACCACTTTCGGCAAAGACAAGACTCCGAGGCCATAACGGTAAACTAATTCGCCACCTTTCCAGCTTGTGACCATGAGCATCACAGTTGCCAGTACCAGTGTGGCAATGAAGAAACTTTTTATTTTACGTTTTTTCCAATAGGTTAGAAGCGACCAGGGACCCAGGACAAAGAAAATACTTGCCGTGAAAAAGGTCCAGTTACGATGATTCGTCATCGCCGCATGCGAGAGTTCGTCATGGGTCACCGTGTAATATTCATAGAGCCCTGTACCAATCGTTATTACGGTGACCCCGACTCCCAACCAAAGGTTCCATTGAGCCACAGTTAAAAACCTCTCGCTCCAGGTTCGTTCTGAAATTATGAAACCAAGAAGAAATAGCCCCATGGATGTTGATAATAGAGCCACTGTAAAATGCACAAAGATCGGATGTATATTTGGAATGAACCCAATCAGGTCCATATCTTTACCTCTTAATTGCTATTTTGGGATTAGCTCACAAAAGACTGGTTAGATACATTTTTTTGCAACTAACCAGTCATAAGAATTAATGTGAATGACTGGAATGTCCGTCCTTTATCCTGCCATTTCTATCTCTGTTACAACCAGGAGTGGAGCACCCTACCGCCGTCAAAATTATTCCACTCAGAAAGATTGATGTAATCAAAACGCTGACTATCTTTTTCATTGGAATTTCTCCTTCCAAATA
>SMVB01327778.1_pt1 | contig 17493 bp, 16 predicted proteins | sample 2456461 | NCBI WGS metagenome assembly SMVB01 (sample SAMN11095934, study PRJNA526329) | marine sediment metagenome | biome: Marine sediment; feature: Surficial sediment; material: Deep marine sediment; isolation source: Hadal surficial sediment | place: Pacific Ocean | collected 2014-05 | depth...
CACGTCCAGCAATGTTCACACATGTTCGACAACCACGGTCCTATAGCAAAAAAGCCCTCTGCAGGGCTTGCTTACTCGGTTTCAGTGGAAGTCTTTGGAAGTTACTGGAAGTAAAAATGGAGGCTAGGGTCGGAATCGAACCGGCGTCCACGGCTTTGCAGGCCGCTGCATAACCACTCTGCCACCTAGCCCCTGGTGAACCGATTACTGAACGAAGCGCGCTATTCTACTATCGTGTGGAGCTTAATGCTATTCCCGCAACGATCAACATGATGATTGCTTCACTTCTTCCCTTTTCTGCTGCAAAGGACGGAAGGCGTCATATATCCTTACCGCCACGACGCTGTATAAGGTGGCTGCTATCATCATGCCCAGCCGACTGTAAAAACCGGCAGAGGCATTGGTGCCTCCCGGTCCGTCCAAAACAGCTGGTGCAATAAGCACGATCATGGTCAGAAAGGCATAGGACCAGGTCCCGGCCTGAGGATGCACAGCCAGGCCACTGAAAATTCTTCTGCCCATGATCAGGCCACCCAGGGCAACAAGCAGGGTATACAAAATCAGGGATGGCCATATGCTCAGCAGCTGCCACATGATAACGGCACCGATTCCACCAATCAGGGTCGACATCAAAAGGGATTTGCCCGCTGCGCGGGTTAGGTCATTCTCAACCTGCTGCCCCATGGACGCCACCTTGATCATGATGACAAGGTAGCTGGCGCTTCCCTGGTAAAGAAGGAAAAAAAACATCACCGGAAAGACAATTATTGTTGACCTCCAGGCACTCCAGATGGCCGTTGCCCGTTCCGGTGCCGGCGAGCTGGGTCGTGGTCCTCTATTGGCCGGCCGGGGTGGGTCCGGAAAAAAAGCATGCGCCAGCCAGACAAACAGCATTGCGATAACCGCGTTGATGACCAGGGCTTTGTTCACCAACAGCAGCGCATCAATCGAGTCTGAACCAACTGCTGTGAGCAAAGCCAGGCCCATGGTCAGGAATGCCCCCAATACCGGGGAGCCACCTTTTGCGCTGTAATAGAAACTCCAAAAACAGGCGACGATAAGGATCAGGATGGCGACGAGGTGATAATGATCCATTACCGGCAGCAGGAACAGGACACCGTATGCCGGTACGGCAAGTGCCAGGATGAAGATGATCCCGCCCTTCAGGCGGGGAGCGGGCATGGGAATTGCAAGCAGGAGCGAAACTAATACTGGCATGATGAACGAAACATCCCAGCTGACTACCTGCGAGAACCAGAGCGCTGCCGAAGTACCAGCGGCAAGGCGTAAAATTCTCCTGGCAGCCACTGGGTGCATTGCGGAACTGTCAGGGCCCGCTATCACTTGCCGGTCGCCTTGTAGTCGTCCCTAGTAGGCATAGCTCATAACGGCAACAACGCGAATGTAGATTCCCCCGAGGAAATTCAACAGCCAGTTGTTTCCGGTATAAACGATGACAGAAACCTGTGAGCCTACACGCAAGCCCATTTGCTCCAAAGCTTTATCCGATTCGAAATCGATAAGTACAGGAAATCGCTGCGCATCACGCAACCAGCTTCTTTGGTTGTCGATCGTTGGCAGGGTCCCCAGTGCATTGGAATCCACCTGCACGCCGAATCCTGTCTCGCGTATTTTTCCTGTATAAATCTTCCCGGGCTGCACATCGAAAGTCATTTCCACACGATCACCTGCATTGACATTGCCGAGGTTATTTTCGGTCAGGTCTGCCCTCACCCACACTTCATGAATTGCGATAAAAGTCATCAGGGGAGCACCTGCGGCTGCAAAGTTTCCCTGGTCGATACGCATATCGCTTACAACTCCGTCACGAGGCGCAAGGAGAATCGTTCTCTCCAAATCAACACGAGCCTTGTCGAGAGCAGTTTGCGCATTCTGTATATCGGCGTTGTTTTCACCGATTTGACCCAGTGCGCTGCGAGCAGATTCAAGGCTGGCTTCGGCTGCAGCAAGCTGCGCCACGGCGGCGGCCAGGCTGGCTTCGGCCGAGTCAATCCTGCGTTCTGATATGGCTCCCGGGTCCTCGTCTCTTATCCGGCGCATGCGTACGGCATCCTGTTCGGAGCGCCACATATTTGCCCTCGCGGCTTCTACGTTGGCCTCGGCAGCCTCCACACCGGCCACTCCAGCATCAACTGACTGCTGGACCACCTTCAGCGTGGCCTCTGCAGAAGCTACAGCCAATTTATAATCGGTAGGATCAATCCGGATCAGAACCTGGCCGGACTTTACGTGATCGTTGTTGTTTACCTCGACACGGATCACGTTCCCTGCTACCTGAGGAGCAATGGGTACGACAAATGCGTGGACCCTGGCTTGAGAGGTAAAGGGAGTCTGACGATCAGCCACAAGGTACAGGATGGTCAATACGATGCAAAGGCCCAGGATAATGAAAGTCCACGTACGCACCGGGTCTTTTTCAGGTGCTGCTGCCTTGCTCTCCTGTGGTTCCTGATTCTCTTGATTTGTCTGGTCGGGCATACTCATTGATCCTGCATATGAAATTCGGGCTAGTGGCGGCTGGCTCTGCCTGTGTTTTTACCAATCCGGATGGCGCACTCCATCATCGCCGGTTTTTTCTGTCACAGGGCTATCCAGAAGACCGCCCCAGTTGGTTCGTTCACGCATCACAGTCAGGGTATTTTCATCCACGAAAGCCCTGCCGTGCCGTACCTCCCAGCCGCCGCCAAGTGCCTTGTAAATGGCCACGACATTGCGCGCGGAGAGACCACGATTCTGGGCATAGCTGTTTTGCTGGCGGAAAAGCGCCTGTTGAGCATCCAGGACTCTCTGATAGCCTGAAAAGCCCTCCCGGTATCGCAGCAGGGAAAGGTCGTTTGAGCGTTTCGCAGCTGCAACAGAATCAGCCAGTATGCCCTCCTGCTCCCGGGTTCCGGCCAGCGACACAATCGCGTCATCTGTTTCACGTGCAGCCTTCAATACGACATCCTGATAGTTGACCAGTGCCTGTTGCAAGCGGGCATCCTGTACGCGAATGTTATTTCGGATGCGTCCATAGTTGAGAAACGGCCAGCTGAATGTGGCGCCTGCGGCATAGGAGATGCTGTCCGAGCTAAACAGTTCGGAAGCCCCTCCCCCACCCACCTTTTTGGAAATACTCACGATGCCAAATGAACCGCTCAGCGCGATACTGGGGTAAAGATCTGCTGTTGCCATGCCGATCAAGGCATTTTGAGCAACGGCCTGTAATTCCGCCTGGCGAACATCGGGCCGGCGGCGCAGGAGATCAGCAGGAATTCCAAGTGCAATTTCAACGGGAACCGCGGGTATTTCGCCTTTCCCCAGAATATCGTCCACATAAGCAGCGGGCTGTCCAAGCAACGTGCTCATGGCATTCTTCGCCAACCGTTCCTGCACCTCAATTTGCGGAATTGTTGCCTTGGTACTCAACAACAGGGTCAATGCCTGTTGCACATCCAATTCATTGGACTCCCCGTTTCTGTACAACACATCCGCAATTTCATAACTTCGTTTTTGCAACTCGTAATTGTCCTCTGAAATTTTTAACTGCTCCTCCAGCGTGCGGATCACCACGTAAGTATCAACAACCTGGGCTGTAATCAGCACCTTCACGGAATCGTAGTTAGCGATTGAAGCCAGCATCGAGGCATCCGCCGATTCAATACCACGCCGGTAGCGGCCCCAAAAATCAATCTCCCACGACAAACCGGCGCCGAGATCGTACTGATTAAAACTGCTGCTGCCCTGACCGGCATTTTCGCTGGGAGAGAAGCTGTTTACGCCTCCGGCAGCGATCTGTTGCTGGGGATACTGTGCGCCGGTAGCAATACCAAGCTGTGCACGGGATTCCAGTACGCGCAACCCCGCCAATTCCAGGGTCAGGTTTTGACGGTGAGCCAGTCTTACCAACTCGTCCAGGATCGGATCGCTAAAGATTGTCCACCAATCGACCAGTTCGTATTCAGTGGCCTTAAGACCGGCTGTGCTCATTTGCCAGTTATCAGGAAGTGGAGCTTCAGCTTGTACGTATTCGGGACCGACGGTCGTGCACGATGAAGCAGCGAGCGCGACACAAAGTGCCAACAAAGCCTTCCTGTTTATTGTTTGTTCTGCCCCTGCCATTGGTCTGATATCTAAACCTGAGTGTGTGTAAGAGATTGAATACGGATTATCCGTGAGTATCATAACGGATCAACGATTCTGCATCAGCATCGCCGGTTTAAAAAAATATCACTGCCGGTGAGCAATAAGATCAGTCCTCATCCGGGCTATGTCCTGCGGGGTTGTACGGCAGCATCCTCCTATTAGCCGGGCTCCGGCGTCATACCAGGCTGTGGCGGCCTGATCCTGAACCGGGGTTCCGGACCAGCAGCTTTCATCAGCCACCCACGTTTCACCCCTGTTCGGGTACACAATCAACGGAGTGCTTACCGGCTGAGCACTCTCAAGCAGGGGAAGCAGGTACCTTGGTGAAGTGCAGTTGATCCCAACTGCTATGATCTGTTTCGAAGTATCAGCCAGTGCCGCACATTGGGCAAAGGACTCTCCATGACAAACCTGCTGTTCATCCTTACAACTGAAGCTGAGCCAGGCATTGCATTGGGGAAACTCAGCTAACAGTTCGATTAACGCTTCCGCCTCCGCTTTTGACGGAATGGTTTCGAACGCGATCAAATCTGCCTCGCTGTTTGCCAGCACAGCCATTCGGGGCCTGTGAAAGTCGATCAGTGCCTGTTTATCCAGTCCGTAATGACCATGATATTCACTACCATCGGCAAGAAATGCGCCATAGGGCCCGATTGATGCGGCCACTAGCGGTCGCAAACGGCCCTGCTTGACTGCATGTGACGACCAAAACGTGTCCCTTGCAAGCACTGCAATGTCGACACTCAATCGCATCAGCTTTTCAGCCTGGTTCCGGCCGATGCCTGCTTTATTAAAACCCTCGAAACTTGCCTGGTAGGTAGCCGTTGCAATGATATCCGCACCCGCCAGCAGATAGTCCCGGTTGACCTTGTGGATTATTTCAGGTGCTTCGATCAATGTCTTTGCCGACCAAAGTTCGTGCTTCAAGTCAGCACCATGCTTCTCCAGTTCCGTGGCCAGTGCACCATCAAGCATGACGAAACCCTGTTGTTCGAAAAAAGGCTCAAGGAGATTCGATTGAATCATCAAAATTCCCGACATGGACGAATTTTTCAGCTTACTCCCCGTTCACGGCATACTCCAGAAACACCGCATTCAAGGACTGCTTTCAGAACGGAAACAAGCGGAACACGGAAGTATTTCGGCAAAATAAAATTACGCTGCTATTTTTAAGAAGCCACTTGGCAATTTATTATTCAAGCTAGAGGAGAGATTCATGTGAATCAAATTAGTACTTACCGCGCTGTTACTTACCTTTTTTGCTCAAACTGCTGTGGCTCAACTGGAGCCTTTCAAAGATTATGATATTAGCAGCGAGCTATGGAACATCACCTTTATCAAGGTCGATCCCAATATGGGAGATGATTACCTGGAAGGATTGAAAGAGACCTGGGTGGCATCCAACATCGTGGCAAAGGAACTCGGCCAGATTGAAGACTTCCATATCTTTCGCAGCCAGTTAGGGTCCAGCGGCGACGTTAACTTGTTCCTGATAACCAAATTTGCCAACAGCGATCAACTGGAACCCAACAAGGAAGAATATGACAGGTTCATGAAAGCCTGGGGCGAAGCCAACGAGGACCGTACACGGGAAATTGTCAAAGATTATCCCTCAATGCGTAAAATTACAGGTGAATACCTGGTGCGGGAAATTACCATTAAGTAACTGAAGGTCTAGCGTCCTTAAGTATATTGACGGTTTTTAATTGAGCCTGCTGCACCTCGCAGCAGGTTTTTTTACACCAATGTGTGAAATTCTCACGCACAATTCACCCTTCACACAACGGCGAAGGTGGACAGCTACCCGGTGTTGGAATAATCCCTTTCCACTTTACAGACTTCCACACTCCAGGACTCATACCAACGTGTACGCCCCAATCGCTGCGCCCTGATATGCTCCGGATCATTTTTCCATGCCCTGATCTGCGCCTCGCTTTCCCAGTAAGAGATGGCAATTTCTTCATCACCTTCCATCACAGATACAAATTCCAAGCAGCCATATTGCCCAAGCGCAAGTTCCCGCATACGTTTAGCCGTCTGAAAATAATCATCGTCACTCTTTGCCAACTTCGCTCTGAATATCACCGCATACATATTCTTTCCCAATTCAACCACTACCCGCCTCCCACACGACCAGGTTGAAAATATACCATGAGTCCAATAGCTACATTCATGCAACAAACCCGGCTGATTAATACTAATAACTGCTTGCCCAGAGGCGCTCAAATGCAAGAAAGAGGGATCACGTGCTTGTGTTCAGGACCATCATCTGTCGGGAACAGATGATGAGCGCACAGGGAGTCTCGAGCGTGTCCTGAACACAAGCATGTGATCCCTCCCCCGGCAACTGTCTCCAATAGAGAACTCCAGTTACTCGTGAACAACACAAGTTTAAAGTAGAATAATTTTTCAACACACAGGACCCCCCGATGCCTTTTCTGAAAATCCTGCTGATCTTTTCCATATGGCTTCTGCCCCCCGTAGTGTTCGCATCGGAGCCACCCCTCGATCCAGCATTACAAAACCTTGCAGCCAATTTTTTTAAATGGCGGCAAGTCCAGCAACCTGCAATGAGTGACGATATTCCACGAGTTGAACGCCCCGATGGCTGGGTGCCGGATCATTCCCCCGAAGCTCTGGAAGAATACGCCGAAATTCACCAGCGCTTTTTGCACTCCGTTGAAGGACTCGATAGCGAATCCTGGAGCATTGCAGACCAGGTAGACGCCCGGCTTTTGAAGGCCGCGATTGAGCGTGTTCACTGGGAACTGAATGTGCTCAAATCACCCTTTCGAAACCCCTTGTTTTACCTGGATCAAACGCTGGGCAGTATTTTTGAATTACTGATTCTCTCTTCCCCCATCACACCATCACGTGCCGAAAATATCCTCCTGCGGCTTGAGCACTTCCCGGCAACGCTGAAATCAGCACGGAAAAACCTCGAGCAGGCAGTGCGCCCCTTCGCGGAGGCTGCTATTGCGGCGCTTGATGGTATTGACGTACGCCTCAATGCAGTACAGACCGCTTTAAAGGACGAGTTTCCAGATAAGTTAGAAGGCCGACTGGCGACTGCTACTTCGGAAGGAATCAAGGCACTGGAAAAGTATCGAAAGTGGCTCCGCTCACGACTAGATACCATGCAGACTTCATTTGCCATCGGGCCGCACGCCTACCAGTGGTTTCTCACTCACGTTGCATTAATCCCTTACTCTCCTGAAGAACTGCTTGCCCAGGGACAACAAGCCTGGAGCCGTTCAGTCAGCTGGGATGTCATCGAAAAAAACCGAAACCAAGATGTGCCGGAAATGCCGTTGTTCAAAACTTCCGCCCGGCAGATTCAAGTTTCAGCCCTCAAAGAAAATGAAATCCGCACTTTTTTGGAATCGAGAGAACTGATGACGGTTCCCGGATGGCTACAGCACTATCGGAACAGAGAGATGCCGACTTACCTTGAGCCCCTGTCCTTTATGGGTGTAAACGACGATCTCACTTCGGAAAATCGCCTGGATGAAGACGCGGTCAGCTATATTCCGGAACCCAGCGAGGATTTGCCCTTTTTCTGGCTCGCATCGGCCCGTGACCCCCGTCCGCTGATCATTCACGAAGGAATTCCCGGGCACTACTTTCAAATGGCCCTTTCCTGGGCCAATCCGGACCCGATACGGCGCCGTTACATCGATTCCAGCGCCAATGAGGGAATCGGTTTTTATGTCGAAGAATTGCTTTTACAGGCAGGTTTGTTTGACTACAGCCCCCGCTCAAGGGAAATCATCCTCAGCTTCATGCGGCTCAGGGCTCTTCGTGTGGAAGTTGATATTCGACTTGCTGTGGGCGATTTCACGATCGAGCAAGCGGGAGACTATCTGGCGCGAACGGTGCCAATGGACCGGGAAACTGCCGTTGCCGAGGCCGTATTTTTCGCATTCAACCCCGGCCAGGCCATTTCCTACCAAATAGGCAAACTCCAGATACTGCAGTTCCTTGCCGATGCGAAACTGGACCAGGGTGATGGCTTTTCACTACGTCATTTTCATGATCACCTGATGAAAAACGGCAACGTGCCCATCGCTTTGCAACGTTGGGAATACCTGGGACGGGATGATCAGATTCTGCGTCTTGACGTACTGGGCGGAAAGCCGGTCACCGTACCCCAGTAATCCGAACCCTGAAAACCACATAAAAAAAAGCCCGGTTTGGTTAAAAACCGGGCTTTAAGCATTCTGGAGCGGGAAACGAGACTCGAACTCGCGACCCCAACCTTGGCAAGGTTGTGCTCTACCAACTGAGCTATTCCCGCAGAGGGTGCGTATTGTAAGGGAAACCCCAAGAGTGTCAACACCATAATGCTCCTTCAATGCTATAACTACGGATTCAGAGGTACCCAGATGTTTCAGAACAAGACGCAGACCGCAGAGAATGGCCATGTCCTTTTGAAGGGCTGCAACGTAGTACTGGGACATCTGGGTACCTCCCTTTGGGCGAACTGGGAATTGGTCGTCCGTGGCGTTGCACCTCTTGGCAAGGACCAGGCCATTACCCGCGAGGCGCGCCTTCGGCAACTGCTCCCTGCGTTGCTCTACCTCCTGCGTCCCTGCAGTCGTTCGGTCAACCACTTCCCAACTCGCTGAACCGCAGTTATAGCATTGAAGGAGCACCAGGCAATTAAACCCGTATTTCTCTTCTCACGGGCCATATTTTAGCAACATAAATCAACTCTGCGACAATACAAGCTTTCGATATGCCTTCGAGGGTGGCACAATACCGCTTCCTAAATTAATGGCAGGGCCTTATGGTTAAAGAAGATGTAATTGAAATGGATGGGGTGGTGCTTGAAACACTGCCCAACACCATGTTTCGGGTTGAACTGGAAAACGGGCATGTTGTTACCGCCCACATTTCCGGTCGCATGCGCAAGCACTACATCCGTATTCTGACAGGTGACAAAGTTAAGGTTGAACTGACACCTTACGACCTGTCCAAGGGAAGAATCACTTACCGAACCAAATAGCTTAACTGAAGATTGAGAATGGAAAGGTTGCCTGTCAGTCAGCAGAAGCCGGCAATGCTTTCTGTTTTTTCTTTTTAGCTGAAATTACCAGGCTGAGTTCCTTTTCCTCGCCTTCTGGAGCATCAACCACGACTTCACCGCCTTCAGTCAGATCCCCGAACAACAAATCATCCGCCAGCGGCCTTTTGATCTGTTCCTGGATTACCCGCTTCATCGGCCGCGCACCCATATCGGGATCGAAACCCTTTTCAGCCAGCCATTGACGAGCAGCGCGGGTCACGGTGAGATCAACATCCTTCAGCACCAGTTGCTCCTCCAGTTCCAGGACAAATTTGTCGACGACCATCAAAACAACCGGCATATCCAGAGCACTGAAAGTGATAATCGCATCCAGCCGATTGCGAAACTCCGGTGAAAATGTTTTGCGGATAACTTCCATCGTGTCCGATGAATGGTCCTGTTTCGTGAAGCCAATACTACGGCGGCTACTTTGCCTGGCGCCGGCATTGGTGGTCATGACCAGGATCACGTTACGAAAATCCGCTTCCCGGCCGTTGGCATCGGTCAGTTTGCCGTGATCCATAACCTGCAACAGGATGTTGAAGACATCCGGATGGGCTTTCTCAACTTCATCCAGCAGCAATACGGCGTGGGGGTTCCTGGTAACCGCTTCTGTCAATAAGCCGCCCTGGTTATAACCCACATAACCCGGGGGTGCCCCGACCAGTTTTGAGACCGAATGAGCTTCCATGTACTCGGACATGTCAAAACGAACCAGTTCAATGCCCATGGTAAAGGCCAGTTGGCGGGTTACTTCGGTTTTACCAACACCTGTGGGGCCTGAGAAGAGAAAGGAACCAATCGGTTTTTCTTCGTCACCCAGTCCGGCGCGCGTCATCTTGATGGCGGCAGCAAGAGCTCCAATTGCCTCATCCTGCCCAAATACCACCAGTTTCAGGTCGCGCTCCAGGTTCCTTAAAGCATCACGGTCAGAGCGTGATACCTGCTTGGCCGGAATCCGGGCCATGTCGGCGACAATCAGTTCGATATCATGCTCATCGAGCAATTCCTTTCTTTCATCCTCCGGCATCAACCGTTGACGAGCTCCGGCTTCATCAATGACGTCAATGGCCTTGTCGGGTAAATGGCGGTCGTTGATGTGCCGTGCTGAAAGTTCAACCGCGGTCTTCAATGCCTCGTCCGTGTATTTGACGTGATGGTAATCTTCGAAACGGGTTTTTAATCCTTTGAGAATCTCGATGGTTTCCGCAATGCTCGGTTCCAGAATATCAATTTTCTGGAATCGCCTGGCCAGCGCCCGGTCTTTTTCGAATACACCCCGGAATTCCTGGAATGTCGTTGATCCGATACAACGCAGATCCCCGGAAGCCAGAACCGGTTTGATCAGATTGGATGCATCCATTACGCCACCCGATGCGGCTCCGGCCCCGATGATGGTGTGAATCTCATCAATAAACATGATTGAATCCGGCTCGTCCATCAATTCCTTGATAACGGCCTTGAGCCGTTTTTCGAAATCACCCCGATACTTTGTTCCTGCGAGCAGGGAGCCCAGATCCAGTGAGTAAATGGTGGAATTCTGAAGCACTTCAGGAACTTCTTTTTTAACGATCCGCAAGGCCAGACCCTCTGCCATGGCGGTTTTGCCGACACCGGCTTCACCCACGTACAAGGGGTTGTTTTTACGACGCCTGCACAATACCTGTACGGTGCGTGTGATTTCTTTTTCCCGTCCGATCAACGGGTCAATCTGGTCATCCGCAGCGCGTTGGTTGAGATTGCTGGTGAATTGCTCCAGTGCGCTGGCTTGCTTCTCGGTACCCCCTTCTTCAGCGTCGAGCACTGAGCTCTCGCTGCTATCGGGTTCATTGCCTTCAATTTTACTGATGCCATGTGAAATATAATTAACCACATCAAGTCGGGTAACGTTATGCCGGTTCAGCAGGTAATTGGCGTAGGAATCCTTTTCGCTGAAAATCGCAACCAGTACATTGGCGCCAAGCACTTCCTCTTTCCCGGCAGACTGAACGTGGTACAGAGCGCGCTGAAGCACACGTTGAAACCCGATAGTGGGTTGGGTATCGCGCGTATCTTCATCATTCAACAAGGAAACGGTGTCTTCAAGGACTTTGCGGATTTCCTTTTCCAGTATCGACACATCCACATCGCAGGCGCTGAGTATGCTCAGTGCCGAGGCATTATCGAGTAAGGCCAGCAGCATGTGTTCCACGGTGAGAAATTCGTGCCTGCTTTCCCGGGCTTCCTGGTATGCCTGGCTAATGGATAATTCCAGTTCCTTACTGAACATGAAAAGCTCCTACTGAGGGGCTGCTATCAGGCCCTGGGTGCAACGCAATATTTCGATAGATCAGTGGCCCCATAGATCAGGCGATTTGTTACTCAGACCACATAAATGCCTATAAGGTTTCAGGTTTTCTCCATGGTGCATTTAAGGGGGTGATCATTCTGGCCCGAATAATCATTGACCTGGACCACCTTAGTTTCGGCGATTTCAAAAGTAAAAACCCCGCATACGCCTTTGCCACGCGTATGCACGTGTAACATCACCTGCGTTGCACGGTCATGGCTCATGCCGAAAAAGACGGTCAGGATTTCAATCACAAAATCCATGGGCGTGTAATCGTCATTGAGCAGGATCACACGATACATAGGCGGAAGTTTTACTTCCGGCCGCGCTTCTTCCAGCGCCAATCCGTGGTCTCGTTGTGATTCCAGATCCTGTCCCATAAATTGATTTTATCGCAGATGCTTGAATTCTCCTAGTCTGTTAATTTCATAGGGTGTAGGAATTGACATTAAAATCATCCGGGGGCCGTAGTGGTGTCGCTTACCTTGATGCAGGACACACTCAAGACATGGCCCAGGCCAGCCTCTCGACCGGTTCCCGGTCTCACCTTCTCCCTGTGCGTTAATCGGCTGTTCCCGACAGCCCGATTGTCCTGCATCAAGGTAAGCGACACCACTCCTGCAGCTATCATTGCTGATTTAACCAATTTACCAACCGTGTAGATTTAAAGTTTACTTGCCCAAACGCGCCTTTTGCTTTGCTCAATTGACCCCATCTTGATACGCATGAAACTTGCAGACCCAGGATCGGCCAGGATCATGGTGGCTATGTCGGGGGGCGTGGATTCTTCCGTGTCCGCCTTGCTGCTTCAGCAGCAGGGTTATGCGGTGGACGGAATGTTTATGAAAAACTGGGAGGAAGATGACCGGTTTGGGGCCTGTGCGGCACGTGAAGATGCGGATGATGCGCGGGCGGTAGCAATAGAACTGGAAATCGTCCTGCATCTGCGGAATTTTGCTGCTGAATACTGGGATTACGTGTTTGAAGATTTCCTGGCGGAGTACCGGGCTGGCAGGACACCCAATCCCGACATTCTGTGTAATCGCGAAATCAAATTCAAGACCTTTCTGGATCACGCCATGAACCTTGGGGCCGGTTACATTGCGACGGGTCATTACGTGCGCAGTGATGAGCGTGAAGGCCTGCACCGCCTGCTGCGGGGCGTGGATGAAAACAAGGATCAGAGTTATTTCCTCTACACACTGGGACAGCAACAACTCGCCAAAACCCTTTTCCCGGTAGGGGAATTAAGCAAGCCTGAAGTGCGTTCCATGGCTAAATCGGCAGGTTTTCTTGTGCACGACAAAAAGGACAGCACCGGTATCTGTTTCATTGGTGAGCGCAATTTCAAGGAATTCCTGGGAAAGTATATTGACGCCAACGCGGGAGAAATACATACCGTCGACGGCCGGGTGATCGGCAGCCATGATGGATTGATGTTCCACACCCTGGGACAGCGCCAGGGGTTGGGAATCGGGGGCGTTCGGGGCTGTCCGGATGGGCCCTGGTATGTGCTTCACAAGGACCTGGAAAATAATATTCTCTATGCAGGTCAGGGGCACGATCATCCATGGATGCTCTCCGGAAAACTGCTGGCCAGCCAACTCAGCTGGGTTTCCGGAAAAGCACCCGAGCCGGGAACAAAGTTAAACGCCAAGGTACGATACCGCCAGGCAGACCAGGCCTGCCGAGTCACTGCGGTTGATAAACACCAACTGGAACTCCACTTTTATGATGAGCAGAGGGCGGTAACGCCGGGTCAATCGGTTGTGCTTTACGATGGTGAAGATTGCCTCGGTGGCGGAATCATTGACTGGGCTGACTCTCCTCCGGCTGTTGAATTCCGTCCATAGCAAACACAGACTTAAAGGGTAAGAGTATGTCAAACACAGCAAAAGATCGAACACTGGCACTGGCTGGAGTGTTTCAGGCCACCGAACTGGTCCGCCAGGCAGCAGGACACGGCACCTGGTCGGGGTATGCGGCCAGTTCTTCCCTGCAGAGCCTGTTTACACTGGAAAGCGAATCTTCACAGGAAATATACGGTGGTAGCAAAAAGCTGAGACTGGGTATTGAAACCCTGTTGGCTGTTTTGCAGGGTGACGGCCGTTACACAGAGTCCTTGCGTTATTCCGTAGGCCTGATGCAAATCGAACGAAAATTCCGGCGATCTGCACGCTTACAGAATCAACTGGGTGGGCGCCTGGAAGAAATATCTGAAACCGGCGCCGATTTCGATCAACACGAACGGGAGGACCTGCAAGCTCACGAAATCTCCTTGCTCTATACCGATACGATCAGCAAGTTAAAACCCCGGATCGTTGTCAATGGCAAACCCCAGTACTTGAAAACAGAGAGAACTGTGGACTGGGTCCGGACTCTTCTGCTGGCTGGCCTCCGTTCTGCTGTCTTGTGGCACCAGCTTGGTGGCGGACGTTTTGACCTGATGTTTGGCCGTAAAAAAATCATGCAGGAAGCCGAAGACTTGTTGTTGAGTTGATCGCCGGCAACCGCCGGCAGGAAAATTCCAATTTGAACTGTGATGGTTCATAAATTTAAGCGATAATTAGACGCTTCAGTTTCCACCTACAATCTATGGAGAAAAGCATGGGCGACTCCTTCTCAACCGCCTCCACCCTGAACGTCAACGGACAGGACTATCGCTACTACAGCCTGACCAAACTCGGACAACAATTTGACATCTCACGCCTGCCGTTCAGCCTGAAAATCCTGCTTGAAAACCTGTTGCGTAATGAAAATGGTGTTGACGTGACACGGGAGGATATCGAGGCGCTGTGCAACTGGAATCCCACGGCAGAGCCCACAACGGAAATCGCATTTACACCCTCCCGAGTCGTGCTGCAGGATTTCACCGGTGTTCCCGCGATTGTCGACCTGGCCGCCATGCGTGATGCGATGACCGCCCTGGGCGGCAGCGCGGAACAGATCAACCCGCTTTCTCCGGCAGAACTGGTCATTGACCATTCCATACAGGTGGACAGCTATGGAAGCGAAGACTCCCTGGACCTGAATAATCGAATTGAATTCCAGCGTAACCAGGAGCGTTACAGCTTCCTGCGCTGGGGTCAGACCGCATTCAGCAATTTCCGCGTCGTTCCACCCAATACCGGCATTGTTCACCAGGTCAACCTGGAGTACCTGGCTCGGGTTGTGTTTGGTAGCGACGGAGTGGCTTATCCTGACACCGTCGTCGGCACGGACTCACATACCACCATGATCAACGGTATTGGTGTGCTGGGCTGGGGAGTCGGCGGCATCGAAGCTGAGGCCGCCATGCTGGGCCAGGCCATAACCATGCTCATTCCGCAAGTCGTCGGGTTCAAACTGGTGGGTAAACTGCCCGAAGGCTCTACCGCAACAGACCTGGTGCTCACCGTGGTCAAGATGCTGCGAGCACAGGGAGTTGTTGGGAAATTCGTTGATTTTTTTGGCAGCGCGCTTGAACATCTTCCCCTGGCGGACCGCGCAACCATTTCCAATATGGCGCCGGAGTACGGAGCTACCTGTGGAATGTTCCCGGTCGACGGGGAAAGCCTGCGCTACCTGGAGTTGTCCGGGCGCTCGGATGATCAGATCGCTCTGGTAGAAGCCTATATGAAGGCACAGGGTATGTTTCACACCCCTGATCAGGCCGATGCCCGGTACAGCGCCGTGTTGGAACTGGACCTTTCAACCGTCCTGCCGAGCCTGGCCGGACCCAAGCGCCCGCAAGACCTTGTTCTGCTAACAGAGGCTCGTGAAAATTACATCGAGAACAGCAAGGAGTTCAAAGCTGATCGCGAGACACCAGGTTCGGTGCCGGTTCAATACAAGGATGCCTCCTTCGAATTGAGGGATGGCGCCGTGGTTATTGCCGCCATTACTTCATGCACCAATACGTCCAATCCTGCCGTCATGCTGGGCGCCGGCTTGCTGGCCAGGAATGCCGTTGCCAGGGGGCTACGGGTTAAACCCTGGGTCAAGACTTCCCTGGGGCCTGGTTCCCGTGTTGTGACCGATTACCTGAAGGCCGCCGGGCTGATGGATGACCTGGAAGCCCTGGGTTTCAATGTCGTTGGCTATGGTTGCACAACTTGCATTGGCAACTCCGGCCCACTGCCGGAGCCAATCAGTTCCGCGATCAGGAAAAACGACCTGGTGGCCTGCGCCGTACTGTCCGGAAACCGTAACTTTGAAGGCCGCATCCATGCGGAGGTGAAAATGAATTACCTGGCTTCCCCGCCGCTGGTGGTGGCTTATGCGTTGGCTGGGAATCTCGATGTCGATGTAAGCAGGGATTCACTCGGGAACGACAGGGATGGAAACCCGGTTTATCTGAAAGACATCTGGCCCAGCAGCCATGAAATTCAAGACACTATTGCTTCAAGCGTGACTTCGGAAATGTTCCGTAGCAGATATTCCAGCGTTTTTCAGGGCGATGAAAACTGGAACAGCATCGATTCACCCGAAGGCGAGAAGTTTGACTGGCAGGATGATTCAACCTACATCCGCAATCCCCCTTATTTCCAGGGAATGACGCTCGATTTACCCACTATCCCGGAAATTCGCGGCGCACGTTGCCTGGCAAAACTGGGCGACTCAATCACCACGGACCACATCTCGCCGGCCGGTGCGATCATGGAAGCCTCCCCTGCGGGCGATTACCTGAAAAGCAAAGGCGTGATGAAGCAGGATTTCAACTCCTATGGTTCGCGCCGGGGCAATCATGAAGTGATGATGCGCGGAACTTTTGCCAATATTCGCCTGCGTAATCTGCTGGCACCGGGTACAGAGGGCGGATGGACGACTTATCAACCATCCGGTGATGAGATGAGTATTTTTGATGCCGCAATGAAATATCAGGCCACGGGCACACCGCTTGTGGTACTGGCAGGAAAAGAATATGGCACCGGCTCATCGCGCGACTGGGCCGCTAAAGGTACGCTGCTGTTGGGGGTTAAGGCGGTAATTACTGAAAGTTTTGAGCGCATCCATCGGTCCAACCTGATCGGAATGGGCGTACTGCCGCTAAACTTCATGCCCGGCGACAGCATTGATACGCTGGGACTAACGGGTAAAGAATCTTTTGATATTGAAGGACTTGGAGATGGTTCTTCAGAAACTATCACGGTTACTGCCACGGCAGAAGACGGCAAAATTACAAGCTTTCAGGCCCGCGTTCGCATCGATACACCCAAGGAAATGGAATACTACTGCCACGGTGGCATCCTGCAATACGTATTGAGGCAGTTAGTTACCCGTTAATCCACAACCATATCCACGTCATCCCGGATTTGCACAGCAACATCCACGTCATCCCGGATTTGCACAGCAACATCCGGGATCCAGCCCGAGTAAAACGAACTGAAGAGTGCCAGCCCCTTTTACCGCGGCTACTGGATTCCGGATACAGCTACGCTGATCCGGAATGACGGAGGTGTGTTGCCAGCGGGTGTGCTCCCACGACGATTCTGAGTAGCCGTTCTGCATCAACCTCAGTAACAGCCTTTGCGCCCGATAGAAGCTCAATTTTATCCAATACGTATTGAGGCAGTTAGTTGCCCGTTAATCCACAACCATATCCACGTCATCCCGGATTTGCACAGCAACCTCCACGTCATCCCGGATCTGCGCAGCAACCTCCACGTCATCCCGGATTTGCGCAGCAACCTCTACGTCATCCCGGATTTGCACAGCAACCTCCACGTCATCCCGGATTTGCACAGCAACATCCGGGATCCAGCCCGAGTAAAACGAACTGAAGAGTGCCAGCCGCTCTTACCGCGGCTACTGGATTTCGGATGCAGCTACGCTGATCCGGAATGACGGAGGTGTGTCGTCAGCGGGTGTGCTCCCACGACGATTCTTAGTAGCCGTTCTGCTTCAACCTCAGTAACAGCCTTTGCGCCCGATAGAAGCTCAATACCATCGTATGGGGTCAGGGTAAGGA
>SMVB01199022.1_pt1 | contig 17481 bp, 11 predicted proteins | sample 2456461 | NCBI WGS metagenome assembly SMVB01 (sample SAMN11095934, study PRJNA526329) | marine sediment metagenome | biome: Marine sediment; feature: Surficial sediment; material: Deep marine sediment; isolation source: Hadal surficial sediment | place: Pacific Ocean | collected 2014-05 | depth...
CCTAGCCACAGACCGCCCTCAAGAAATACGCTGGTTTTTTCATTAATGGTCTGTACATAGCCACCATTGGCATTTATATAGTCGTTGTCAACATTGCTGTCATAGGTGCCGATGATGCCACCCGCATACCAGTTCTCGTTGAAGCCCCAGCTGCCGGCAAGTTCGACACCGTCTTTATCTTCATCGCCGCCACGATCGTTATTTTCACCGCCAGTAATATAGGCGAATTCAAGGTAGGTTGGAGGAGCCGCCAGCGCAACGCCACTCATCGCCAATCCGGCGAGAATTAAAATAAATTTTTTCATCAAATCTTCCCTTAAGTATTTAAGTCATGTTCCAGAATGTCCGGCTGTCCGGACAAGAATGCAGGGTCGGCAAATGTGGCTTCGCCATTCTGATGCCTGGCCGAGGCACTTTTTAGCACCCTCACTCGTGTCATACAACCAAAATTCCCTCGCAAACTATGAGGCTCCTCTGAAGCTCAGGAATGGTGCTGATTTAGGCTGCTTCCGGTTGGGGTGGCGCGTTTGTGGGCCGCTTGCCAGAGGCGTTGGCGTGCGCTTCTGCGCGCCTTTATTTATTTGAGACGGGCGTGGCAGCCAATTCCGCACCATGAATCGCATTCCGGTATCCTTGGCGGCTCAGGAATCACCAAAGAGCCCAGTATGGCCATGAGCAACGTTCAAAAACGCACCACCGTATTCAAGCAGCTGTTGAACAACCCCGAGCTGGATTTCCTCTGCGAGGCGCACAACGGCATCACGGCACGTATTGCCGAGGAGGCTGGTTTTAATGCAATTTGGGCCGGTGGTTTGTGTATGTCGGCGCAGTATGGTGTGCGTGACAGCAATGAGGCCAGCTGGACCCAGGTGCTCGAAATGCTTGAGTTCATGGCCGATGCGAGCAGCGTACCTATCCTGCTCGATGGCGATACCGGCTATGGCAATTTTAATAATGTCAGGCGACTGGTGCGCAAGCTTGAGCAGCGCTCAATCGCTGCTGTATGTATTGAAGATAAATTATTCCCCAAGACCAACAGCTTCATCGATGGCAACAAGCAGGAGTTGGCCGATATCGATGAGTTCTGCTCACGCATTAAGGCCGGTAAAGATGCGCAGCAGGATGATGATTTTTGCATCATCACCCGGGTTGAAGCCTTTATTGCAGGATGGGGATTAACCGAAGCGTTAAAACGTGCCGAGGCCTATCATGAGGCAGGCTCTGACGGTATTTTGATCCACAGCGCGTTGAGTCAGCCGGCTGAAGTGCTCGCATTTAAAAAAGAGTGGGCAGATCGCAGTCCGGTCGTGATTGTGCCCACCAAGTATTACGCAACACCCACAGATGTTTTCCGTGAGGCTGGCTTCTCGCTGGCTATCTGGGCCAATCATCTGCTGCGGGCCGGGATTGTTGCCATGCGCGAGTGTGCCGAGACTTTGCAGCGTGAGCAAAGTCTGGTGTCGATGGAAGAGCGAATTGCACCGGTCAAGGAAATCTTTCGCCTGCAGGGTGCATCGGAGTTGCAGGATGCGGAAGAACGCTATTTGCCCCGGCAGGGTGATGATGCGCGGGTTATTGTGCTGGCCGCATCGCGCGGTGAGGCACTGGGCGCGCTGACAGAACAGCGACCTAAAACTATGGTTGAAGTGCAGGGGAAATCATTGCTGGGCCACATTGTGTCGGCCTATAACGCGGTAGGCATTAAGCGTATACGTGTGGTGCGCGGGTATTGTGCAGATACAGTTGAATTGCAAGGTCTCGATTATGCGGACAACCCCGACTACGCCGATACTGGCGAGCTGCTGTCACTAAAATGCGCACTGGATGCGGATCCGGATGACGAATGTGATATCTATATCAGCTTTGGTGATGTCATTTTCAAGCGCTTCATACTCGACACTCTCGCGGAGTGTGATGATGATTTTGTCATAGCTGTTGATACCAACTGGCAGGAATCAGTTAATCGGGGCAGGGCGACTGATTACGTCAGTTGCAGTCAGCCACACTCTCGTCGTGCTTTTAACAGCCGCATATTATTGACGGCGGCAGGAGAGAGTCTGGCAGAAGACCAGGTTAATGGTGAATGGATGGGGGTCATGCGCGTTGCAGCTAAAGCGGTCCCGGCTTTTCGACAGCAGGTCGAGCAACTTGCAGCCGACCCGGCTAATCGCACTGCCAAGTTGCATCACTTGCTGAATACTATTGCTGCGAAGGGAGGTGATGTCCGCGTTATTTACACGACGGGTCACTGGCTTGATGTCGACAGCGTTGAGGATGTGGTTGCTGCGGGTAGCTTTGCATGATCGAAGCGCAAGTTTTCCTGGAGGCAGCGCACCGGCTTGGCTTTGCTTTGTACACGGGTGTCCCTTGCTCTTACCTGCAGCCATTCATTAACAGTGTCATCGATTCTGATCAGCTGCGTTATGTCGGAGCGGCTAATGAAGGTGATGCTGTCGCCATAGCGGCGGGTTTTGAACTGGCAGGTACGCGTAGCGTGGTGATGTTTCAGAACTCCGGGCTGGGCAATGCTGTAAATCCGCTGACGTCGCTGACTTATACATTCAGGAGTCCGGTACTGCTGATTCCGACATTGCGCGGTGAGCCCGGCGGAGCTGCAGATGAGCCCCAGCATGAGCTGATGGGGGCTATTACTACGGACATGCTCGATCTGATGCAAATACCCTGGGAGTATTTCCCGGTGGAAGCAGCAGCGGTCGAACCAGCATTGCAGCGCGCTGTCAGGTATATGGACAAGGAGAAACGTCCGTATGCGCTGATTATGCGCAAAGGCAGTGTTACTCCGGCAAAACTTAAAGCGCAACCTGTAATCCGTGTTCCCGGTTCCTTTGATGCGGATATTGCAGCTCCGGAGGCGAGTCGGCGGGATGTATTGCTGGCTGTTCAGGCCGCGGCTTCGGCAGATTCCATTATTATTGCGACCACCGGTTATACCGGGCGAGAACTCTATGCCTGTGATGATCGCCCCAATCAGATCTATATGGTGGGTTCGATGGGTTGTGCAGTCAGCCTGGGGCTGGGGATCGCACTGGCTCAGCCGGATCGTAAAGTTATAGTGCTGGACGGCGACGGTGCCGCATTGATGCGGCTGGGTGCGCAAAGCATTGTGGGTTACGAGCAACCCCCGAATCTGGTGCATGTTTTACTCGACAATGCTATGCATGAATCGACGGGTGGTCAGGCAACGGTAGCGCGCTCAGTAAATTTTCCTGCCATAGCGGCAGCCAGTGGTTACCGCAGCATCAGCAGTCTGGCAGAGCCCCAGGCTGTTGCAGCCACTGTTTCCGGTGCGGCATCAGAGCCGGGGCCAGTATTTGTGCATGTGCCAACATTGCCTGGTGTGCCGGAAGATTTGCCGCGCCCGACAATCACCCCTGCCGAGGTGGCCACACGGCTGCGTAGTTTTTTGAAGACCTGACAGCCGGTAACTATTTTTAGAAAATATATGCAAAACAACAATCGAACTATCCTGCTGAATCCTGGCCCTGTCACCTTAAGTGAGAGGGTTCGCAACTCGTTGTTACGGGGTGACTGGTGCCATCGTGAACCCGAGTTTGCTGACCTGACGCGTGATATCAATAATCGCCTGGTCCGTGTCTATCGTGAAATGGCCGGCAAATTTGATGCGGTAATGCTGACCGGTTCCGGTACCAGTGCAGTTGAGGCGATGATTGCCAGTTTTGCACCCCATACAAGCAGTACGCTGGTAGTGACTAATGGCGTTTACGGCGAACGGATGGTCAAAATGCTGGCCGCATACAATCGACCGCATCATGTGGTGGAGTCACCCTGGGGTGAGGTTATAGACCTGGATCAGGTGCGTAATGAACTCGATATGCGCACCGATATTACCCATGTCGCAGTGGTGCATCATGAGACAACCACGGGTCGTTTGAATGATCTGAGTCAATTGAGTGAGCTTTGTGGCGAGCATGGCGTCAGGTTGTTGCTGGATTGTGTCAGTAGTTTTGGTGCCGAGGCCATTAACGCGGACGAGTTGAATATTGCTGCTCTTGCCGCGACTGCAAATAAATGTCTGCATGGCGTGCCCGGTATTTCTTTTGTGCTGGCACGTAAGGAAGTCTGGAAACAGGAGCTTGTTCCAGCGGGCAGTGTCTATCTGGATCTCGCGGCTTATTACCAGGGGCAACATGGGGAAGGATTTTCACCGTTTACCCAGTCGGTACAGGCAGCGTTCGCATTACGCGAAGCACTGGATGAACTTGAGGAAGAAGGCGGGTGGGAGCAGCGCCGCTCGATATACCGCAGGCGCGCAGGCTACATAGCCGTGATACTGAAAGGCCTGGGGCTGGAAACCATGTTGCCGCCGCAGGAATACTCCTGTGTGCTTTGGTCGTGGTTGTTGCCCGAAGGGACGAGCTATTCGGATGTGCATGCATCACTGAAGGCGGATGGCTTTGTGATTTATGCCGGGCAGGGGCACTTCAGCAAAAACATATTCCGGATCGCCCACATGGGCGATATTAATAATGATGATCTGGGCCGCCTGAAAACTGCCTTGCAGAAGTGCTTTGCCATATGAATACCGCTGTTATTCTTGCTGCGGGTATGGGGACACGGCTGCGTGAAGCGCATGCTGATAGGCCCAAGGGTTTTGTAGAGCTCGGTGGTAAATCCATTATTGAACAGTCAATCGCGCGGCTTGAGCAGTCTGGTATTAAAGACATAGTAATTGTCACGGGATATGCGGCCGAGTATTACCACAAGCTCGCAGGTCGTTACGCAGGCCTGATCCGGACCGTACACAATCCAGATTATGCTGACTCGGGTAGTATGTATTCCCTCTTTTGTGCCCGCGATGTTGTTGACGATGGGTTTCTGTTGCTGGAGTCGGATATCGTTTATGAATCGCGTGCACTGGATGTATTGATCGATCACGAGTCGCCGGATGCTATTTTGCTGTCCGGTCCGACTAATGCGGGGGATGAGGTTTATATTGAGGCACCCAATGGATTGCTGGTGAATATGTCCAAGGATCGTGCCAATCTGGCCAGCGTAGCGGGTGAACTGGTGGGTATTTCAAAAATTTCCCCGGATCTCTACAGGCGGATGAATCATTTAGCCCGTGAACGCTTTGGTAAATCGTTGCATTACGATTATGAGACGGATTGCCTGGTCGCGGCAGCACAGAGTTGGGAGATCAGTTGTCCGGTGGTTAAAGATCTTGTGTGGGCGGAGATTGATGATCCGGATCACCTGCATCGGGCCATCAATGATGTATTGCCACATCTCACCTAGGTAGCCTGATGCAGCGACTCACAGAAATCCTTAAAACCCCGCCCCTGAGCGGGGTTTTTTGGGTCTGGCCATTGTTGCAAGCTGTCAATTCGGATCGCATATTGTGCGTATCAGGTCTCTGTGGGCTTCCGGCATTGCGTCTTCCTGCCAATGATGGAACACTTGCCGCTGCCTGCAAGAGTGGGTGCCTGAACAGGCACGGCAAAGCAGGCCTAAAGAATCCGGAAACGAGAGTCCAGACGAATGAAATTAAGTGCTGATCTAGAAATTATGTCTAAAGTTAAGCGTTCAGAATTACTTGTTACGGCTATTGTGCTGGGAAGTTTTGCGCCGTCAGCATTTGCCTATCTGGATCCGAGTACCGGTAGCATGATCCTGTCGGCCATAGTCGGAATATTGGCGACGTTAGGTCTTGCAGTCAAAACTTACTGGTACAAGCTAAAGTCGTTGTTTGGTGGTAGCGAGTCTGCACAATCAGATGCGGCCGGTGCGGTTAATTCCGAGGTTACCAGCGAATCTAAATCCGGTTCTACTGGCAGTTAGGCGCTGCCGCTGATCGCGGTGAGCATTGCCTAGCCGCGTAATGGTATGCGCGCACTGCGCGCCAGTTCTCTGATCATTCCCTGGTAAGGCGTGCTGACCGGAATGTCATGGCGCAACCGGCGGTCTGCCGGGTGATGAAACGGTAATAGCGTTCCTGCCTGACCCGCGAGTGGTGGGTGTGCGTGCCAGCTGGAAATATGGCAATTAACAGTGGTGGATTACCAGGCTGCGCAATATTCCTCCCCAAGTGATTGCGCAAGCCTGCTCAATAGCTGAACATAATGCAGTTCAGCATATTATTAGGGCGCCGCAATGGCGCCTTTTTTTGTATCTGAATCGCGCCCTGTATCGCCTGCGTAAGATTAATAGAAATGTTAAATACCCCTTGATATCAGTGGGTTTTACGTAAAGTAGGGCATTTTGGTAAGTGGAAAAAAGTTCAAGCTTTTGCAAAAAAAATCATTGCTCCGGGGGGGTATTTCTTTGTGCTTATGTTCGTATTCCTCTCTATCTAGTAATATCCGTTGTTAGCAGGAGGGGTTAATGGGACAACAAGAAAAAATGCTAACAGCAGATACTCGAGCCATTAAAACAGCATTACGCCTGACAGGTGGTAGCCGCTTAGCCGCAAAAAAATCAGGGCCTGACAACCAGGTTTTTGACCCGGTAACAGCGGTGGAAAGGGTTGCAGCGCGTGGTGCAATTACCCGTGCAAATGAGTTGCTGGATGCTGCATCAGTTTCGGTTGCAGAATTAATTCGTGCGGCCCGAAAAAAAGAGTGTATTGAAATTGAGCCCCTTAAACAGGTTGTTCATAAATTAGTAATTAATTTTGTTCGTTGCCCTAATGCTTTGTTATGGGCTTTGGCTGCGAATAAGCGCATGCGCTACCTGAATCGCAGATCAGTGGGGAGTGCCGTTCTGGCGTTGGCCATGGGGCGTTTTCTGGGATTTGAACATAGAGCGCTGCATGACCTGGTGCTTGGCGCATTGCTGTTGGATATTGGCAAGGTCGCTGTTCCAGTGACAATCCTGGCTAAAGCCGGCGAACTTACCGAAACAGAAGAACATTTTGTCCGCCGTCATGTTGATGAAGGTGTTCTTATACTTGAGGCAACAGCAGGCTTGTCATCCGCAACTATCGAAATGGTGCGTGCTCATCATGAGCGTATTGATGGTAGTGGTTACCCAGCGGGGCTAAAAGGTGATGCGATATCCCTGAATGCGCAGATAGCGGGCATAGTTGATAGTTTTGATGCATTAAGTCTGAATCGGTATTACTCGGAAGGCATTTCTGGTCATGATGCGCTAGGTGTGCTGAATGATGAGCGCGGTCAGAAATTTGATGCTAATTTGGTCGACAAATTTATTTGCGCTATTGGTGTTTTCCCCACCGGAACCTGGCTAGAGTTCGATAATGGTTGCATGGGTGTGGTTTGTCTGCAAAATCCGCATGAACCCATGTTCCCGCATGTTGCCCTGATTGCTGATTCAAATCAGCAGCCGTTTGCAGCAGTTAGATGGTTGACCCTGACCCACGAAAGTGTTGCCCGGGCTCTGCAGCCTGCGGAACAGCCACGCTACTCAGCAGCAATGGAACGCAGTTTGCAGTCTTCACTTTACGGCACCTGGCCACGGAAGGCATTAGCCGTATAGTTTTGCTATCGTAAGCATATTGATACCGGGTTTTCCCGGCCCTCCTTATCAGAGTATCTTATGCTGCAAGCATTGCGTAACTGGCGATCCTATCGCGCCTTTAAGGCACTCCCCCGCGCGCGAAAACGTATTGTTTTCTATAGTGAAAGTGGTCAGGACTGGCATCATTTCGCACCCGTTATCAATCACCTTACTCATGTGCTTGGCGAAGAGGCCGTTTATCTGACTTCTGATCCTGATGATCCGGGATTGCAGCAGAATAATGAACGTCTGACAGGTTTTTGTATCGGTAATGGTCTGCTACGCACCATCTGTTTCCAGTGGCTGGAAGCAGGCGTTATGGCGATGACCATGGTGGATTTCGGCAAGCTGCAACTGAAACGATCTGTGAATCCCGTAACCTATGCATTCATGTTCCACTCTCTGATTAGTGTACACATGGCAGATCATGAAGATTCGTATGATCATTATGATGCGATTCTGTGTGCCGGTCCGCACCAGATGCGTGAAGTTCGTAAACGAGAAGAGATGCTTGGTCTGCGGCCAAAGCAATTATTTGAGCATGGTTATCATCGCTTAGAGCAGCTGCTTAAGGATCGTCGGGATCCGCCCTTGTGGAATTCTGATGCGGATATTCATGTATTGCTGGCACCATCCTGGGGCGAGCAGACGGTGCTGAATGTTTGTGGTATGGAGCTGGTGGATGTGCTGATAGATGCCGGGTTCCGTGTAACGCTCAGGCCGCATTATCAGACTCGCTGGATGACGCCCGAAGTTATCGATACAGTTGCGGATAAATACCGGAACCATCCGCAGTTTACTCTTTTGGAGCAGTTGGGCGAATCAGACTCGTTATTTGATTCGCACATTATGATTACCGACTGGTCCGGTGCTGGTATGGACTATGGGTTGGGGCTCGAAAAACCGGTTCTCTATATTGATGTGCCTCCTAAGGCCCGCAATGACTGGTGGCCGCAACTGGGTATCGAACCATTTGAGTCGTTTGTACGCGACAAGATTGGTACCATTGCGTCGCCGGATAATCTCCGGGCAGTTCCAGAGCAGATTCGCGCATTACTGAATAATCCCGAGGTGTTTCGCACCAATGTGGCACAACTGCGTGATGACTGGGTCTTTAACCCTGGCCATAGTGCACAGGCTGCAGCAAAAGCAGTCCTGCAGCTGGCACAGAAAAGCGATTCGTGATCGATTCGCAATAATACGTCGAAGGACGTTGGTGCATGAATGAGTGAATCGAATTTATCGGGTCAACCTGCGCGTGGCTTACTTATACGCTGGATTGGCTGGTTCGGGATTGTAAATGCATTGTTATTTGCAATTGTCGGCTCACGTTATTTACTTGCGTTCGGCGCGCCGGAATCTGGTGTAGCATTTATCTATGTAGCATTGGCCTTTGTGGGGCAGTTTGCCGTGCTGGGTTTTATACCAATGATGCTGCTGCTGGGGCCGATTGCAGTTGTGCTCCCACGTAAGGGACTGGTAATGACACTGGGGGTCTTGCTTGCGGCCATCAGCCTGACAATACTGGTGTTCGATACAAATATATTTGTCGAGTATCGCTATCACCTCAGCCGTTTGACGGCTGAAATATTTGAGACATCGACCTGGTGGTTTGCAGGGCTAATTTTTATGATGGTGCTGGCCTTTATGTCGATGCTGGCAGGCAACATATGGTTGTGGGTTGCTCGAGACCGCGGACGAAAAGGAATATGGCTGGCAGTAACGTTGATGCTGGTCTGGTTAGGGGGGCAGGGGATCCATATCTGGGGTGATGCTACGGCCTACGCACCGGTCACCGGATTTACCCGGTTTATGCCTTTGTATTTCCCCATGAAGGCCAAGCGGCGGCTGGCAGCATTTGGCTGGATTGATCCGGAGCAGGTTGAAAGACAGCGCCTGTTACGCAGAGTCGATGTTCCGGACGGTGGTCAACTGCGTTACCCGGTACAACCCCTTGTTTGTGATAAAGATTCGGCAGATCTGCCAAATATATTGTTGCTACTTGTTGATGCTTTGAGGCCGGACAAGATAGGCACGGAGACTACGCCACGAATAGCGAGGTTTGCTGCCGAGGGTTTGCAGTTTACCAATCACTACAGCGGGGGCAATTCCTCACGTATGGGTTTCTTCTCGCTTTTTTATGGATTACCCAGTACTTATTGGCAAACTTTCTATGATTTGCAGCGTCCGCCTGTATTGATGGAGCAGATGGCTGCACGTGACTATGAAATTATGGCATTCAGTTCAGTCGGTTTTGGTAGTCCGTCACAAATTGATCGTACGGTATTCGCAACTGTTGCGCCGGAAGCCAGATATACAGCATCAAGTGCGGGTGATCGCAACACCGAGATTACGGGTGCCTGGCAGACATGGATGGATGAGCGTGGTGATTCCGCACAGCCGTACTTTAGTATGTTGTATTACGACCCCGGTAATTTTCGCGGCGAGACGGTTATTGATGCTGAATATCCTGATGAGGTGGCCCGACGTTATGCATCGTATCTCCGGGGCATCGCTGGCGTAGATCACGAAGTAGCAAATGTTCTGGATAGCCTGGCGAAATATCCGGGCAATCGTGAAACCCTTATCATTATAGCCAGTGACCACGGTTACGAATTTGACGAGTTGGGTCTGGGTAATATCGGGCATGGCAGCAACTATGGCCCTTATCAGTTGCGTTCGACTTTGTTGATGGATTGGCCCGGCCGTCAACCGGAAGTTTTCAGCCACCGTAGTGCGCATCAGGATTTCCCCGGTACGCTGTTGCAGGAAGTTTTTGGTTGTCAGAATCCCGTGACTGATTACAGTAGTGGTGGTCAATTATTTGATGGCCAATCCTGGAACTGGATAATCGCGGGCAGTTACAGCTCACATGCGATAATTGCGCCAGACAAGATTATCGTGACCTATCCCGGTGGATTTATCGAGTTGTTGGGTCCGGATAGCCGGCCAGCACCCGGCCTCGAGCTTGATGCCGATATAATTGAAGAAGCAATGCTTGAAATGCGGCGGTTTTATCGATGAAAGCATTGATACTCGGCAGCCGACAAAGGTTTGTTCTGCGGGGGCTTACAGCAGCCACAATTATCCTTTTCTGTGGCACATTTTCACTGGTCTATGCAGATGACTTCACCGTAACAGCCGGTAATTCAGAAATTACTTTTGATGAGATGGCTGGCGTGCCGGTGCGCTGGGCTATATGTATTCCCGACTGTGCTGATGAGGCGGCCAGACGTGCGGTGCTGTTTGAGGATGGTGATGGCTATTTTCGTGTCTCTGCACCGGGTGGCCCGGGAGGCGCATTTAGTTTGGCAGTGCAAGAATCTGATGATGAAATTAGCGTTGAGTTTGCGGCTGCACATGGGCGTCGCGTGTACCGGCTGTCGCGTGCAGATGCGCACGTATCTATAACTTTACCCGCTGGTTCCAGCATTGAATTTGCAACTGGTACCACTTTTGTTCCGCAACAGTTACCCGGCTTTGGGCAGATGTACAGTCGTGTCCATGGGGTACAGGTTAATGAGTCCGGGCAAACTATCTTTGATGATCCTGATCAGGCAGTCATTGAGTTGGACCCGGGCGGTGATAACTGGGTTGGAATGCGCAACAGGTACTGGACATTACTGGTGCAACATCCAGTCGGGCAACTGTCTGCCAGTATGGACACCAGTCATCCCGACAGACCTCTCCTGACTATCGCCGGAACTGGTGGCGATGAAGCTATAAATTTTGATTTCTATGCAGGGCCTGTTGAGTGGAGTGCTTTAAAACAGGTTGCTCCTGTCCTCAGTGAAATGCTGTTCGCTGCACTCTGGGATTTTTTACGTATTTTTTGTTTTGGAATGCTATTGCTGCTTGACTGGTTGCAGTCTGCAGTGGGTAGTTTTGGGCTGGCAATTATATTGCTGTCTTTGGCGAATAAAATTCTGCTGTCCCCTTTGACCATGCTGGCTGATCGCTGGCAGGCAGAGGTTAACAGAATTCATACTTTGCTAAAGCCGCAGCTGGATGAGATAAAGAAAAATTTCAAGGGCGAAGAAGCCCACATGCGTACTCTTGATGTCTATAAGAAAAATAAGGTCAGCCAGTTTTATACGTTTAAAAGTGCTGCCGGATTCCTCATCCAGATACCGGTTTTTATTGCTGTTTTTGATATGCTCGGGGAAAATATTGCTCTGAATGAAATAGCTTTCCTGTGGGTCAATGATCTTGCAAAACCTGATCAATTAGCTGATCTGCCTTTTGTGCTGCCATTTTTTGGGGGCGGGTTGAATATTCTGCCCTTTTTGATGACGGGTCTCAGCGTGCTTGCGGCCGTATTGCAGACGGAAGATTCGTTGTCTCCTGATTTGCAAAGACAGCAGAGCAGACGTCTGTATCTGATGTCAGCAGCCTTCTTTATGCTATTTTATACTTTTCCGGCCGGTATGGTGTTGTACTGGACATCATCCAATCTTTTCCATCTGCTTAAGGTTGAATTGAGCAGGCTATTTGCCCGCGCACCTTCTGTTGAGGACTGAAATTTATGTGGCAGATGTGTAGAGCTGTTCGGCTTCTTGTCAGACGTCTGAAATCTGCAGCTATTGTGGTGTTGCTTACTGTTATGGCCGCGGCCTGTTCTAAGTCAGGTTCGGTGCCCAAAGAGTTTCAGCCTGATGTTGATTGGAATGCCATCGCCATGGCATCAGACGTGCAAATATCATGGCGTGAAGATGTGCAGCCGGTGCTGGAGCAGCGTTGCGTGGTTTGTCATGGCTGCTATGACGCCCCATGCCAGCTCAAACTTACGTCTTATGAAGGCCTTATGCGCGGCGCGAATCCGGTGCAGGTTTATGACGGTGGTCGGATAAGGGCCATGCAGCCGGCCCGGCTTAATATCGATGCCACGACAACTGAGGAGTGGCGAGCAAGGGGGTTCCATCCGGTAGTTGCTGAAAAATCTATGCAGAGTGAGCAGGAGGCGGCAGATTTTATGCGGCAGTCGATTCTGTATCGATTATTGCGGCTGAAACAATTGAATCCACAACCCCGTACCGGGCTCGTGCCCGAAGCCCTTACTCTGGGATTGGCTCGTAAGCAGACCTGCACTACCCAGGAGGATGTAGCTAAATTCGAGCGTAAAAATCCACTGTGGGGTATGCCCTATGGGATGCCTAATCTGGCGGATGACGAATATCGTCCGCTGGTGCAGTGGCTCGCGCAGGGTGCGCCACCGCCTGAACCGCTAAAGGATGCCGTTGTATCTACCGGCCAGATTGATACATGGGAAGCTTTTTTAAATGGCACCAGTAATCGCGAGAGACTTGTAAGTCGATATATTTACGAGCATCTGTTTCTGGGGCACATACATTTTGAGGGTTCTCCTGATCGTCATTTTTACCGGCTGGTGCGTTCATTCACACCTCCGGGTGAGCCTGTACAGGAGATCCCGACAACCCGACCATTTGATGACCCCGGGGTAGAGCAGTTCTGGTACCGGTTAAGGCGCTATGACTCAATTATTGTTGACAAATCTCATGTGCTGTTCGAATTGTCCAGCAAGAAGCTTGAACGTTATAAGGAATTATTTCTGCAGCCTGATTATGCGGTTGATACCTTGCCAGGTTATGAACTGCCTGCGGCATCTAATCCATTTATAACCTTTGCCAATCTCCCTTCCAGATCACGCTATATCTTTATGCTGGAAGATGCACGTTTCTATATTCAGGGGTTTATCAAAGGACCGGTTTGCCGTGGGCAGGTAGCAATCAATGTTATTGAAGATCAATTCTGGATAGTTTTTGCAAACCCGGATTTTGGCGACGCAACTACCGATAAGCTATTGCTAAATGCTGCAGATTATTTGCAGATGCCCAGCGCAACCCAGACTTTCAATTTAATTGCGGCCTATACGCGTTATTGGAAGGGGCAAAAAGCCTATCTGGCCGCCAAGGCGGAGGTCGTCGCCAATTTCTGGCCGGAAACACAGCAAGAGGCGCTGGATGTTATCTGGGATGGGGACGGGCACAATAAAAATGCTGCGTTAACAATTTTCCGAAATTTTGATAGTGCGGCCGTCGAATATGGGTTGCTGGGGCAGTATCCGGAGACTGCTTGGGTCATTCATTATCCCCTGCTTGAGCGAATTCATTATCTGCTGGTCGCAGGCTTCGATGTTTACGGTAATGTTGGGCACCAGTTAAACACTCGTTTGTTTATGGATTTTTTGCGCATGGAGGGCGAGGATAATTTTCTCTCCTTTTTGCCAAGTGATTCCCGTCAGGAAATTCGTGCTGGCTGGTATCAGGGGATGCGTTCAAAGCGCAGTCGGTTTTTTCAGGAGCCCATGCACTGGTTGAGCAATGATTCACCGATTGAGTTTCAGACAGACGACCCACAGACTGAGTTTTATCAATTGATAATCGATCATCTCGGCCCGGTAGCAGGCCCACCCGATTTCCTCAACCGGTGTGTTGGTGAATCATGTTTTTTGTCAGTCGATAACCCGGTGGTTGCAGAGGTCGATACGTTAATGCGCGAGCTATCCCGGATTAAGGGTGAGCAATTGCACGTTTTTCCTGAGCTGACCTTCGTTCACGTTGTTGTAGATGAGGGAACAGATGTTAATTACTCGCTGATGCATAATCGGCAGTGGGACAATGTTACGTCGTTTTTGGAAAATGCGGAAGCTGCCCAAAGGGATCTAAGTGCAGATACTTTGACGGTATTACGTGGATTTTCGGGAAGCTATCCCAACTTTTTCTTCTCAATTCAGCGTGATGAGGTGGATAAATTTGTACATCAAGCTGTCTCGATTCAGACTGCTGATGATTACCAACTATTTGTCGCACGCTTTGGCGTCCGGCGGACTGCGACAGATTTCTGGGACGAGGCAGACTGGTTCCAAGACCGGTATCTTGAGGAAAAGCCACTTGCAGCAGGAATTTTTGATCTGAATCGGTATGAGAATCGCTAGTTTATGAGCATTTGAGCCCAGCACTTGTGTTTGTTTTCCGTAGCAGCCATGCGACAATGTTGCTTTCCAGCACAGCTTGAGTTAGTTGGGGGAGTATTCCCGGTTAGCTCCCGTCAACCAGAGCAGGAGTTCCGCGGGCCGTGGATCACAGATCAACACTGACAGGACTGCACCGTTCCCTCAACGGCGCACGCACGGCGGGTGGTCTGGATGTGATCTACACCAAGCTGGCGGTCGACCTGCAGAATCTCTCGGATGAATCCGCCATTGATTCGGTCAATGCCTGTCTTGATGTGTTGCAGGAAAGCACCGGGTGCGACTCGGTTTGTTTTATAGTTTTCGATGAAGATGTGACGAAGATTATAAAAGTGCATTCGGCGCAGGCTACTTTTGCTCCCTGCAATCCCGAGCAATTACAGGGTGAGTTACTTTCGGACTGGCCATGGCTGTCTGCTCAGCATGAGCATTTACGGCTTATAGAAATACTGGATACCGCTAACCCGGCCTCTATTGCAGCGACTGATTCTGAGCGGTTAAAGAAACTGCATATTGCATCAGCCCTGTTGGTGGGCCTCGTGGTTAACGGGAAAATGGCGGGCTTCCTTGCATTCCTGCACGGACAACCTACTGAGGTGTGGGAAGCCGATAATAAATTATTGCTTAAGCTCCTTGGAGCCAGTCTGGCTTCAGGTTTGGAGAAGCTTGAGATGCAACGCGACGTTGCCGAACGTGATGAATTGCGGAAACTGGTAGTAGCTACCGCACACGATGGCATGTGGGACTTTGATGCCATTAATAATGTCATTCGGTTTTCACCCCAGTGGAAAGAAATGATGGGTTATTCGGATGAGGATCTGGCTGATGCACGGCCTGACTGGCGACGGTTAATTCATCCGGATGATATGGCACGGGTGCAGGCCGGATTACGCGAGCATATTGCCGGCAATACAGATTTATTTGAAAGTATTCATCGGTTGCAACGCCGCGATGGGGAATGGCGCTGGATGGATTGTAGAGTAAAGGCGCTAACGGATGAAAATGGTCGTTTGCGCAGATTAGTAGGTGTTGAATATGACATTACTGAGCGTAAAGACTACGAAGAAGCACTGTTCCGTGAAAAAGAAAGCGCGCAAATTACACTTCAATCAATTGGTGATGGTGTAGTAACCACTGATGCTGAGGGCCATGTTGAATACCTGAACCCGGTCGCTCAGGAGTTGACAGGGTGGGGCGCTGAGGACGCTATCGGTCGACCACTTGAAGATATATTTCGTGGTTTTCATGAAGAAACCTGCGAGCCATTGGAAAACCCGTTATCTATCGCGATCGATCGTAATCGTGCACTCAAGTCTGTTCGGCCTACATTGCTGATTCGGCGGGATGGTAACGAGTTATATATAGAGAGTACTGCATCGCCCATACGCAATGACAAAGGTGATGTGTCAGGCGGGGTGCTGGTTTTCCATGATGTCAGTGAATCCCGTGAATTGAACCGGCGTCTGAGCTATCACGCAAGCCATGACATTCTTACTGGCTTGGTTAACCGGCGTGAATTTGAGGTCAGGATAGATCGTGCGCTGAAAAGTGCCAGGGCACGGGAAACCTCCTATGCCTTGCTGTACCTTGATCTTGACCGATTCAAGATAATTAATGATACCTGTGGTCACCAGGCTGGCGATACCTTGCTGGGGCAACTGGGTGCGTTACTAAAAGCACGAATCCGCTGGCGGGATTGTCTGTCGCGGCTGGGCGGAGACGAGTTTGCCGTTTTGCTGGAAAGTTGCAGCCTGGAAGAGGCTGTTCGATCAGCAGAGGAGCTGGTCACAGCTATAGATGAGTTCAAATTCAAATGGGAAGATCGCAGCTTCAAGCTGACGGCGAGTATCGGTGTGGTGCCCATTACAGCTGAAAGTGTTGATGTAGGCTCAATCATGACCGCAGCTGACAGTGCCTGTCAGGCTGCCAAGGAAGGTGGGCGTAACCGGATACATTGTTTTGAGGAAAATGACATTGATCTGATGCGTCGACGGCGCGAGATTCAATGGGCTGCACGAATTAACAATGCGCTGGAAGATGGGCGGTTCGAGTTATTCCGGCAGACTATTATGCCGTTGCAGGAGAGCGAACAGGGCGAGCATTATGAGTTGCTGCTGCGTATGCGTGATGAAGCGGGTTCGTTGGTATCACCGGATCTGTTTATTACGGCTGCTGAGCGTTACGGCATCATGCCGCAGGTAGATCGCTGGGTTGTTGAGAATGCATTTCGCTGGCTGGTTTCCGAGGCAGATGAACGCGAACGTCTTTCAATGTGTTCGATAAATTTGTCAGGCCAGAGTCTGACAGATGACAAATTTTTACCCTTTGTCATTGAGCAGTTCCATCGTAGTGGTCTGGAAGCATCTCTGATCTGTTTCGAGATTACCGAAACTTCGGCCATCGCAAGTTACGCGCAGGCCAGCCGCTTTATTAATGCGCTTAAGGAACTTGGTTGTATGTTTGCGCTGGATGATTTCGGCACAGGACTCGCATCATTCGGTTATTTGAAACATTTCCCTGTTGACTTCCTGAAAATCGATGGCAGTTTCGTGAAAGAAATTCTGCATGATCCAATCGACCGCGAGATGGTGCGCTCAATTAATGAGATAGGCCATCTGACACATAAGAAGACTATTGCTGAATTCGCTGAAAATGAAGAAATTATTACCATGCTACGTGGCATGGGGGTGGATTATGCGCAGGGCTATGGCGTCTCCGAACCCAAACGCATCCTGCGTGCTGTAAATGCCTGATCAGGTTTTACATTTCGTTTAGCAGCCTTGCCCGATGACTGGCCCGCGATGCAGGTCTGACCGTCAGCGTCACAAAATGTTTGCCAGCGTTGTTCTCGGCGCGTTTATGCTGTCCCGAGCGGGTGTAGGAGGCAAGCTTGCAGGATGCTAAGCGCAGCCGACTCCACAATGAGTGCGTACAGGGATGTACGCACGAATGGCCCGAGGGACAGCATAAACGCGCCGAGAACAACGCTCTGC